>Ga0209181_10005329_pt1 | contig 18553 bp, 8 predicted proteins | sample MAT05_FD_187208 | JGI IMG/M metagenome (GOLD analysis project Ga0209181, IMG submission 187208) | Freshwater microbial communities from Lake Fryxell liftoff mats and glacier meltwater in Antarctica - MAT-05 (SPAdes) (version 2) | ecosystem: Environmental > Aquatic > Freshwater > Ice > Liftoff...
CGTCATCGATTTCGGCTTTTTGTCGAGTTAGCAAGTCTCGAATTTGTTTCTGTTCATTGATTTGAAAAGCCTGTTCTGCAAGCTTTTTACTCATATCTCAGTCAACCTATAAAACTATATGCCATTAAAAAGTGTTGCGGGAAGAAGTTGTCGAAATTACACCAACGTCTTTCTATGGAGTATACGCATCTTTCTCGTATTAAACCATTGAGATGCGCTTCTGGAAATAAAAATACACGTTCTTGAGAATTCCCTCGCACTACCGCCGGCGCGGCGATCCTACAGCGCGTGATCCCTTCCTATCAAACACCGGCAACCAGTACGCTGCCCAAAAAGCCGCCCAATCTGGGGCGGCTTTTTTGTTTGACAGGCTCCTTCCCTGCACTGTGCCGCATAGGGCGAGCGGTAGCGCTCACCTGCGCTGGCAGACTTCCAGCAGTATGAGGGAGTATCCCACCATGACTTCTGATTTTCGCAGCCAGATCAAGCCGTTTCCGTATATTGCCCACTATGCCACTGGATGGGCGGATGCGATGACGTTTGACCAGATTTACGACGACCTTGCACACTACGCCTCGAATGTCATGAAGCGTTACGGCTTTCTGCCGCACGAAATCCCCGATTGCTTGCAGATTGGGTTTATGGCGCTGTGGGAGACGCTCTCCACACAGCGTGACTTCCTCGCTAAGAAAAACCGTCGCCAGGCGGTGTTTTTCATTCTGGCACGGTGCAAAATCTCGACCATGCGTTACCAAGCAGAGATGTACGACAGCCTCGACGCACTGGTCAGTCGCGACTGGAACCGCACCGCCGACGAGCAGATTGATGGGATGCAGCACCGGCACGGCGAGCGGTGGGCAGGGTGGGCGACCGAGGTCGATATTCGCGTGGATATCAAGCGGATCATGCACAATCTGGCGACGAAGTATGAACACTCGCTCAAGCATCTGGTCGCGCTGTATCATGTCACGACCCAAGTTAGCCGTAACGACGCCGCAATGATCGCTAGCACAACCATACCCCCTGCCTCATTCTGGCATTGCAAGCGCAGATTGCTGGCAAGTCCTACCAGAAAGTAGCGCAGGATGCCGACCGCAACCCGAACACATTTCGTCAGCATATGAAACGCGCTGCGCAGATGCTCAAAGAGGCGTATGCGCAATAGGTGGCACGTCTTGGCTGGGACGTTAACTCAGCCGGTTTTATTTTTTTGCTCAATTACGTGTTTTGTCGTTCTCACAGTGCATGTTTTACATTCTAGAAAATCTGTGGTCAGCAATAATCTTCACGCTGTAATCAGCATTATGTTTGTGTGGTAAAGGTGTTATGCTAATTATCGACCTAAACTTGTGCAAAAAACACTGCTTCTGAACTCAGCCGAGAGGGTTGCCAACTTTCACAAATATGCAACTTGCTATCAAAGAGGATACAGATGAGTCTCGATGGTCTCAATTATCTATTGGAAAAGAATGAAGTTGTCTCTACTGCTTCGGCACTTGATTTAATCGAGCGTCCTGAAGGTATAGAGACCGGTTATTTGCGCCATGTCCGTACTTTCATCCCCATTAGTCGTTATGCCGAGGGCAATGCCTTTGGGGTTAAAGAGTTTGAAGCACGTTTGATTAAACGCACCCGCGAAGGCAAAGCACCACGCGGATATATCGCTGCTGGATATGGATATGGCAAAACCTCGACATCCCTCTATTTGTGGCAACAGGCAGAAGCAGCAAATTTGCTGACGGTACCGCCGTTTCAACTGGAAAAACTCCATCATTTGATTGAAGCGCTTTATGGCTGGGCGCATTATTGTTTAGGCAAGAAACGCCCGTCACTCATCCCAGACCTTAATGCCGCTTACGAACAGGTTTCCAATCGTTCGCTAGAAGGTATGGCGCAAAAACACGCCATCACAGTTGAAGCTGCTTCGTCGTTATTGGCGAGCGGTTCCCTAAATCTCGAAATACAGCCCAATGACTATGTTAATTTTTTCGATGCCGTCACGACAATTGCACTACGGGCAGGATACAGTGGCGTTATCCTGATCGCCGATGAAATTCAACAATTCATTCGCCCTCGTCGTGAAGGGCGTGTAGATACTATTTCTCCGCTCTTCAATATCATCCAATTGTTAGGCACACGCGAACCAGATGCTTCCTTACATTTTGGTTTCCTGCTCAGCATCACCCTTGAAGAGATCGCTATGATCCGCGACACCTACAAACGGGGTGATCTTCTCGCCCGATTGAAAGAACTTAGCCTCGATCTCACTGATCTCTACGACATCAGTTTTGCCCGGATGCTGTGGGAGCGTATGGCGGAAACTTTTGAATTCACTGCCGAAAGCCCTCTGGTAATTGATGATTCAATGTTAGATGCACTTGGCAATATCAGCGCCAATAAAACGATTTCCGATGGTCCGCGCACCGTGGTCAACGTCTTGAAGCGTGCTGTCAGCGTTTACCTCGAACGACGAGATCAAGGGGATTTACGCCCATACAGCCCGATCGATATGATTGATGACTTCCTTGATGAGCGTATTTACTTCAAAGGCAATGACAAGGTACCGAGTGTGGCACGGCGGATGCTGGCGCACCCTTTCGTTGCTAGAAACCCAGCACGTTATGCCCCAGCGATCAAACTGATTGCGGCATTTGGTGTTCAAGGCGTTAGTCAGTCCGCACAAACTTATTATGGGCAGACAGAAGCAATCAACGAATTGATGGAAAAAGGCATCGGTGAAATTGTTCGTATTGGTAGTAATCTTGCGGAACGTTCAGTTGCGTTGGTGGGTTTAGACCCAGATACCGATACCACATGGATGAAGGAAACCATTCGCAACTTCCGTCTTGGTTGGAATCCGCATAGTCGCGAATCAAAAGATCGGGCATTTAGCGCATTTACGACTTTGCTTACCGAGCGGGTTTTTCCGAAAGCGAAGACCATTACAGACCATTCAGCCAACATGGTTGCGAACCATGCCCTCATTTTAGAAATGGATGTCGTGGGCGATAAAGGCAAACGTTACCCTAAACGACGTGTGCATATCCGACTATATTGGGACGAGGAACCATTGAAGGATGCGGGGATCGATGGTGATGTTTGCCTAGAATATCGCCTGAACAGCTATGATCGTATCCCTGCGGATCAACGCGCGCTTTATGCTGAGTCAGCGTATGAAGCCGCCGAAAAGCATACAGTAACGATACCGCTAAACGTGGGCTATAAGCCTGAAAATGCGGTTGAACGCCCTCTTTATGATCAATTGAAAGATGTTTGGTCGCCTTATGATCTCTCCCCAATTATTTTGTTGAACTTGTATCAACTGATGATCGATCTAAAACAATCGGGGAATATGCCCAAAAACGAAATGAGTTTCATCGAGTCCACCTATCTACCTGAATTTCTCGACTTTGCGATGTCGGACTTGTTCAATGAAGTAGTTGGTGCGAATCTGCAAAGCGCTGGTGCCGAAATCAGCCTGATCTCGTTGCGTTATTTGCTTAACAAGCGTTATCCCGATTACGTTACACTCATGGTCAACTCAACTTGGGCAACCTCAGTCGCTAAGTATATTGTTGCGCTGGAACGACTCGATAATCCTCTGATGCGCCAAGGAAACGAAGATGTCATCGCAGACAAGACTGAAATCGCGGGCAAATTTACCCTATCGAATACCGGCTTCGATACATTCTTGGCGACTTTTGGGACATTAATTACTGTCACGCGAGATTTTGGTGGTAAACAATCAGGGGTTGTACGCTTCACGCTCCATCCTTTAGAAAGCCTCATCCTCGAATGGTTGCGAGCTTCAGACCAAACTATCCCCTCTGGCAAACAAACAGCCAGACGAATTGCCCGCGCACAAGTAATCAGGTGGGCTGGTGATGTCGGCTATCAATCCGAGGAGATTGAAAAGGCACTTGAACTTTTGAAAGCCCGCGAGATCATCACTTCTACGCCTGACTGGATAATCGAAGCGATTAATGAAGCATTGAGTCTGGATGGCTTGAAAGCAGATTTACGGCAACATACGGACGAAATTAATGTCTTAGTGGCAGCATTTTCAGGAGAACAAGGGCGCAGTTTTCAAAGCAATATCTCGAGGATATCCGAAGCTCTTGATAAGGAACTTCGGGCAAAAAATCCCGATTCAGTACAACTCAGCAAAATCGCCAATACCCTCAAGAAGAGTCGGGCTGATGTCGCAGCATTCGCCAAAGACCGCCGCAGTGATTTAGCTCAGCGTTTAGCAAAAGTGAGTGTCAACGCCCTTCGCGAAAACGAGATGATCCTTTTGCAACAACCCATGGACGATGACATAGATTATGTCGATATGGTCAACATGTTGCGCACAAAGTTGCTTGATGTCATCGATAAAACGCAACGGCAGGTTGCCGATCATGAATCGGAGATTGGACGTACCCGTGATATATTGCGCCCTGATGTGGCGATATCTCAGTTAGGGGAAATCGTCTCGATGCTTAAAAAACTAGAAGCAGATCAAAGCGCATTGCAAACCGCTGTCAGCGCAGCACGTGAGAAATTTTCGCATTATGAACGGTGGCGGGCACTGGTAAAAACAGGTGCTAATCTGATGAATATGCTGCATGACTTGCGACTAGAGGGCAAGAAAGCAGTAGAAGAACAGATGAAGGATTTAATTATGGGAATTCGCGCGGAGATCAGTTCTCGCAAACTAGATGCGCTGACAGTGCATCAGCAGTTTACGGTGAAGCTCGATGCTATTTCCCGTGACTTAGACGGCTTACGCCAAAACGCCCGTGCAGAATTTAATTTACAACGGGACAATTTTGCGCAGTTGTTGCAACTAATGGAAATAAAACCAGATACAAACCTCACTAATCTAGCTTTTAACCCGAGTGATCCCGCCCATGCTTACATGCTCATGTACAACCTTGTCCGCAGTCAATTCACCAAAGCATTGGCAGAACTTCAGGGCGTGATAAATGCTCGCCAACAAACAATCCAAGTGTTGCAGCGACAAGCGGCTCATTTACCTTCGCGCGAAAGCCGTAGCCTACAAAACAATGCGGATGAGATCGGTACCTTGCTGCGCCAATTACAGGAACGCACAGTTCAATTACATAACAATCTCACACTGCTTACGACTGATGAATTGCTGCTCCAATCGGCTAAAGCATTCGCTGATGATTACCGAACAGCCCGCGCCGATGCCAGCAGTTTGCATCAGGACTTAGAACGACTGCGTCGTAGTGTTACACAATTGGAACCAAACCCTCAAGAAAGTCGCTTGCGAGACTGCCTCACTCAACTGATAACAGACACAGAGAGCGTCGGCGCGATCGATGTCTTCACGTTGCAACGCTCCTACGCCGATGATGAGACATTTTGGGCAGCTTTACGGGGCTTGCTTGAGAAAGATTGTATTATGCTCAATGCAACTTTGCCTTCGGGCGGCTTTGCGGTTTCCGAGTCATGAAGGTTTTCTTTCGTCATGCGCAAGTAGACGAATGCGATTCAATCAAGCTGCTGTGCGATGCCCATCGGGTCGAACTCGGCTTCGTGATGCGTCCTTCGTTAGTGGCGGCAATTGCCACGCAAGAAGTGATAGTCTCTCATAACGATGAGGATATGCTTATCGGGGTGGTGCATTATCACCATCGTCGGGATATGCAAACGACACTTTACCATTTAGTGGTAACCAACTTGGCACGCGGGCAAGGTGTTGGACGCGGCTTGATCTTAGCACTTCGTGAAGAATCACATGCGCGAGGTAAAGCAGTGATTCGCCTCAAATGTCCAGAGCCACTGCCCGCAAATCTATTTTATGAACATGTCGGTTTTACAAAAGTTGCTGTTGAGCCGGGGAAGTCCCGCCCATTATATGTATGGGAATTAGCTGTGTCGTGAGAAAGCGAACTCAACACCCGCCTAGGAAAAAGTGGCGGGTGTTGATTTATATCATCATATTATTATAGTTATGACATTTCTTCAATGACTAAATATGTCGCTTGCACCGTGCCATCGGAGCGAATAAAATCTAACCCGCGTCCCATAGACATTTCTGCCTTCGTATCATCCGCACGTACGACCTTGATCCAACGGTCATGCTCTTCACGATTGGTAAGTCGTTTTTCCATAATCTTGACAGTCGGGAAACGGTTTTTCAGGACTTCAAATGAGCGCTTTTGTTGATGACTATCTTTGTCCTCTAGTTTTGCATCGCGGGTGGTAACTTCAACCGTTGTCAACGCCCCCTGATCGGCTGCCATCTGAATATACGCACCCAACCGGTTGACGATCCGATCATAATCCAAGAGATAAGGGTCAAAAACAGACATTTTAGCAACTGGTTTTCTGAAAAACTCAACGAGCGCAGGGATATCCACCTCACTGGACTTCCGGCGACTAGAAGCGATGCGAACTACCTGAGTCTTCGGGGGGGCTTGGAGATCTTCCGCGGTTACTCTTTGGGCGCGCCCAAAATAACTTTCAAACGCCACAATCGCCTTCTTAACACCATTTTCCTGAGTCGTGGTACGCAAGGAAGGGTTTTTGAGTGCCGCTCCCAATTGTGGGATGTCTTCAGCAAACTGAATTGCACGATTTCGGGATGGGTCTTCTGTATCAATGATGGCATGCCATTCCGGCAATGTGTCCGTCTGCCTCAGATCCAATTGTTGACTTCTTGACATCATCACTGCCAGAAAATTTGCTGTGACCAAATCCAAATCGTCAGGGTTGTGGCTCAGATTGGGTGGGTCGGTCATAAGCAATTTTACTTCCACCCCCGCCCGTAACCGATCAGATATCAAGTCAAGCCATGAACTGGTCTTACCAATGGGGATAAAATCTTCCACATGGCTGACCGCGAGCCGAAGCGAGCGTTTGGCGCTACTGATCGCATCCCATAATATCTCCGCACGATTATTGGCGATCAAGTTCAGAATACCATCGGCATTGTTTTCCTCGGTTAGGTTAGCATACAGATTCTCTAAAAATCGAATGACTTCCCCACGTTTGAGAAATGGGTACAATTTTTGATTGCCATAATCACGCAAGCAGCGGGTACAACTGATATCCTCACTACAATAAGGACAGCGCACCAGTGATAAGGCTGCTTCGATAACTTTCGGGAAATGTTGGTGGATATCATTCATATAGCCCGCCCCACCTGGCACATTATCATACAAAACGAGTGAGCGCTGCCATTCTCGTCCTTGGTGGATTGGAAACAGGGTTCCGCCGATGTCATCTCGTTCAATTTGAAGGGCGCGTGTGGCGCCTAAAACAAGGGCTGTTTGCAAGGTGTGCCAAAAAGTCAGGTTTAATTTGCCCGGCATTGGTACATGAGACGGTGGGTTAAATTGAATCAGCAGGGTATCAGTTGGGACAGCATGACCGAGATGGAATTTTTCACCGGTACCCCCGCAAGACTTATTCGGACATTGATCATTTTTGTGGGTGATGTGTAGTCCGCACTTCTGGCAAAGCTTATACCCCATGCCGTTTGTACCGGTATTCAAAAAGAAAAGCTTGGCACTCGTTTCTACACGGCGACTAGCAAAGTCAGCGCTTACGATCTCCCCCTTGATCGAAGGAATAAAAACAGCAATACGTTGTTCCAGATTTTCATAGCGCACATACTGCCCAGCCATTTTTCCGCTTTTTTCGGGATCAGTGCGAAAGCCGTCAGGTACGAGATACCGAGCCGTCGCGCTGCTACCGGTATAAACAGTTTCACACACAGGACAATTTGAGATCAAAAGCGGTTTACCGGGGGTATCTTCCGCTTCGATATGATTACATGTTTCACAGAGACGATATTCAAACACGCGAAGCGTATCCCGTAAGACGCGCACGCCATTGCTGACCCACAAACGCTTATCAGCGACAACTTCGGCACCAGGAGCAAATTCGGTGATAGCACGCCTCAGATCGCGCTGGAGGCGTAGCTTCGCAGAAGCTTGTTTCTCAATAGGAAGTTCAAGCTCAACAGTATATAGCGGGAAGGAATAACTCGGTAAAACACCTCGTCCGCTCAGCGTGTTGATCAATTCATCCCTATTCAGGCTGGCAAGCAAACGCTCAGTATTTTTTCGTTGTTTCTCCCAATATTCCTCTTTACCCACCTCGGTCTGGTATCGGCTTTTCGCATTTTCAATCGCTTGTCTATAGAAACTAAGCGAAGTGCGATAATGTTCCTCCGCCTGCGCCAAATCATACTCAAAGTTACTCATCACACGTTCAAAAGTGAGATCACTCTGCTCGATCATAGACGCAAAGTGACCAAGTTTGCGCGTCAGCATCAAACCGCTAGAGGTCTTCCATACTTCTAAATGGTCATAATGTCGCCCATTCATCGCTTGGGGATCAAAGAACGCCCCGACCTTATCTAGTTCAGACGCGCCTTGTCGATGGAGATAGTGCAAAAAGTCGCTCAGCAATAGGGCATTCAGGTGCCGTCGTTGAATTTCAGTATTTTTGAGAGTTAAGCGGGGGATGCGCACCTGTCCGCGAATGATGTCAGGTGGGGTAGTGTAGTAGATTTGATCATGCGGTCGGGCATTCGCCCAAGTGACAATAAATGCGGTACCACCCGCTCGACGTCCAGCACGTCCGGCACGTTGTCGGTAGTTGGAAACATTGGGCGGGACATTGTTCATCACAACTGCTTGCAAATCCCCCAAATCAATGCCCATCTCAAAAGTAGTAGAACAACTTAATACGTTGATATCCCCATCTTTGAAACGTCTTTGATATTCTTGCCCCTTTTTCGGATCGAGTTGGGCAGTGTGTTCTTCTACCCGCATCGGTTTTAAGCCCTGCTTGAAAATATAATGATAGTAATTTTTGACTTGTTGAATCCCCGCATCAATAGGCTCGTATTTTCCCTCACAGCGGGCAGATGGACAGGGCAACGCTACCTGTCCATGTCGCAATCGCTGACATTTTGTACAGCGCTGCCAACCCTCTTCCGGTGTGTCAAAAAAGAGGTGACTGTATGACAAGCGATAACCAGTCCTTTCGTCGCCGATCATAAGACCCAATTCGGGATCAATAAGCCAATCCCATATCGTTAGCAGTGCTCGCTTTACCGCTTCAAGATCATTAGGGCGACCTGCCGCTTTCAAAGCCAACGCCATGATTCGGCAGCGTGTGTGCCGTTCGGTGGCACCCACCCAACGGGCTTCGCCATTTTGAGGATTACCACGCACAATGGCGGCATTCCCTTCATGTCTCCCAAAGGCTGAGTGTTTACGAGAGATACCGTCAGGCAAATTAAGCGCTTTCTCAGTACGCAGAGTCTCCAAAAGGTATTCGATTAGAGTCCTTGTTTGGTCGCTGTTCAACCCGATCTGTGCCGCCAATGCCGCCAAATCGGGCGGCGTTTCAAAATAACGCACTGTCAACATGCCAAGCGATTCCAGCGATTGTCTCCCCTTACGATTGGTCGTTATCTCCGCCAACATTTGCGCCAGGGTAAAATTTTTGAAACGGCGCTGCTGGGGTGTTGCAAGGCTATTCCATGATTTATAGCGATCTTCCTGTTGTTCAAAGATCTCGTCGATTTCTTCATCAACGGCAGTTTGAAAAACATGTAAGTCATCCCAACCCATCCTTGTACCTTTTTCAGCGAGATCCATTAAATCGATGGATGGGGTTTCTTTACGCAAGGCAATGATCGTCTGTGGAATCAAATAGCGGTATAAATCTTGGCTAAACACATCTTGTAAAAAGGCGGCGTAGCGCGCTGCCCCCTGACGACTGTCATAGAAAGAGAGTAATTTACGCCCACCGCCGGCTTTTCGCTGGATTTCTGGCACACTGGATTCTGGCAGTTGACGATATAATTCCATTGTCAAAACCGATAGCGGTGTTGTTCCGCGAATGTTGATCGGCGTGGCAATTTCTTCACCCTTGATTCGCGACTCAGTGCCACAGCGAACGCAACATTGTAATTCCGAAACCGCTTGTGATCGTGTCCCCAGATTGCCTTTGCTCGCCTGTGTCACTACTTGATACAGTCGTACAGGATGAGGTTTACGCCCTGATTTGGCACAAGTACAACGAGATTCACGGCGACACTCTGGATTAAGGCATAACTCCGTAGATGTTTTGGCGATCTGGGTTTTGTTGCCGGATAAACGCCCCTCAGACTCCGCCTCTTGCTCTTCATCGTCATCCGCCAACGCCGCGTTGATCTCAGCTTGTGACCACACAAAATAACGGATCTTCTCGTCCATATCTTTTTGTGGTTCCGCCCAATGTTGTTCACCAGAGAAAATTGTCTTAACATAAACTTGCCCGCAGGCGCGGCAAATCGACAGGGGATAGACGGCACAGTCACAAAATTTACACACGAGGCGCGGTTCACCAAACACCACTGACCATTTGGCAGTGTGATTTTCGGGGCGTCCCTCACAGGTTGGATTCAAGCATACCCATATGCCTTGTGGGGAGCGCGCAAACACATGATAACGCGCTGGCAACAAGGGTAATTGATCATAATCATTGTGCGGACGCGCCCGCGCGCCCAACTCTACTAAATGATGCAATGCCCGCAACGCATCCTGTTTTTGCACCGGATCGGCTTGGCTTTCGGGGAATAAATCCCCCGTCACCTCGGTCAAACCGAGCGGCACATCCTTGTTTTGCACCATTTTGGTGCGCAACTGCCGCAAATGAGCATTGTTCTTCAACGCGCCGTACAGCAATGCCTCGATGCTTTCAGGGTCAATCGTGGCGTTGTCGTCGATCAACTTAAAATCTAATAAGCTGTCCCACACCTCTTCTAGGGTGGCGGTATTGGCACGCAACTTGGCGAGCAGATCATCCCATCCTTCTTTGAGATAAGCATCCATAGGGGGCAAGATGGTTTCGATTTCATCCTCGATGGTATCGACCGTCTTGCCGAAAATAATATCGTTTGCGGTAAAAGTCTCACCAAAAAGGGTATGGGCAAATGTGATTGCCTCATTTTCATCCTCAGTCAGCGTGGCGCTGGTGCCGATGCAGCACATATCACCCTGTGATTTGTCCAATCGTTGTTTCAACCGCCGAACCAGGTAAGCGACTTCGATCCCTTTGGCACCACTGTAGGAATGCGCCTCATCAAGGACGATATATTTCCAATCTTCGGCATGTTGAAACAACCCTGAATCGTTAGGACGCATCAACAAGTATTCCAACATGGCGTAATTGGTGATCAGAATATTGGGGATTTTTTTGTCATCGCGAATCTCTTGTCGGCTGATCACTTCATTGGTGTCATTCTGAGACTTACCTAGCGCTTTTAATGCTTCTGCGGTCGTGTTTGGCAGTTCACTGGTATAGCGCCCAAAAGTGATGCCTGTGCCGGTGAGATGCTTACGTAAACGGTCAAGCTGATCATTAACCAATGCATTAAGTGGGTAGATTAGAACCGCCCGCACGCCCCTACTAGGGGATTGCAGCAAGTCATTTAAGATTGGAATTAGAAACGCCTCGGTTTTACCGCTGCCCGTGCCCGAAGACACGATCACGCTATGCCCTGCCACAATGCGCTCAGTTGCCTGTTGCTGATGCTGATATAAAGGCGCATCAATCGGGATAGGGGGATGCACCAATGTCAGAAAGCGCGGGGAGAGGATTTTCTTGTCTACTAAGGTTTGTATGGAGTCGCCCCGTGCATGAGGCAAGGACAACTCTAAAAAGGGTCCTGTCAGCAGGGCGTTATCAGTTTCAAAAGCATCGCGCAAGGCGCTGTACAATTCAGCATTTTCCCCATCACGATTGACATCAAACGTTGTCAACAAATAACTGATGAGCACATTTTTGAGCCGACCGGTGACATCAATTGGATTCATTTGGATTTTCCTCTTGGGGTTGAAAATGCGTAAAAATCAATTCCGCCCAGGTCATTGCCCACAATAACAATTTAGGACAATACTTATGGGCAATGCTCAACAAAACGCGAAAGTCAGTCATCTCATCGTGAGTCAATAGAGTGTAACCATGTGCATAGGCACGGGCAACGACCGCTAATGTCATGACCACCGGATCGAGCATCGTCCAATCATTGAGTTTGCGGTTATCGCGATGCCTTTCTGTCCACAGCCAACGCCCGGCAAGGACAAGCGTTGGTACCTCTTGACGGTCGCAATAGGCGATAATTTTGTCGATAAATTCATGACTCTTGGTTAAACGCTTAAAGCTTTTCTCGACATCAGGATCGGAAGTGATATTGCTTACATAATCCGCGGTCGCTTGGATGTAGGCTGCTTTCGTTAGCAAGGGGGCAGGGGCTTCTCGTTTGACCTCAGCGCCAGCTGGTCGATCCCTAATCCTGAAAATCCCTTGTTTTTGCGGCGCGATGAAAGCATCAAAGCGTACAGTGAAAGCACGCAAGTCTTCGAGCGCCACTGGCTGGTTTTCTAATGTGCCGAGGATCGGCTTGTGGGTCAAATCGTGACTTTCTAGCCCGAATTTACCATGACCATGACTCAGTTTGGCGTCGCTATCATCCGCCCAATAAAAGTCTTGACAGCGCAAACATTGACGCAATAACCCATTAGAGGCATGCACGAAAAGCGCTCGATCTCGCACTTTAATAGGCAAATCAAGCATCTTTTGCTGCTGGGCAAATGTACGATCAAGGTGGATATGAATTCCCTCTTCATCACGATGCAAGCGGTGAACGACTGTTTCGGACAACCGTAACTGTTCCTGATGGCGCGGCAGCAATGCACGCGCTTCAGGGTATAAACCCTGCTGAATCGACCTCACAGCCGCTAAATCTGGCGACAAACCATTAATCGGGAAATGGGTGTAATACTCGACGGGCAACACATAGAGCAAACCTAAATCTGCCTGAAGCGCTGCACGTCGTTGTTGTCGCAGGTAGGTTTTGAAAGCGCGAATCGCGTCTTTAACAATCTCTGGGTATTGTTCAAATTCGCTGAACTGAGGGCGAATAAAGGTGAAGAGGTCGGTTGCCTCTGTTGAACCGTTGAACTTTATGTGCACGCTTGCCCGCTCACCATGATAGGCACGCAACATTTCAACCAGTGCATCTTGCTCAATCACTATATCCATCACGCCGCGTGCATTCAGCTCATAAGAGCGTGGTTCCCCGTCCGCAACGGTGATGGAAAAACGCGCACGTGACGCACCACGCACCGACAAGCGGGCTTCGGGCAGCGCCTCTTCCCATAAAAACCCATTAATGAGAGGTTCTACCCACGCCGTTGTCCACTTGACATCAAACGTTATGGGCAGCATCACCACGCCAAAGCGCACTCGTAAAGCAGCGTCTTGGCGTGGATCGACCCATGTGACAAAGGATGAATTGTCGTTGGCATTGACTTCAGCGCTACTTGCCAACTCAATTTGATCTTTGTTAATCCCATCCAGCCGGACTGTCGGTGGATTCTGGCGGGTGTAAAAGTTTTCGGGGGCGCTTGCCACCACATGAACGCCCGGCGGCAAGCGTCCTGCCACACGCGGATCGCCGTGCATCCTCGCCGTGCCGCTAAACACCTCAACTTGCAGCACACACGCAGGGGGCAGGTAATCGCTTAGACGAATCCGCCAAGTTTGTCGATCTTGAGTCGATTCGTGCGTAATTTGCCCAGCACTATCAAGATCGGACAAGCTATAGATGGAGGCAGCTTCATTGATCGTCAATCGAAGCGATAAACGGCTGAGCGGCACACTCGGTGGATCGATGCGCAACCAAATATCCCCCGCTTCGTAAATAGGCAACACCCCCGGCGCTAATCCCGCAACCAGATGATCCCCTTCTAACAGTGGAGACAGTCGGCTGCGCTGTTTGTTAATGCGCGTATTGCCCAATAGAATAGGCAGTTTTAAAGTATATTTACCGGCAGTCGTATGCCCATGTTCGCGCAAGGCTCTGGGAATCGACAGGGGATAATCAGGTTGAAGTGTCTGCCCGTTGATATCCGTTAATGCCACCCCATCGGGCAAACTGACGGCATAGTCGCCATCACTTAAGCGTTCTTGATCGCTCAAAATTGCCAATTGACCATCCGGTTGTATCCTAAATAGTGCCGGAGCTGAGGTCGGCGGTGCGCTGGTCAGCACGGGGTCAGACAACGCATTGTCGTGTTCATCGACCGCGACGACGAAGCCAGCGCTATCGATATCGATTAAAGTCGCGCTATCGATGATATAGCCTGTCGCAGTGTGCCAAGCATTGACTTCGCAGTAATGGTCACTATATTCCGGCACGGGAGTCCCTACCGAAATGGCGGCACTTTCAGCGAGACTGAACCAAACCAAACGATCGGGTGGGGTATCCCCTGTGATTATTATATTTTTGGCGTGTAGTTCGAGAATATCATTTTGATCGATCAGCCATGCCCAGCGGACGCGCGGCGAAAACGAACGTTCAGACACAACCTTGAGAACACCCGGCATGGGCAATAACGGGGCTAATTCGCGCCAGATTTGCCCTTCGATGGCGGACAAGACGGCGCTGATGGACTCTTTATCCTGCCCCTCATGGTGCCAAATTGCCGCTGTTGCCAAAGTCTTGATCAAACGTGCCGCTGTAATGCTGGTATCGCGGCTTTGCAAAAAACCAACGAGGCGGGGGGTTGTGGATGGAAACGCTAATTTTTCATTTTGCGTGGCAATTTCGTCCGCAAACATTTTCTCGCACATCTCCCAGTCGGCAAGATTAGGGTATTGCTTGAGAAAGAATTGAGCGAAATCGTCCTGCAAATAAGCGGGCAAAATAGCATGAAGATAGACCCCCCGAACTACATCCTGGGTGGTTTCGGTGGGGAATTCAAATTGATATTCGTCTTGCAACTTCGCCCGTGCGCCCCGAAAGGCTTGGCGATACTCGTTTTCGAGGGGGGGCGTTTTATCGTGGTTCAAAACATCCTTAAAATATCTCCCCCAAAAGTTGATATTCTCGTCATCCTCAAAAATAGCATAACGGGCACAGAAGACCATCGATGCCATCAGCGCCCGCGGTGGAATTTTAGTTGGTTGTTTGATCATGCTTCTCACTGAACTTTTTAGCCACCGAAAATCTGTCTCGGTGATCGCCAGATCGCCTACCCATGTTACGGTTGTGAGTTCGCGCTTTAATTTCTCTTCGATTTGATCGAGATTATCCGTATTTTTAAACATGAATATTTTGTGAAATCCTTTTCAAACTTTGCCTTTCTCATCCATTTATGTTACTCTTAATTCGTCTTAATGACAATAAGTATTGAATATTCGCCTATTTGTTCTAGGGTATCATGATCGTTTCTCAGGAAAGTCACTCCATAGCGACATTACTTCAGGTACTGGCAGGGGAACAATTGACCAGTGCTGAATTATTGTTTTTAACTCGCCGTCTCTCCTATGATTACAGTGCCACTGCATGGGTGATGTTGAGCGCTTTTTACGGACATAACGAGAAGATATTGCGCGATATTGAACGGCGGGTATTGATGCGTATGTCGTTTGAGGGCTTGAAGCAAGTGCGCGCCCTCTTGAGTGACTTGACTGATAGTCACCCTGCCAGCAGCTTAACCGCATCCGAGCAAAGCAACTTAAACGCGCTGGTCGAATACGCCCTACTGCTTCAAACCATCGCGCAATCCCGCCATGAAAAACATCCTGATCCCGCCAGCTTGTTGGCGGACACCACAAGACGACGCACATCAAAGTCGAAAACAGCACGTCCTGCCGAGTCTCCTCTTGCCCCAGCCCCCGCTTTGCCGACAGAGCCATCCGCACGATCTTCGCAAGTTATCCCGCCGTCAGTTGCGAATAAGAAGCAACCATCAACACGGCATCAACCCGATGGGACATTAAGCGATTGTCCGTCAGTTATTATGACAAGCTTGAAGCAGCCAGAAACTTTCTTAGAGGGTTTAGTCCAATTGAACGATTGGCTGACCGAATCACCGCGTAGTGTGGGTGAACTACGTTATTTTATGTGGCAAAAGTGGCGTTCAAGCTATGCCGATTTACAGTCTGCCCTTGACCTGCTTTATGCGCTTGGAGTCATTGCACCCAGCAATGCCGATCCAGTCGAAGCAATTGTGCGACCGACACTCGCTGCCGATCTCTCTATTCGGCAATTTCGTCGTGCTTGTGCTGATGCTTTTGCACATCGAGTAGAAGGCAATACACGCTTGTTGTCCGCCCTTGATCAATTAAATGAGATGTCCCCGAATCGTATTCAACGGGTAGCATTTGGGGATGTTCCAGTGTTTGATTTGATCACTCGCCTGACCCTGTGGGAAGCGCTGGGGGTCGTTCAACATCAGAAAAAAGACCAGTGGACGATCACACAAGGGGGGCGCGATCTCGTTATGACTTTGCCGTCTCTAGGCTTGATGATCGCAGATGAGCAAGGACCAGTGCCTCTTGAAACCGACGATGACTGGTTGAATGTGTTGTGAGCGACGTGCCAGAGGCAGTATCGGAGCGGATGCGACTGGTGCTAGAGGAAACCGTTGAACAGATTGTTCCCAATAGCCGTGTTATTGTAAAAAAACATGTTTGGCGTAATGCAAAATATGTAGGTATGTCCGGTGAAAAAGTCGCAATATGGCGAGGTTGGAGCGCGAATTTAAGAATGCTTGATCCGCGTTTTGGCGCAATTTATATTGATTATGCCGAAACAAGTAACTCAACGAGTGAAAATGAACAACTGTTTGGCTTTGCGTTCTCTGAATCCATTAAACTGATAAATCCGTTTATTTTTTTGTTCGTCACATCATGCTCAATTAAGAAGCAAGAGGAGATTATTGCAGCATGTTTTACATTTCGACAAATCAATGCAACCATCCATCCCGGAATTGTTACTAGCCCGAAAGAATTTTTTGATTTGCCACTAAATCAATGGGCAAATATTGGTAGTGAGCTTCTTTACTTACAACACAGCATTTGTGGTTAGGAATTCTATGTCCTCAGAGAGACATCAGATTCGATTCATTGCATCATTAACTGTAAATGCTGGCAGCATTCGACGGATTATTGATCAGTTGAATTTTGCCCAGACACGTCATAATCCTCTTGAAAATGTATTGACTACACCATTGTTTGCTGGTGCTATGTCGTTAAATGCTATTCGTGATTTGAAAGATCATGGACACACTGTTATGTTCGATAGTGGAGGTTACTATGTGCAAACCGGGCGTATCGAATATGAAACATTATATGGACAACTAATGCGCATTTATTGCGAACATCAATGGGCAGACATTTACGTTCTTCCTGATAATGTGCCTCGCTCACAGGATGACAAAGAAACAATTGATCATAAAGTGCGCTCCACTTATGAACATAGTTGTCAATTTTTTCATGCTATGCCCGACAACCTTAAACCAATTGCTATGCCCGTAGTTCATGGTCACAACTATCGTCAAATTGATGCCTGTTTAGAGGCATATATCAATTTAGGTGTAAAACAGATTGGTTTTGGGAGTTTTGGGACACTTGGTAAAAACAGTCAAGTAAATGTTGCCACTCAATCTGCCCTTGAACTCGCCCGCTATACGGTGCAAATTGCGCATTCGTTTGACATCAAAGTGCATCTGTTTGGAATGGGAGTTCCTGTGGTGATTATGATGTTATACGGCATCAAAGCAGATTCCTTTGACTCATCATCATGGCTTAAGGCTGCTGGATTTGGGCAAATATTCTTGCCATTGATGCGAGCCTATAATATTACGCATCGCAATAGCGTGTCAAATTTACAAAAAGGGATTACATCTGATAACTTTCGCCTTTACTGCAACATAACTGGACATACCTGCGCTCTTTGTGATTGCATGGAATGTCTGCAAAATCAAAAAATGGTCCGTGCCGCGCATAATCTGATTGTGTTATCCGAAACAGTCGAGATGTTAAATACCGGTAATTTAGGTCTCGTCCCCGATATTTATCGGTATACATCTCAACGCTATCAAAAGGAATTTGATAAATGGCTGCCATTCAACTAGCGATTCACATTCCGCCTGAAGCAACCCCCGACAATGTGACAGCAATGCTTCAAGCTTTAGTTGAGAACCAGATTGAATTTGCTAATGTTGACGATCTTCTTCAGTTTATGATGGAGTTAGATATTGGCACACGAACCGAAGTCCAAAGTATTGCCGAGCGCATGGGCTTATTAAATAAGCAGAAAAACTCAATCACGGTTTCTGAAAGTGGAAGATTACTAATACGACTAAAACCCATGATCATCCCTGAGGTGTTGCATTTTCTAATCTACACTGGTTGGCATGAAAAAAATCCAATGGAATTTCTTCCGGCGTGGGCTTATCGTTACATTTGCGATTATCTATGGAACAATCCTGAATATCGTTTGTCTGATGAACAGGTTGAGCAAATTATTTCTGAAATTATTGTTCAAGCTGAAACCAATTTTGAAGCATTAGAACTTGGCGAAATTGCGGGCGTTTCTTTTAGCGCAAAAAGTATACGAGGGGCTAGAAGGTGGCTCGACGCCCTCACCCCTGCCGTGATCGAAAATAACGTCTTTGCACGCCGCACCTTTTGCCCCCCCGAACTGCTCCTCCTTGCCATCGGGTGGGTTTTCCGCGACGAACCC
>Ga0209181_10005330_pt1 | contig 18553 bp, 16 predicted proteins | sample MAT05_FD_187208 | JGI IMG/M metagenome (GOLD analysis project Ga0209181, IMG submission 187208) | Freshwater microbial communities from Lake Fryxell liftoff mats and glacier meltwater in Antarctica - MAT-05 (SPAdes) (version 2) | ecosystem: Environmental > Aquatic > Freshwater > Ice > Liftoff...
GCTGGAACGCGTAGTTGCCGTAATGCGTCAGTACCGACTCCTGCAAATTCGCCGTGAGCGCTATCGCGTAACGATCAAGCTCGACCATTTTCTCAGGCGGGACGGCGTCCTTCGCAAAATCAAAGTCGGATGTATTAGCGAGAAGGAAGCGCAGCGTATTACGGATACGCCGGTAGCTTTCTACCACGCGTTTGAGAATCTCGTCCGAGATCGAGATTTCGCCCGAGTAATCAGACGAGCCGACCCACATCCGCAGCATCTCCGCGCCTAACTGCTCGGATATCTTGGCCGGTGCCACCGCATTGAATCCCGATTTCGACATTTTCTTGCCTTGCGCATCCACGGTGAAGCCATGGGTCAACAGATTCTTATATGGCGCGCGGCCGTTGATGGCACAACTCACCAGCAGTGACGAGTGAAACCAGCCACGGTGCTGGTCGGAGCCTTCCAGATACAAATCCGCCTGCGCCGGTTTACCGCCTTCATCGGGTCGCTGCAACGAAGGCGTGGTCGCCAGCACCGTGTTGAAGGTCGCGCCGGAATCGAGCCACACGTCGAGCGTGTCGCGACTCTTTTCATACATCGCGATCTCGTCTGCGGTCGAGCCCACCAGCAGTTCTTCGACTGTGATGCGCTGCCAGACTTCAATGCCTTCTTTTTCGACACGTGCAGCAACAGCGGCGAGTAGTTCGAGGGTACGCGGATGCTCGACGCCGGTCTCGCGATGCAGCAGAAACGGAATCGGCGTGCCCCAGTTGCGCTGACGTGAAATACACCAGTCAGGGCGGTTGGCGATCATGCCGTGCAGACGCGCCTGACCCCACTCGGGATAAAAATGCGTGGCATTGATGGCGTCGAGCGCGAGTTCCCGCAAGCTCTTTGCATCTCCCTTACCGGTACGATCCATGCCGACAAACCACTGGGAGGTCGCGCGAAAGACAGTCGGCGTTTTGTGGCGCCAGCAATGCGGATAGGAGTGTTTGAACGTGGTGGTGTGGAACAACGCGCCCGCGTCTTCGATTGCTTTCACAATTTCCGGCTGCGCTTTCCAGATGTTCAATCCGCCAAACAATGGCAGGGCGGACACGTACTGACCATTGCCCATTACCGGGTTGAGGATCTCTTCATTGCTCATGCCGTATTTCTTGCACGTCGCGAAGTCGTCCACGCCATAAGCGGGCGAGGAGTGAACGATACCGGTGCCGGTATCGAGCGTGACGTACTCCGCCAAATACATTGGCGAGTTACGGTCGTAGAACGGATGGCGAAAGACAATATTCTCGAGCGCCTGTCCCTTCACTGTCGCCACGACGCGGCCCTCAAGTCCGTAGGCGTTGAGGCACTCATCCACACGCGCTGCCGCGACAACGATTGCGCCACGCGATGTTTCCACCAGCGCGTAGTCAAACTCCGGGTGGATATTGAGCGCTTGGTTTGCAGGGATTGTCCAGGGCGTGGTGGTCCAGATCACCGCGTACACGTTCCCCTTGGGCAGCACCGACAGACCAAATGCCTTCGCCAGCTTTTCATGCTCGCCATCGGCCAACGCAAACCCGACATCAATGGTAATGGACGTCTTATCCTCGTACTCAACTTCTGCTTCGGCCAACGCAGATTGGCAGTCGAAACACCAATTCACCGGCTTCAAGCCGCGATAGACATAACCGCGTCCATACAGCTGTCCGAGGGTGCGAATCTCGGCGGCCTCAGTGGCGAAATTCATCGTCTTGTACGGATGATCCCAATCGCCGAGCACGCCGAGGCGCACGAAGTCGGCTTTTTGCAAGTCAATCTGCGATTCAGCGTGCGCGCGTGCAAAGCCCATCAACGTCTCGACGGGCAAGTTTTTGCCGTGCTGCTTCTCGACGAAGATTTCGATGGGCATGCCGTGGCAGTCCCAGCCCGGCACATAGACGGCGTCCAAGCCGGCCATTTGCTTGGACTTGACGACGATGTCTTTGAGAATTTTGTTGACTGCGTGGCCGATGTGAATGGCCGCGTTCGCGTAGGGCGGGCCGTCATGCAAGATGAATTTCTGCCGGCCCTTGCTCGCTTCGCGGATTTTCTCGTAACGCTTTTGTTGCTGCCAGTTGGCGATCCACCCCGGCTCGCGCTTGGCGAGGTCGCCACGCATGGGAAACGGCGTGTCGGTCAGATTGAGCGTGGCTTTGTAGTCTTTTTTACCGGCGTCACTTGGGGCGTTCATCTTTCATCCTCGACAAGATTGCCTTTGCGCGCGCGGTGTCGTCATGCATTTGCGTGACGAGCTCCCCCAAGGGGTCTTTGCTCGCAAAGTTTCGTTCGTCGCGGATTTTTTCGATGAAGCTGACTTGCACGCGTTTGCCGTACAAGTCACCTGAGAAATCGAAGAGGAAGACTTCCAAATGCTGGCGGTTCTCGGTCGAGACCACCGGATTGGTGCCGAGATTGGCAACCCCGTCAAGGATCTGACCAACCTCACATTTTCCTAACTCGGCCACTCCCTCGAGCCCGCGAGTTACTAACCGGCATTTTACTGCAAACACGCCGGAAAGGGCAGGCTTGCGGCCCGTGAGCGCCACGTTGGCGGTGGCAAAGCCCAGCGTGCGCCCCAGTTTCTTGCCATGCGTCACACGACCGACGATCGCATAGGGGCGACCGAGCATCGCTGTCGCAGCGACCAACTGTCCGTCACGCAAGGCTTCGCGAATGGCAGACGAGGAGATACGCTGGCCACTTGGCGTGGTCACATCACTCAGGGTCTCGACGGTGATGCCGTGCTGCTGGCCGAAAGCGCGCAGCGCATGGATGTCGCCGGCTCGTTTGGCGCCAAACCGGAAGTCCTCGCCGACCATCAACCAACGCACATTGGACCGCTTCAGCGCTTGTAAAAACGACTCAGGCGATTGCGATGCAAACGCGGCATCAAACCGCAACACCAGCGATTGCTCGATGCCGGCATTGCTGAACGCGGCCAGTTTCTCGGTGACACTCATCAAGCGCGACGGTGCCTGCACCGGCTCACCCCCGTGGTTGGTGTGGTTGGCGTGGTTGGCGTATGTGGCGTGTTTTGCGTGTTTGGCAAAGTACTCACGCGGCAGCGGCGAGAACGTCATGGCCGCCGCACTTGCTTGCAGTCTTGTGGCGGCGCGTCGAGTGGCGGCCAGAATCGCCTGATGGCCCAGATGAACGCCGTCGAAATTTCCGATGGCGAGGGCGAGCGGCTCGCCATTGACGGGGAACGACCTTCGTAGTCGCATCAGTTTGCCCACTTGGCGAAGTCACGCAGCCTGAGCCCCATCGCCCACAGCGCGGCGAAATAGACGGCCGCGCCAAGCGCGATGACGGACAAGAGTTTGGTGATTTTCCAAGTCGTGCCCATCGTCACCCAGTCTGCATTGCTGCCGCCGGCGAACCACAGTGCGCCGCCCATCAAGTAGAGGGCCACGACAAGCTTCATGAAAAACACCAGCCACTCGGGGCGCGGAATATAAATCGACTGCTTGCGCATGAAGTAATACAACAGGCCTGCGTTGACGCAAGCACCCAGCCCGGTGGAGAGCGCCAGACCCGCGTGCTTTAGCCAGGGTACGAATGCGAGGTTTGCCAGTTGCACAATCACCAGTGTGGCGATGGCAATCTTGACTGGTGTCTTGATGTTCTGTCGTGCATAAAACGCCGGCGCCAGAATCTTCACCAAGATAATCCCGGTCAGTCCTACCGAGTACGCGATCAACGCATGACTGGTCATCATGACGGCAGTCACATCAAATTTGCCGTGCTGGAACAAAGTGGCGATCAATGGCGTGGCCAACAGGGCGAGTCCAACCGCGGCTGGCAGTGTGAGCATGAGTGTCAGTCGCAGGCCCCAATCAAGCAATGCCGAGAACTCTTCGGGATTCTGTGTCGCGTGTTGTTTCACGAGAGACGGCAGTAACACGGTGCCGAGCGCGACGCCCAGCAGTGCCGAGGGAAATTCCATCAAGCGGTCGGCCGCGGTCAACCACGATACCGAGCCGGTGTCCAGGAACGAGGCGATCTGGGTATTCAGCAGAATAGATATCTGTGCGACCGAGACGCCCAGCAACGCCGGCGCCATCAAGCCCAAGATTCGCAGCACGCCACTGTCTTTCGGCTGCCAATCCCATTTGGGCAGCATGCCGATGCGTTTCAGCGCCGGCACCTGAAAGGCGAGCTGCACCACGCCGCCGATGAAGGTACCCCAAGCGAGCGCGAGGATCGGCGGATTGACGTACTTGGTGAGAAAAACGGCGGCACCGATCACCGAGAGATTCAACAACACCGGCGTGAAGGCCGGCGTCTTGAACGCGCTGAAGGTATTGAGGATGCCGGCCGCAAGTCCGACGAGTGAAATGAAGAAGATGTACGGGAATGTGATGCGCACCATTTGCGTGGTGAGGTCAAACTTGGCCGGGTCAGCGGCAAACCCAGACGCGGTCGCATAGACAAGCAGTGGCGCGGCGATCACGCCGACCAGGGTGACGACGAACAGCACCACGCCGAGAACGGTCGCCACGCGGCTGGCGAGCGCCTGTGTTTCCGCCAGCCCGCGCCGCGCCTTGTAGTCGGCGATGACGGGGACAAACGCCTGACTAAATGCGCCCTCGGCAAACAACCGCCGCAGGAAATTAGGAATCCGCCAGGCGACTTGGAACGCATCCATTGCCGCGCCTGCGCCAAACAAACTGAAGCCGATGACTTCGCGCGCGAGTCCGGTCACGCGCGACAGGAACGTCATGGCCGAAACGGAGAGCGCAGCGCGCAGCAGGTTCATGGTCGGCGCGCGCAGCCGGGAACTTACAGACTGCCCTTGGTCGAGGGCAGGATGCCTGCCGCCCGCGCATCGGCTTCACACGCCATGCGCAGCGCGCGGCCGAACGCCTTGAATATCGTTTCGGCCTGGTGGTGCGCATTGGCGCCGCGCAGGTTGTCGATATGAAGAGTGCAGAGTGCGTGATTCACAAAGCCCTGAAAGAACTCGTAAAACAGATCAACGTCGAATTCGGCAATGCGCGAGCGTGTGAAATCAACCTTCATGGTCAAACCGGGGCGCCCGGAAAGATCAATCACGACACGCGACAACGCTTCATCGAGCGGCACGTAAGCATGGCCGTAGCGGCGGATGCCAAGCTTGTCGCCAAGCGCCTTGGTGAAGGCTTGTCCGAGCGTAATGCCGACATCCTCAACGGTGTGGTGATCGTCAATCTCGATGTCACCGGTGGCTTTCAGATCGATATCGATCATGCCGTGGCGCGCAATCTGATCGAGCATGTGGTCAAGAAACGGCACGCCCGAATGCAAATTCGACACTCCCGTGCCATCCAGATTGACGGCGGCAGTGATCTGCGTCTCTTTGGTATTGCGAACAACGGTGGCGTTACGCATGGCGGGGTTCCAGTATGTCTGTCAGTGCAGCCAGAAAAGCGGCGTTCTCATCGGGTGAGCCGATAGTAATGCGGAGTGTGTCATGAAGCAATGCGTGCGACTGGCTGGTGTTTTTGACCAGAATTTTGCGCGCCTTGAGGTCGGCAAAAACGTGCGCAGCGTTCGGCACCCGGATCAGAATGAAATTCGCTTCCGAGGGAAATTGTGCCGCCTGCGGGTGGCGCGCGAACAATGCGGCCAAACGCTCCGCCATCAACACACGCTCTGCAACCAACACCGTCGTCTGGCGGGTGAACTCCTCTGCGTGGTCAAGCAAGTAGGTCGCCGCCGACTGCGTGAAGCTGTTGATGTTGTAAGGCAGACGCACCTTGTCGATTTGCGACAACCAGTTTGACGCGCCGATCAACATTCCCAGACGCGCACCGGCCAGCCCAAGTTTAGATACGGTGCGCATCAATACGGCGTTCGGATACTGGTCGATCTCGGCCAAGAACGACCCCGACGAAAACGCGAAGTACGCTTCATCGATCACCACCAAGCCGGGTGAGGCGCGAATGATGTTGCGAACCACTGCAGCATCAAACAGGTTGCCAGTCGGATTGTTCGGGTACGCCAAGAAGGTGAGCGCAGGTTGGTGCTCTTCAATGGCAGCGAGCATGGCGGCCTCATCAAGGCTGAAATCGGCTGACTTCAGCGGCACGCCAACGTAGTCCATGGCGCAAAATGTTGCGATCATCTTGAACATGACGAACGCGGGCTCAACGGACAGCAGCTTCGCGCCGGGTTTGGCACCGGGTTTGGCACCGGGTTTGCCACACGCGATGGCCAGCATCTGGATGATTTCATCCGAGCCATTGCCCAGCAGGATATCAAGATGGGTCGGGATGTTCATCGCGCGGCGCAACGCCGCCTTGAGGTCCGCTGCCGCTGGATCTGGATAACGGTTGATCGCCGCCGACGCCAGATGATCAGCCAACCCCTGCCGCAATGCCGCGGGTAGCGCGAACGGATTTTCCATCGCGTCGAGCTTGATGTAGCCCGCCGCGTCTTGCACGTGATAGGCCGACAACGCGGCGATCTCCTTGCGAATCACCTGCGCAACAATGGCCGCGCTCATTTGTCCAACCGCAAGTCAGCCGACTGCGCGTGCGCTTCGAGGCCTTCGCTGCGCGCCAGCGTCGCCGCTACACGCCCCAGCGTCGACGCACCGCTCGGCGAAATCTTGATGATCGATGATCGTTTCTGAAAATCATAGACGCCGAGCGGCGACGAAAAACGTGCGGTGCGTGAAGTGGGCAGTACGTGATTGGGGCCGGCGCAATAGTCGCCGATCGACTCTGACGAATACGGACCCATAAAAATCGCGCCGGCGTGACGAAGCTTTGGGAGCAGCGCATCGGCGTCGGCCACCGAAAGCTCCAGATGTTCCGGTGCGATGCGGTTCGAAATTTCACATGCCTCGTCTAGATCACGCACGGTGATCAGCGCACCACGATTGCCAAGCGAGGCGCGGATGATGTCAGCGCGCGGCATGGTTGCGAGCAAAGTGTTCATTGCGGCTTCCACCCGATCGACATAGGCAGCGTCGGGACACAGCAGAATTGCCTGCGCGAGTTCATCGTGCTCGGCCTGTGAAAACAAATCCATCGCCACCCAGCGCGGGTCGGTGCCGCCGTCGGCAATTACCAGTATCTCCGATGGTCCGGCGACCATATCGATGCCGACCACGCCAAACACAAACCGCTTGGCCGCCGCAACATACGCGTTACCGGGGCCGACGATCTTGTCGACCGCAGGAACGGTCGCGGTGCCATACGCCAGCGCGCCGACCGCCTGCGCGCCGCCAACGCGAAACACCCGGTCAACACCCGCCAGCGCAGCAGCGGCGAGCACCGTATCGTTGACCACGCCGTCCGGCGTTGGCGTGACCATGATGAGTTGTTTCACGCCTGCGACTTTGGCGGCGACGGCATTCATCAGCACCGACGACGGATAGGCGGCCCTGCCACCCGGAACGTAGAGACCGGCGCAATCGATTGGCGTGATCTGCTGCCCCAACACCGTGCCGTCGGCTTCTGTGTATTTCCACGACGGCTGCAACTGGCGCTCGTGGTAGATGCGGATCCGTGCCGCTGCGGTTTCCAACGCCGCGCGCACGGTCTGATCCAATCCCGCCAAAGCGCGTTGCATGCTCGCGCGGTCAACCTCCAGCGCGCTCACCGAGGCCGGCGTCCAGCGGTCAAACTTTGCCGTCGTCTCCAACAGCGCCGCGTCACCACGCGTTTTGACGTCGAGCAGAATATCCCGCACGCGTTGTTCGAGTTGCGGGTCTTGCGCGGATTCGAAGGCAAGCAGCGACGACAGTTCCGCCTCAAACGTCGTGTTACTCGAATGGAGTTTGCGAATCTTCAACATGGTCGGGTCAAGTGATGGTTCAGTGAGTCTCTAGGGTAAAACTCTAGCAAAGACGGGCACTTCCAGCACATTGTGTCTGAAAACGCCCGCCAATAAAGGACTTTGAAATTAAAAACAATCAACCTTTGCCCAACGCGGCCTTTTCGAACGCGTCTATCAGCGGCTGAATCTGCGTGTGCTTTAACTTCAACGCAGCGCGATTGACAATCAGGCGCGACGAAATCGGCATGATCTCTTCGACCGCAACCAGATCGTTGGCCTTGAGCGTGCTGCCGGTCGAGACCAGATCGACAATGGCGTCGGCCAAGCCGGTCAAGGGTGCCAGCTCCATCGAGCCGTATAACTTGATTAGATTGACGTGCATCCCTTTTGAGGCAAAGTGTTCGCGCGCAGTGTCGACATATTTGGTCGCGATGTTTAACCGCGCACCACGGGTCACCGCGGCGGCGTAATCAAAGCCATTTCTGACCGCGACCATCATGCGACACTTGCCGATGTTCAGGTCAAGCGGCTGGTAAATGCCCTGTGTATTCGACTCAAGCAACACGTCCTTGCCGGCAACGCCTAAATCCGCCGCGCCGTACTGGACGTAGGTGGGCACATCGGACGCGCGCACAATCACGACACGAACATCGGGGCGGTTGGTGGCGATGATGAGCTTGCGCGATTTTTCCGGGTCTTCGCTCGGACGCAGCCCGGCCGCCGCCAATAGCGGCAGTGTGTCTTCGAAAATCCGGCCTTTCGATAGTGCGATGGTGATCAAGTTTTTTCTCGTCAGTCGGCTCGGGTCGTCTAGTCCACGCGTTCGATTTGCGCGCCGATCGCGGTTAGTTTGGCTTCAATGTGGTCGTAGCCACGATCGAGATGGTAGATGCGATCAATGATGGTGTCGCCTTCAGCCACCAGGCCGGCGATTACCAGACAGGCAGACGCACGCAAGTCGGTCGCCATCACCGATGCACCGGTCAGTTTGGCCACGCCATGCACGATGGCCGTGTTGCCGTCGATATCAATCTTCGCCCCCAGCCGTACCAGTTCCTGAACGTGCATGAAGCGGTTTTCGAAAATCGTTTCCGTCACCACGGCGGTACCGCTGGCGATACAGTTGAGCGCAATGATCTGTGCTTGCATGTCGGTCGGGAAGGCGGGGTAGGGTGCCGTTTTGAGACTGATTGACGCCGGTCGTTTGGCAGCGATGATCCGCAACGTGTTGGCAGTGGTTGTGATCGTTGCACCGGAATCGCGCAGGCGGTCGATCACCGCGTCGAGCGTATCGGGCGCGGCGTTGGTTAAGGTGACGTCGCCACCGGTCGCGGCAACGGCGGCCAGAAACGTGCCTGTTTCAATTCGATCCGGCATGACGGCGTAATTGGCACCATGCAGGCGATCGACGCCATCGATGGTGATCTTGTCGGTGCCGTGCCCGCTGATCTTCGCACCCATTGCAATCAGGCAACGCGCGAGATCGACAACTTCCGGCTCGCGCGCGGCGTTCTCCAACACAGTGGTGCCGTCGGCAAGACACGCCGCCATCATGAGATTTTCAGTGCCGGTGACGGTCACCGTTTCCATCAGAATGCGCGCGCCTTTGAGCTTGGTGGCGCTGGCCAGAATGTAGCCAGCCTCGATGGTAATGGTGGCACCCATCGCCTCCAAACCTTTGATGTGCAAATCGACGGGGCGCGCGCCAATCGCGCAGCCACCCGGCAGCGACACCTTGGCCTGACCAAATCGCGCCACCAGCGGCCCCAACACGAGAATGGAAGCGCGCATGGTTTTGACCATCTCATATGGCGCGGTCTTGTCGGCGATGTTGGCCGCCGACAGCGTCAGTGATTCACCGTTGCGCTCAGCGCTGACACCCATTTGCGCGAGCAGTTTCACCATGGTGCCGATGTCATTGAGCTGCGGCACGTTGGTCAATGCCAGTGGCTCGGCCGACAGCAATGAGGCAGAGATGATCGGCAGCGCGGCGTTCTTGGCACCGGAAATGCGGACTGTTCCGTTGAGCGCCTTGCCGCCCCGGATTTTGAGTTTTTGCATGGGGATTCCTTGGAGGGCTAGCAGTTTGTTGAAATTCACGATACTCGTTTGGCAGCAGATTTCGGGGTTCCACTTCCCCGTTTGGAAAAGGGGGATCGAGGGGGATTTTGAGCACTTGCGTGTCGACATCGTCCGCAAATCCCCCTTAGTCCCCCTTTTCCAAAGGGGGAAATGACCAGCCATGAGCTCGCCCGGATTTAGCATTACGAATTTCAACAAATTGCTAGGGACTAACGGCTAGAGACTGGCGGACTGTGCGTGCCATTCGGCAGGCGTCAGCGTCTTCATCGATAAGGCGTGGATCTCTTCGCGCATACGGTCGCCGAGCGCGCCGTAAACCACTTGGTGCCGCGCTACACGCGACTTGCCGTCAAACAACGACGACACAATGACCGCCTCAAAGTGGGCGCCGTCGCCGGCGACCGTGAGGTATTCGCATTCGAGCTTGTCTTGCAGGTAGCCTTCGATCTGTTCAGGAGTGACCATATTTATTGCCTCAGTTTGTAGCCTGATTTTAGCAGGGCAATTGTCACCGCCGAGAGGCACAAGAATGCAAAACTTGTGACGCCGAACGAAAGCCAGACCGAAACATCGGATTTGCCGAAGAATCCGTACCGAAGCCCGTCAATCAGGTAGAAAAACGGATTGAAGTGCGAAAGCACCTGCTAGGGCCCGGGCAGCGAGGGAATCGAGTAGAAAACGCCCGACAAAAACGTCAACGGCATGATGATGAAGTTCTGGAAGGCCGCCATTTGATCAAATTTGTCCGCCCACAGGCCGGCAATCACCAGCCACAATGACTTTCAGCACGCGCTCTGAGAAAGCGTTGAGCAGGTGCGCAGTCGTGTCCAGCGCGACGATGCTGCCGGATTTCATCATTGCAATACGAGAGCAGAGCTGTTGGGCTTCTTCAAGGTAGTGGGTGGTGAGCAGAATAGTGTGCCCGTTGTGATTGAGTCGTCGGATAAACGCCCAAAGTGTTTGCCTGGGCGCAACATCAACGCCAGCCGTGGGTTCATCGAGCACGATCACCGGTGGGCGGTGAATAAGCGCCTGTGACACCAGCACCCGTCGCTTCATACCACCAGACAACTGGCGCATATTGTTGTCCGCTTTATCCGTCAACGACAGATTCGCCAGCAATTCATCGATCCATGCATCAAGCGCGGCGCCACTTGCGATGCCAAAATACCCGGCTTGAAAGCGCAACGTTTCGCGCACCGAGAAGAACGGATCAAAGACAATTTCCTGCGGGACGATACCGAGTGCTTTCCTGGCTTGTTTGTACCCTTTTTCAACATCGTGCCCCATCACCGACAAGCTACCGCTATCCACCCGGGTCAATCCGGCCAGCGCCGAAATCAAGGTGGTCTTGCCTGCGCCGTTGGGTATCAGCAGGGCGAAAATTCGCCTTGGGCAAGTGAGAGTGACACGCCCGCCAGCGCCTCCAGCGAGCCGAAGCGCTTACGAATATCGCGGATTTCTATGGCGATCATGCAACGGCGTCAATAAAAACAGCAGCGCCCTCAAACGAGGGCGCGGGTGGGGGTGATCTGCAATGCTAAGCGGCGCTACGTTGGGTGGGGCACTGAATCAGATCGGCCACGCCATAGAGTTCGGCGAGCTCCACGAGATTAGGCGGAAGATGCACGTATCTGAGCGACTTGCCCCGCTTGGCGGCCTCGCGCCGCCAATGCAGCAACAATGCGACGCCCGACGAGTCGATCTCATCGACCTTCTGAAAATCAATGGTCAGGCAGTCGGGCAGGGTGGTCTGACTGGCATAGGCCTCGGTTTCGGCCAACCTCGTCGGCATCGAGGCAAGATTCAACGGGCCGTTGAGCACCAGCACCTCGCCGACAACGGTGGACGAAAAGCTGGGCGGCTCGATCTTTGCAACGTTGGCCGGCATATCGTTTACTTCTTCGCCGCGTTCTTTGCGTTACGGTCTGAAAGCGATTTCACGAGGCCGTCAACACCACCATTCTTGATTTCTGTCGCAAACGAAGAACGATAGTTGGTGACGAGCGATACGCCGTCGATCAGCACATCAAACACCTTCCATCCGTCCTTTGTCTTCTCCATGGAGTAATCGATCGGAATGCCAGGCGCGCCTTGCTGGGAAATGGTGGTCTTGACGACCACCTCTGATTCGCTTGGCCCGATCTTGAGTGGCCGCACTTCGATCTGCTGATTCTTAAACTGCGAGAGAGAAGAGGAATAGGTGCGCACCAGCAGTTTGCGGAACTCGTTGATCAACGATGTCTTCTGGGCATCCGTCGCATCGCGCCATCCGCGCCCGACGGCTAGTTGGGTCATGCGTTGAAAGTTGAAATAAGGCAGGATTTTTTCATCCGCCAGTTTCTCCACCTTTGCAGTGTCGCCCGCGGCGAGGTCCTTGTCCGCCTTGAGCATCGCCAGCACTTCGCTGGTGCTCTTGCGAACGAGTTCGTCCGGGGCTGTCTCTTGGGCATACGCCGCGTTGACAAACGCGAATAGTGCAGCGGACAAAACTAATTTTCTGAACATGTTGATTCCGTTGTAATTGATATTGAAACGCAGTAACGCACACCAAGCCCGTTTGTTTACCGCACAAGCACTCCGCGGCAGCTCAAGTGGCGAATTCGACTACTTCTTTTCGGGGCTCTCGGCTGCTTTATTGAACATGAACTGTCCGATGAGCCGCTCCAGCACCACTCCCGACTGCGTGAGAGTGATACTGTCACCTTGTGCCAGCTTCTTGGTGTCGCCACCTGCCTGGAGCCCGATGTAAACCTCGCCCAGCAGTCCCGAGGTCAATATTGACGCATCGGAATCCTTCGGAAACTCGAATCGCTTATCCAGCGTCAGTGTGACCACCGCCTGAAACTTGTCGGGGTCGAGGCGGATGTCGCTGACACGTCCGACCAACACGCCGGCGCTTTTCACCGGTGCCTTCATCTTGAGTCCGCCAATATTTTCGAAGCGTGCCTCGACGTTGTAGGTGGAACCGTTACGCTCGCTGCCAAGATTGCCGACCTTCAGCGCCAGAAACAACAGCGCACCGATGCCGATCAGCATGAAGATTCCGACCCAAATATCAATTGTCTTTCGATCCATTATTTCCTCGTCACTTCAAAACGTCCGATCCACCGCGGGCACGCCAGCCGCCTAGAGGCCGCGAATCATGAACGCCGTCAAAATCAAATCGATCACCAACACCGTCAACGCCGACTTCACCACGGTCCGCGTCGTCGCCCTCGAGACACCTTCCGCGGTTGGATCAGCGTCGAATCCCTCAAAGGTTGCGATGGTGGCGATCGCGACACCGAACGCGATCGACTTGATCACGCCGCTCAGAACATCGTAGCGAAAATCTACCGCCGCCTGCATGTTGGCCCAGAACACGCCCGGATCGATGCCGACTACGGTCACCGCCACAATATAGCCGCCGAAAATACCCATGGCGGAAAACAATGCGGCCAGCAACGGCATCGAGATCACGCCGGCCCAGAAGCGCGGTGCCACTACCCTGGCGACCGGATCGATGGCCATCATGTCCATCGCCTTTAGTTGCTCGGTCGCCTTCATCAAGCCGATCTCGGCGGTAACCGCAGAGCCGGCCCGGCTGGCAAACAGGAGGGCGGCAACAACGGGCCCGAGTTCACGCACCAGCGACAGTGCCACGAGCACGCCCATGGTTTCTTCCGCACCATACTTTTGCAGCGTCTCAAACCCCTGCAACCCCAGCACCATGCCGACAAACAAGCCCGACACCATGATGATCACCAGCGACATCACCCCGGAAAAATAGATTTCGCGGATGGTCAGGCTGAACCGGCGAAAGCTGGTACCAGAATGCAACAACACCAGCCAGAAGAAGCGCGCCATTGCGCCGGCACGCCACACCGCTTCGATACCCTTTGCGCCAAGCTTGCGAACGCCGCTGATCATCCCGCGACTCCCGCGGCTTTCGGGGGGCTCAGTTCCAAGTCGTCTTCATAATTTGAAGCCGGGTAGTGAAAAGGCACGGGCCCGTCTAACTCGGCATGAACAAACTGTTTGATGAAAGGCTCGGTTGAGGCTCGAATCTCGTCCGGCGTGCCCTGGCCGACAATTCTTCCGTCCGCGACGAAATACAGGTAATCAACGATTTGCAAGGATTCGACAATGTCGTGGGTGACCACAATCGAGGTTGCACCCAGCGCATCGTTCAAGCGGCGGATGGTTTGCCCCACAGCGGCCAGCGAAATCGGGTCGAGACCGGCAAACGGCTCGTCGTACATCACCAACTCCGGGTCAAGCGCGACCGCGCGCGCCAGCGCGACACGCCTCGCCATACCGCCCGAAAGCTCCGCCGGGTACAGCTTTGAGGCACCGCGCAGTCCCACCGCATCGAGTTTCATCAACACCAGATCGCGAATCATGTCTTCGGGCAGGTCCGTGTGCTCACGCAACTGGAAGGCAATGTTGTCGAACACGCTCATGTCAGTGAACAGTGCACCGAACTGGAACAGCATGCCCATCTTGCGTCGCAACGCATACAGCGCGTCCCGGCCGAGGTCGGCAACGACCTGATTGTCAACCCGCACGGCCCCTGATGACGGCTTGAGTTGCCCGCCGATGAGGCGCAGCAATGTTGTTTTTCCGCATCCAGACCCGCCCATGATGGCGACCACCCGGCCCTTTGGCACCGAGAGCGAAATTCCCTTCAGGATTTTCCGTTTGCCAAAAGCAAAATCAACGTTGTTGATCTCAACAAAGTTGTCCGGGGATGCAGTTGATTCGGTTGAAGAGGATGTAGAACGCATGACCTGTTTTGTTCAGCAGTTGGGCCGGGCACCGGCTGCCACGTGCGGAAGGCTTCATTTGAAACGACGATTACAACCATCGGACCGCGAAAATCCAAGCCGAATCCGACGAACTACCAAACAACTGCTGCCATTTGCATGATTCTCGAGACTCACCTCTGACAGCATGAGCGCGGAAGAAGGCTCGATTACGAGCCACGGCCCCGGTCGCGGTGCATGCCGCGCTGCGGCGGACGAATCGCACAAATGACGAACGGGGTGGCTATTTTATCATTGGAACAACGCTCGCTTTTCTTCGACGGCATAGTTTCACTTTGGTTCACGACAGTGAGCCCGCCCACGAACGCCCTGAAATTATTGTGGTGGATGGAGTCGGTTATGCTGTCACCTTCTTTGCAAACTTACAGGTAGCGCTCCGGCTCGAGGCCATGTCGCGATCAACCGTCAAGAATCCGCGCATATTGCCGCCATCGACGAAGCCAGCGTTGCTGGTGGTCGACGACGACCCGTTGATCGCCGAGGCGATCTCGTTTTCGCTCGCAGACGCGTTTACGGTGCGATTTTGCGAGTCACGTCCCGCCGCGATGACGATGTTGCGTAGTGGCGAGTTTGCACCAGAGCTTGCACTGATCGACCTCGGGCTGCCGCCGCTACCGAACCAGCCAACGGAAGGCTTCAAATTGGTCGGAGACCTGCTGGCTTGGTCGCCCGACATCCGCATTTTGGTGCTGACGGGGCAGAATGAGGAATCCAATGCGCGACGGGCGCGAGCCCTCGGTGCCGCCGATTTGGTGCCCAAACCTTGTGCGCCCTCACGGCTCAAGCAGCTGCTGCTTGAACAATTGCGCGGCGCTGCGGCAGATTGGGATGATGACGACCCGCTGGCCGCCGGTCTGATTGGTGAAAGCCCGCCCCTGCGCAAACTCAAGAGCCAGATCGACCTCTATGCGTCCTCATCCTATCCGGCGCTGATAGAGGGCCCGTCGGGCAGCGGCAAAGAGCGGGTCGCCGGGGCGCTCCACTATCTGAGCCCGCGCGGAAAGCAGCCGTTCATGGCGCTTAACTGCGCGGCCATTTCGGCGAACCTGATGGAAGCAACGCTGTTCGGCCATGCAAAAGGCGCTTTCACCGGCGCGTCGGTTGCCAAGGCGGGGTACTTCGAAGATGCCGACGAAGGGACATTGTTTCTCGATGAGATCGGCGAACTTCCGCTGGAGTTGCAGCCGAAGCTGCTGCGGGTTCTCGAGAATGGTGAATTCCAGCGCGTCGGCGAAACGCAGGCGCGCAAGTCCAAGGCGCGTATTGTCGCCGCGACCAATCGGGACCTGCGCGCAGAAGTCAAAGCGGGACGCTTTCGCGCCGATCTTTACCACCGGCTTTCCGTTTTTACCGTTGCTGTGCCCGCTCTGCGGGAACTTGGTGACGACAAGCTGCGTTTGCTTGAATTCTTCTCGAGGCAATATGCAGTCTCGCATGAGGCGCAAGCTTTTACTTTTGACGACAGCGCGCGTGCGGCGTGGCTGGGCTATGACTTTCCGGGCAACGTGCGCGAGCTCAAGAACATCGTCATCCGGCTCATGGCGAAATACTCGGGTTATGTCGTGAATGCCGCTGAATTGGCGCAGGAGTTTGAATTGCCTGCGGCCGACGATGCCGGTGACGCAGGCGCAGCGGCACTCGACCCGAGGGCGGAAATCACCGCAAGTGCACTGTTCAGACTGGACGGCAAGCTTGCCGAAGTTGAACTGAAATACATCGACGCGGCGATCGACATTGCCGGCGGAAATATGAGCCAGGCGGCGAAAATACTTGGAATTTCCCGCTCTACGCTCTACAGCCGGTTGGAAGCCCTCCGGCCGGTGGGTGCGACACGCGATACCGGTGGCCAGACGACGCAATCCTGACTCAGGCGGCAAAATCCGCAGTGATAAACTCTGGCTGCGGTAGACCAACATTAGACGACGACTCACGGCTACTCGGGCGGTCACGGGGCCATTCAAGAACAACAGGCGAGACAACCTAATACCGCTATGACGATGTATCTCGAACATTTCGGCCTGACCGAAGCCCCATTCAAGATCACGCCCCACACCGAGTTTTTCTTCTCCGGCGCAAATCGTGGAGAGACGCTCGAAGCGTTGCTTTATTCGATCACCAGCGGCGAGGGCATCGTCAAAGTGACTGGTGAAGTTGGCGCCGGCAAAACCATGCTGTGCCGGGTGTTGATGGAGCGCCTGCCGCCATCCGTCGAAACCATTTACCTGGCCGTACCATCGCTTTCACGCGATGAAATGCTGGCGACCATCGCCGGCGATCTCGACCTGGAAACAGCGGGGATGTCGACGACCAAGCTGATCCGTTCGTTGCAGGAAAAGCTGATCCAGATTCACGCCGAGGGGCGGCAAGTCGTGGTGTTGATCGATGAAGCTCACGCCATGCCGCTGGAGACCCTGGAAGAGATCCGGCTGTTGTCAAACCTTGAGACCAGCCACTTCAAGCTGATGCAGATTGTGCTGTTTGGCCAACCTGAATTGGACCAGCACCTTTCACTGCAAAACATGCGGCAGTTGCGAGAGCGGATCACGCACAGCTTTACGTTGCTGCCGCTACCACCGCGCGACATCAAAGACTACGTTGACTTCCGTTTGCGTGCTGCGGGCTACAAGGGTCCCGAGCTGTTCACCGCCGACGCCCTCAAATTAATCGCCGAGGCATCCGAAGGCCTCACTCGGCGCATCAACATCTACTGCGACAAGACCTTGCTTGCTGCATTCGCCGTCGGAACGCATACGGTAACGCCCGACTTGGTGCGGGCTGCGATTTCGGATACGCAAATTGTTGCGCAAGATAGCGGCAAGCGCCGCGGGTCGCTGGTTTTGGCGAGTCTGGCTTCGCTGATAGCCGGCCTCGCCATCGGCTTTGTTGCAGGTCGCGCCACCAGAGCCGATTTTGTCCCGCCGGTCGCCGGCGCGGTGAGTGCGATCGAGCCGATCAAGTCGCAAGCGAGGGCCGGTTCGGAAGCGAACGTCGCCGCCAAAATCGAAAGCGGAGAAACTACGGCTGCTGCAAAAAATTCGACACTTGAGGCGCCTTTGGCAGTTGCCCAAGCGCCAAACGCCGCAATTGCCCCGCCCGTGCCTGTTGCGGCCAAAGCGGAAGCGCCACCGGCTACCGCCGTCGTCGATCGCGTTGCGGCCGCGCCGGCAGCGCCAGCCGCACCGCCAACGAGTGACGTTGCCCGGCCGCCGGTCCCACAGTCGCGCGCGGCTACCGCACCGAAAGACTGGCTCGGTAGCCGTTTGGCGGCGGACATGGCGCGTATTGGCAAGCAACCGGGCACACGCTTTTCGGTGCAATTGATTACGGCCGACGAGCGCGAACGCGCAGCAATTGAGGCCTTTTTGCGCACCGCGAGCCGGGAATTGAATCCTGACCGGATCATGGTGTACCTATCTGGTAGCGCAGAGAACCCGAAAGTGAGCGTGCTTTATGGCAATTACACGGATCGCGCTGAAGCGATTGCCGGGCTTTTGGAGTTGCCACCCAAACTGAAACAATTTCGGCCCTACGCACGATCCTTTCAGGCCGTTCGCGACGACCTTCGTCAGGTGCCGCAGTAGCGTCGCGGCGGTGCCGCAACGGCGCCGCACCAAATCTGCAAAATTACTTTCAGATTCCTGCACAAGCCATTGCTTTTATTGGTAAATCCGCTTATAAAGTCAATGGTATCCTACAAAAAAAGCACCTCGCGGATCTGATTGGCGGGAAAAAGGCATGGGTTTGACCCTCGATGGGCCCAGCTGCCGGCATTCTTAACAGTCTTGACGACACCAAAGATGACCCTACCCTTGCGTCCGAACTCTCGACTCACGTTTTCGCGGCAAACTGATGATGGCTATCCGGCTGAAGCCGCGATTGCG
>Ga0209181_10005331_pt1 | contig 18553 bp, 12 predicted proteins | sample MAT05_FD_187208 | JGI IMG/M metagenome (GOLD analysis project Ga0209181, IMG submission 187208) | Freshwater microbial communities from Lake Fryxell liftoff mats and glacier meltwater in Antarctica - MAT-05 (SPAdes) (version 2) | ecosystem: Environmental > Aquatic > Freshwater > Ice > Liftoff...
AACATTCGCCGCCAACATCTTTATCGCTCTTTACAATCATTGTTACTTTAATGCCAACTTTTGCAAGGAACAATCCAACGCTCAAACCTCCTGATCCGGCGCCTATGACAATGACGTCAGATTCATTAGTATTATTTTTTTTGAGCATAGCAGATTTATTTTTAAAATTTACAATTTGTGTTTTCTAATTAATTTTTTGTGAACATTTAACATCTGCTCCTGTGAATAGCCTAAATAATACATTGCCCATATGCAATAGAATATTCCCTGCATTCTGTAAACTCCATTATGTAAATATTTTCTTGCTGAAGTGGTAACAACATCATTTAATACTTTGAACCTGCTGTGCATTTTGAGACGATGGATGATCTCCTGATCTTCCATTATCAGCAAGTCTGCTCGAAATCCTCCTGATTTTTGAAAAACTTTTTTTGTTACGAACAAACTTTGATCACCAAAACGAACAGCATTTACATCAAATCTTGTAACCCAGGCATTCACTTTCAAAAACCAGTGATTGTAATCAAAGGCAAGCCGAAAGCAACCGCTTTTTGCTCCGTCTTTGGAAGCACTTAGAATTTGTGTCGTAAAATTATTTGGCGGAATACTATCTGCATGAAGAAAATATAATATTTCATGTTTAGCGATTGATGCACCTGTGTTCATCTGTGCCGCTCTGCCTTTTCGCACACTCTTTACAATAGTAGCTCCACATTGTTCAGCAATATTGATGGTATCATCAGTGCTGCCGCCATCCACAATGATAATTTCTGATTCATGGTTGCCATTGGCCGTATACGTTTGTTTGATTGTTTTTGCAATCAGGTCAGCTTCATTGTAAGTTGGTATGATGATACTAATCATTGTTCTCGAATTTAAAATATTTTAAATCCTCTTCATGGTCAATATCTCTAAGAGTGGGCAACAAGTAATAATTGATGTGCAAGGCCTCGCATGTACAAGATTTCATTGTTATGCATAATGATTGCTAAGCTTACCAATGATTGTATCTAAAGATGTAGCCAATTTCTGAATTGCACCATCTACTGCTTGGTCATGCGTATCGGCCTGATTGGTAACGGCTATGGGCTGGCGGCCCTCCAGGCGCGCTTCAATCATACAATGCATGGAGTTCAATCCTTTTTTGTTGCCATCCTGATCTGAAAGATGAACTTCAATGCGCGTAATCTGATGACTATACCTACTGAATTCATTTTCTATCTGCGCTACATAAGGAGCAGTAAATTCTTCGTTTCCGTTTATGTTTTTATCTGTATTAAATTGAATGGTCATGTTTTTATTTTTTAAGGTGATGTTTATCGTTCAATATTGATTAGTATTTACTATTGTGAGGTATTTATTAACATAGGTGATTCAGTCATTCGCTTGTTAGCCTCTATGCACCAGAGTAATTCGGTAAGGAAAATGCTTGCAAGATTATCCACGACATCCTGATCGGCAGCAACACCTTCCTTATCAAACGCTTCCGCTACGCTGGCAATCGGTAACGTAGCCGGCACAGTCCAGGCATGCATTTTCCAAAGAATAAATTGTAAAGTAACCAATGCCTGTGAGCCACCGAATAGACCAGATGAAACTGTAGATATAGCAATTGGCTTGTGGTGCCACTCATCATATAACAGATCAATCACATTTTTTAAGCTTGCCGGAATACTGCCATTATACTCAGGCGTAACGATGATAACCCCATCTGATAATTTTATCTTCTCGCTAAATTGAATCATCATTTCCGTTGGGTTTTTCTGTAACTTCAATCGCTCGTCAAAGACTGGAAATTTGTAATCTATCAAATCAATGATTTCAGATTCAGCCAGTTTATTTTCTTGTATATAATGCTGCAGATAGAGTGCTACCCGATTACTCTTGCGGTCATTTCGCACACTTGAGGATAGTATTGAAATATTGGCCATGCTTTTGAGTTGTTTTAGTTAGAGTTCATTAATATTTACTAATGAATATTTTGATAATCTCAATTCTCATTGAACATTTATCCCACCATCCACTACCTGAGTGGTGCCTGTAATAAACTGGCTGTCATCGCTGGCCAGAAACAGAACCAGTTTTGCAATTTCAATGGGCTCTGCATATCGCCCGAGAGGTATGGTCAACTCCAGTTGTTCTTTTACCGCGACTCCATGCCCTGGCGAAAATCCTTCTTCCAGTGAACGCATCATTCGATTATCCACGGGAGAGGGGTGAACACTGTTTACTCGAATTTTTCTGGGCGCAGCTTCAACCGAGGTAGCTCTCATAATACCAACACAGGCGTGTTTGCTGGTGATGTAGGCGCTAACATTGGGGCTTCCAAGCAATCCTGAAACGGAGGATGTAATGATGATACTCCCTCCGTCATTCATGTGAGGCAACACATATTTATTACCCAACCAAACACCTCTTACATTAACCGCAATCACTTTGTCAAACATTTCTTCCGGGTAATCAATGATTGGTTTTACTACACCCTCTATACCAGCATTGTTGAAAAAGACATCAATTTTTCCAAGCACCTTTACTGTTTCATTAACGTAGTGCTCAACTTCAACCGCTTTAGAGACATCAGCAACACAAAACTTTACATTCTCACTACTTAATTCCATTACAGCTTTTTTAAGTGTATCCTCTTTAAGGTCAACCAACATTACTTTTGCACCTTCCTCTAAAAATAATTTAGCGGTGATTTTTCCAATACTACCAGCACCACCAGTAATAATTGCTACTTTGTTTTGTAATTTATTCATTTTTGAAAGTTTTTTAAAATGGATCGGATAATCCACTTACACGGATGAGTTTTTTATTTATAAATTCCTGTATTCCCAGTTCAGACAATTCCCGTCCATAACCTGAACGCTTAGTTCCGCCAAATGGCAGGTCTTCTTTTGTCCAGGTAGGATGATTGATAAATACCATTCCGGTATCTATCTGATCTGCAACTTTCTTTCCACGTTCAATGTCATTGGTGAATATGGAACCACCTAGTCCATATGGAGAATCGTTTGCCAGTTTAATGGCTGCTGCCTCATCTTTTACACGGTAAAAAGAAGCAACCGGTCCAAACACTTCTTCGTAGTAAGCAGGCACACCGGGTACTATATCTGTAAGAATAGTGGCTTCCATATAAGCGCCTTTGCGGTCAATTCGTTTTCCTCCCAATAAAATTTTTGCTCCTGCTGCAACAGAACGTTTCACCTGATCCTCTAAATGAACTGCCGCTTCTTCGCTTGATAAAGGCCCAAGCTGCGTATCGTTGTCCATCGGGTCGCCAACTTTTAGTGCGCTTAGCTTTTCTTTAAATTTTTTCAGAAATTCATCAGCCACCGCTTCCACGACAATAAAGCGTTTGGATGCTACACAACATTGACCTGTATTGTTCATTCTGCCAACCACTGCCCATTCAACGGTTTTATCCATATCAGCATCTTCCAAAACAATAAACGCATCACTGCCACCCAATTCAAGAACAGATTTTTTAAGGTTTTTTCCTGCAGCTTCGGCAAGGTCGGCTCCGGCTGTTTCGCTTCCGGTAAGAGAGGCACCTTTAATCCGTTCATCAGCTAACAATATACTTATCTTACTACCTGGAATTAGTAAATTACTGTAAATACCATCAGGAGCTCCAGCTTCTTTGAAGAGTTTCTCAATAGCAATTCCACATTGTGGTACATTGGAAGCATGTTTTACTAAAACCACATTTCCTATCATGATATTAGGCGCAGCAAAACGTGCCACTTGATAGAATGGAAAGTTCCAGGGCTCTATGCCCAGTAAAACACCGATGGGACTGTTGCGTACGACTGCTTCGCCAAATTCAGTTTTCAAAGTTTGGTCTGCGAGAAACTTAGCGCCATTATCAGCATAGTAATCTAATATGTCAGCACTGAGGTCAATTTCGCCTTCGCTCTCTTTAAGCAACTTGCCCATTTCCAAAGTAATCAGTTTAGCCAAGGTGTCTTTTTCCTGGCGCATCAGCGAAGCAACTTTATGCAGAAGGTCTGCGCGTTGTTCATAAGAAGTTTTTTTCCAATCCTGATAAGCTTTTTCTGCACCAGATATTGCGGATTCAATTGCTTGTTCTGTCATTTCTTCAAACGACTTTACAAGTTCATTGGTAGCGGGATTTACTGTTTTTATAGAAGCACTTTTTTGCTTGTCGCTTCCGTTTTGTTTGTCGTCAGCACTGTCTTTTCCGTGCTCAGATTTATTGGCTGAACCGGTTGTTTTCTTTTCAAGTATGTTTTCCATGTAAACACGAATTAGTTGAGTGAACTTCTTTTGTTTTAGAATATGGCGGAGCTATTGCAGTTTATTTTTGTGCGTGTTGTTAAATTTTTACAATCATTTTCCCTTTATTTTTTCCTTCAAACAAATCAATAAATGCCTGGGGAATGTTGTCAAAGCCTTCAATAATAGTTTCGCTGAACGATATTTTATTTTCGTTGAGCCATGCGGTTAATTGTTTTGTGGCTGACGGAAAATGTTCTGAAAGATCACCAATTATAAACCCTTTCATCGTGGCGCTTTTGGTTAGAATTATGGGCTGCAATCGAGGGCCGAGTGGGACTTCCGTTTTATTGTACGAGGAAATTGCACCACAAACCGGCAATCTCGCATACTTGTTAATGTTAGCCAAAACGGCATCTGAAATTTCGCCACCAACATTGTCAAAATAAATATCTACTCCTTCAGGGCAGGCGCTTTTCACGGCTTCTTTTAAATCTTTAGTTGTTTTATAATTTATGGCGTGGTCAAATTTGAAGGTCGACGTTAGTAATGCTACTTTTTCATCTGAACCCGTTATGCCAACCACTTTGCAGCCCATCAATTTGCCAATTTGACCCACAACTGTTCCAACCGCTCCGCCTGCCGCTGATACCACAATTGTTTCGTCTTCTTTCGGCAATCCTATTTTTATTAAGCCTAGATACGCAGTGAGCCCAGTCATTCCTAAAATGCCCAGATAGTTTGATAATTTGGCGTCACTACTACTTACTTTATGCAATCCTTTTCCATTCGAAGTTTGATATTCACTCCAATTCAAATTGCCCGAAACAAAATCTCCTTTTTTGAAATCCGCATGTTTGCTGTCTATCACTTCGGCTATCACTCCAGATTGTATCGGTTTATTTAATTCAAATGGATGGACATATGATTTAGTTTCATTCATTCTACCCCGCAAATAGGGATCTACCGAAACATAGGTTGTTTTTAATAGAATCTCACCGTCTTTCGCGGTAGGATCTTCTGCGTTGATAATTTTAAAATCATTAACAGTGGGTGTTCCGTGAGGCCGTTTGTTAAGGAGAATTATTTTATTCATATAGAAGTCAATTTTAGATGATCAAATTGAACTCAACTTTATTTGATGTCGGAAGCTGTTGCATTAGAGTGCATTAGAAACTTGAATCTGCGCGGTGTTTCGATGCTTAGGTATGACCAAAAAACAAAGTATAAGATTTAGGCGTGATTTGCCGACAAACCTTTTTAAGTTATTCTTTTACCGTCCCTTATGGGCAGAATATTTATTTGGCGTGTATCTATGTTATAAGGATATTGGCACTGTAATCTGTGCTATTGTGTAATGCGTATTACTAAGTGCCTCCTGTAGTGTATCCGCTTTAATGGCTTGGGAAGAAGTAATTTCTGCTTGCTTCTTTGCCAAGTCAATTTTTACGGATGTTACTCCAGGGGCAGCGGACAATTTATTTTTAACTGTTGCAACACAGCCACTGCAACTCATACCGCCGATGTGGTAAGTATGCTTGATTGAATTTTCCATGATTTTTAAATTTTGATTGTTTTAAGATGAATTATGTCGCACCGGTTGCTTAAAATAAGCAACCGGTGCGACAAATTTTGATCAGGCAGCGGAGCCGGATGATTACTTCCTCCGTTTATAATTAGCAACCGGCCCGGTATTTATTAATCCGCTGCTACCGAGTATATCCGATGAGGAATCGGCCCTCACATGATCTACTGCACTATGTAGTAGGGCATCTACTTTTAAAGCAGATATTTTCTTCTTGGCCTTTTTTTTGACACCCTTATCGGCTACTTCATTTTTGTTTACCATTATTTTGATTTTTGATTTCTTCAGAAGCGCTGTTGCCCGTCCGTCAGATTCGCTGTTGCCCGATTTTTTAGCCAGTTATCTGGTCATTTTTTCGGCGTCATATCCATATCGTGCATTCCTTTCATGGACTTCATCACATTTGGGTGCGGTTGCATGGCTTCCATCATCATAGCGCACCTGGACGAGTCAGCATCGCACATAGCCATCGTTTTGTCCATCATCATCTTGCACATGGAAGGGTCTTTTTTGCACATATTCATCATGTCGTCCATCATCATGGCTTTCATGCCTGGGTCGCTCATCATGCTTTGCGACATCATTTGTTTGCAACTGTCGCTGTTCATCATCTCGTGCATCATGTCAGCCATGTAAGGTTGATGGTGCGCTATTGCACTGATGATGGACTTGCGCTGGCTATTGTCTTTGAGGTATTGGTCAGCCGTTTGGTTTGAATTACAGGAAAGGAGTAGATTCATTGCTGCTGCAATGAAGATGGAAAGGAGTGTTAGATTTTTCATGAAATTTTTGATTTAATATGTGACTGAATCTGAGATATAAAGGTCATCTTACTTCATAAGGAACTCGGCACCAATAACTTAGCCATTTTAGGTCAACCATTTTTTCATCAGACAACACTATTTTTCTGCGAATAGTGGGGGCTATTTAAAGAAAAATAGCGGCCGTATGATGGAACAAAGGGTGGCATCAAATGACTAAGTTATTGGTGCCGCGTTCCTAAGGTACAACTTTACACAATTCTGGGAATAACGGCTCTTCATATGAAGAGCCAATTTTTTAGCGGCCTTTTTACATCTTGCTCATGGCCTTGCATTCTGTTGCGCACTTGCGACAAGCAGCTGCACATATTTTGCAATGCTCCATGTGGGCATGTTTTTCACATTCCACTGCGCAAGCAAGGCAGCTAGTTGAGCAACTACCAAATATTGCATAGAACCTGAAAATGAAGCAGCCTATGTTCGACTGAATGAAAAGTGTGGGAATAACCCAAGATTTCAGCGTGTTGAGAACATGGGACAAAATGTAACAGTGCCGGGATTTATTTACCCAAATAGTGCAATGCCTGGCCGCCAGATGGCGAGAGATTTATGGTTTAAATTGTATTATAAATAGTAGCAAAAAGAATGTGCCACTTACAATTCAATGGGGTCCGACCCCGCGGAAAGTAAAATCACTACACCTCCCGGGTGTTGCGTATCAGACCGATGCCCGAAGCAAAAAACAAGAGGCCCAATACGACAAAAATGATCAATGATTTAACGTATCCCCTCAAAAAGTCCGGGAAATGCCTGGATAAATTACAGTTGCCAAAGAGGGCATTTTGAATTGTTTTGTAATTCGATCATGAATAAAATCAAAAGCTGAAATTTCGAGTTTTACAGCAGTTTCGATAATAGACATAAATGCATCTCTGAGTTGGGTACCCCAATCAGACCAGGTATGCAACGAGATATGTCTTTTTCTGAAAACCCTTCGGGCGGCCAGTTCGGCTGCGGTGTTGTGCAGGGGCAGATCTGAGAAATCCAGAAGTTTGTCGTAAAAATCCCAGTAACGGGACTTGAAATTTTCTAGTATTTTTTCATGCATGGCGATTTGGGGATTGAGTTTGTTGTAATACCGGGCATCATGCACCCAACAAAGTGCGCGCAAGGGTGCTATGTTGTTGTATTCCGGCGCATTATCGCTGAGCAAGACTTTGAGGGCGGGAAAATCAGTTTGATGCGCGTAGTAGGTCAGCGCCATCACCTCGCGCAGCAGTTGCATGATCTTTGATTTGGCAAAGATTTTTGGGGCATCCAACTTCATCAGTTCGTCAAATTCGCTCCAACTCAGGCATGGCTTTGCTGCCATCAGGCGATTTACTGCCGTCCGATCGGCGAAGCCTACGCCGGCCTCTTTGAAATCTTTATCGATGCCGCCATGCCATAACAAATGAGGTCCCTCGGCAGGGTTGCCCTGCAAAGCACGCAAACAATCCACCCGAGACTTGCCCTTCAAGGTATAGAATACCGTGAAAAAGGAGGATGTTATGATATGAGTGGTTTTATTAACGCCCTTTTGTACATTGCCCGTACTATCCATTTGCTTGGGCTCCACCCGATGTAAGGTCGCCTGCAATATCGCCGTTTGTTCCTCCACTGCCCAACCATGCTCCGACTTCAACAAATTCGAAATCGTACCGGCGCTGATCTGAATCCCAAAACCCTTCATCAACGACTCCATCGTCCCCTCCGTCACATTACCCAAATGATTCAGGATATTTATCAAACTGCGAACCCCTGCCCCAAAATGTCCATCTATCTGTCCTGCCGGAAAATCAGCATTAATCGTCTGATTTAAGGAGGGCGAATACCAATTGGCAAACAAAACCGCTTGTTATCCCGCAAAACAACCAAATCTTGTTGGATATATTCACTGTACCCTTTGCGAACAGCACCGCAGGCAATAACTCCGGATTGACCTCCACCACAATATCACGGTCAATCACGATCGGAGCGCAGATTCAAGTTTCAAATGCAACAGAGTTAGGTTTTATAACAGCGCAATCCCCGAACGAAGTAACCGATGTCGGACTGCTCGAACTTTCTTCCGCCCACATCATTAGAGTTCGCTTTTATTTTTTCAGCCACCTCCATGATGGGGATGCCGTAATAATTAAGTTTCAAGGGGGCGACCACCACCTAGTACTGCTTCTGGAATCCGCCATACGAGGCCACCTCGCTCACCCCTGGCACGGTTTGCAGTGCGAAACGGATGTACCAATCCTGCAATGCCCGCAGTTCGCCCAAATCATAACCGGGTGCATCAAGCGTGTGCCAATAGACATGCCCCAAACCAGTTCCGTCGGGGCCGAGGGTGGGCGTTATGCCTTCGGGGAGCAGGCGTTGCGCGTAATTCAAGCGTTCCAGCACGCGGGTTCTCGCCCAATAAATGTCCACGGCATCTTCAAATACCACGAACACAAAACTCATCCCGAACATACTGTTGGCCCGGATATTTTTAATTTTCGGAATGCCTTGCAGGTTGCTGACCAGCGGGTACGTAATCTGGTCCTCTATGATTTGAGGGCTGCGGCCCATCCATTCGCTGAAGATGATGACCTGGTTCTCCGACAAGTCGGGAATGGCATCCACCGGCGTATTCTTCACCGCGTAAATGCCATAAGCGAAAATTCCCCCGGCAATCAAGAGAACGATGAGGCGGTTTTTTAGCGACCAGGTGATGAGAGAATCAATCATGGTGCTTCATTTTGGGAACACATGGAACAACTGGCTGAAAATCAAGGTAAAGAACAGGATATTGTTGCAAAGCGCAGAATCCCAGCCTTCCCCGGTGAGAAGGAAAAAATGGCTGAAATACACCGTCCCGATAGTCCACTCTCAACTGACGATATTGCATTAAATTTTTCGGGTTTGGGAACACTGATCTTTTTATCTTTTGCCTTGCGCTACCACTACATTATGTTCAGCTCCATCATCTATAAGCGTAAACATATTTCCCTTCTGCTCTACTCCATCAACTGTCACCATCATTTTTTCACCAGCAGGGATTTGCATCACTTCAATATGATAGACCGTATTTTTATACCGGTAGTGCGCTTTAAATGATTCCCATTCTTCCGGGACACAAGGGTTGAATTTCAATTTATTTCCCTCCCGCTGTAGTCCAAGAAATGATTCTGTAATTAAACGATACAGCCAGCCGGCTGAACCGGTGTACCAGGTCCATCCGCCACGCCCGGCATGTGGCTCACGTGAATACACATCGGCCGCAAGAACATAGGGTTCAACTTTGTAGATGGCAATTTCCGCTGCAGTTTTACCATGGTTAACAGGATTGATCATATTTAACAATTCCCAGACACGTTGATTATTTCCTAACCTGGCAAATGCCATGATCATCCAAACTGCGGCATGGGTATATTGGCCGCCATTTTCTCTTACGCCGGGTACATATCCTTTTATGTAGCCGGGATTCAGGTCAGACTTATCGAACGCAGGCTCCAGCAATTGAATAATGCCCACGTCTTTTTGTACCAAATTTTTATACGCCGATTCCATAGCAGTATGAACCAGGCTTTCATTTCCTCCACCGGATAAAACCGACCAGCTTTGCGCAATAGAATCAATCTTACATTCTTCATTAATTTTAGATCCCAGCGGCGTTCCATCATCAAACCAGGCACGTTTATACCATTCACCATCCCAGGCATTTTTATCAATGTTTTCTTTTAACTTCTTCGCTTCATTTTTGCAGGTGTCCGAAAATACAAGATCGTTGTGCAAACTGGCAGTCACTGCAAAACTATTGAGTATTTCATACAGAAAAAATGCCAGCCAGACACTTTCGCCTTTACCATGCTGACCTACTTTATCAAAGCCGTCATTCCAGTCGCCTGTACCAATTAATGGCAATCCGTGTACGCCAAAATTAAGCCCATGTTCAATTGCCCGAACGCAATGTTCATAGAGTGTAGCGGATGTATGAGCATCGGCAGGAAGATCAAAATAGGATTCTTCTCCCGGATTTAACAGGCGTCCTTCGAGAAAATCGGTTGAAACATCCAGCACTGCAATATCCCCTGTATGCTTAATATAATTAGCAGTTACAAACGGCAACCAAAGATAATCGTCTGAAATACGAGTGCGTACACCGCGACCAACTGGCGGATGCCACCAATGTTGTACGTCTCCTTCTTTAAATTGCCGTGATGCACAAAGTAAAATTTGTTCCCTGGCAAGTTCTGGCCTGGTATGAAGCAGCGATAAAACATCCTGCAACTGGTCCCTGAAACCAAATGCTCCGCCTGACTGGTAAAATCCGCTTCGGCCCCACAGCCGTGATGAGAGGGTTTGATAAGTAAGCCAGCCGTTGGTAATAATATTGATGGCAGCATCCGGAGTTTCCACCTGCAAAGCGCCAGTGGTTTCTTCCCAATATTTTTTTACCTTTTCCAATGCATCTTTTGCCATTTGCGTTCCCCTGAATTGTTTGGCTATGAACCTTGCTTCGTTCGAATCTTGACCTGCACCAAGCCTGAAGATAATTTCCTGTTCTTCGCCTTCTGCTACAAAAAAAGGAACCTGGATTGCTGCACAAGGGTCTAATGCAAGCCCGGTTTTTCCGGAAAGTTTTAAACGAGACAAGGCTTCGGGACGCTGCAAATTGCCGTTACGGCCAATAAATTCAGTGCGATCGCCGGTAAAAGATTTTTTCAAATAATCAACATCAAAAAAAGCCACCCTGCAGTTAAACTCCGTGTTGTATTGATTTTTTGCAAACAGCGCTCCGCTATCAGGATCAATTTCTGTATGAATATGCATGGCGGTTTTCGTCCTTTTATCGCCCAATACCCACTCAATATAACCCGTGGCAGACAATTTACGTGGCCGTCCTGATTGGTTCCGTATTTTTAAAACGGTGAATTTAATAGCCGACACCATATCAACATACACGGTCATCTCCGTATAAATTCCATCTTCCATATGTTCGAAAACACTATAACCTAGTCCGTGACGGGTAATATAGGGCGACCGACCACCTGCAGGCAACAGTGCAGTAGACCAAAAATGTCCGCTCTCTTCATCCCTTATATAAAAAGCCTCTCCGTTGGTATCCGATACTGGATCGTTGCTCCATGATGTAAGTCTTAATTCGTGGGCATTTTCAGTCCATGAATAGGCCGATCCACATTCTGAAATAACGGTTCCGAAATTTGGATTTGCAATTACATTTACCCATGGCGCTGGCGTTTTATTATTTTGATCCGTTATAATAACATATTCTTTTCCATCCGGAGAAAAGCCTCCCAACCCATTAAAAAAGATAATATCTTTTGGCTGAGGCATGGCTACTAAAGAACGTGGATGCGTTTGATTTTTATCAATAAAGGGAACTGTCAATCTTACCAGCTCTTTTCTATTAACCTGTTCTGCAAATGTCCCGCCACCATCAGAAATAATAACACGGGCCACTGATTGAAACAATATGCGGTCTTCATTTGATATCTGGTCTGAGGCCCTTAAAAAAATACCTCCCTTAGTACCATTTAATTCGGCAGGTATAAGCGACTGTATGTAGTTTTGAAAAACCTGCCTGTACACGTTATGCTCTTCATTCCAGATTACCAGGTCTGCCATGAGCCCCTTCAAACGCCAGTAGGCGTGCGCCTGTATCAATTGGTTTACCAATTGCATGTTGTCCTGGTTTTCAATTTTTAAAAGTACGATAGGTAAATCTCCTGAAATAGCATATCCCCATAAACCGGATTGTTGCCGGTGGTTGTTGATGAGAACGGCAGGATCAGCACGAAACGAAGCATTCGCAAACAGCACAGAACTTGCCAAACGACCATACAATTGCGCATCCCCTTCTGAGGCATTTATCTGGCGAAGGACTACCTGACTATGTGTCCAGGCCATTTCAAACACACGGTCTTTGTGCGATTTATTATCCTGGTATTTATTTATCAAACCCTGGCAGATTTCCCTCGTTGCAGCGATGCCTGTAACCATATTAACAGTTATGGTTTCTTCAGGCTCAAGGATAATTCTATAACGGATGGCAACAATGGGATCTAAAACGGATCCCTGGCTGCCGCTAAGCTTGCCCGGATTGTTCATGGCTTGCGGATTGACGATCGAATTGCCATGACCAATAAATGCCATCCTGTTTGTTTCAAAGGATATTTCTTCAGCAGCTTTTTTTTCTGTTTCCATTAAATGGAACATCCACGGGGATTGTTCTTCCGAAGATCTTGGTCTTCGGGTACAAAGGATTGCATTTTGATGCGGAATAATTTCTGTTTGAACAAAAAGATTGCTGAAAGCCGGTGCTATTAAATCCGATGCGGCAGAAGCCAGTACTACTTCTGAATAACTGGTAAACTCAAGTGTTTTGCGGATACCGGATCGGTTTGTCACGTGTAATCTGCGCATCTCTATATCGTCTTCAGGCGAAACGACAATTTCTGTGTGGACCTCTATTTTATTTTTGGAGATATGAAAATCTACACGACCCTGGGAATAGGCTACTTCATATTTATCTACTTTTTTAAGTGTGGGCTGGTGGGTATTAGACCAATAGGTTTCAGTTCCCAAATCACGGATATAACAAAACGTACCCCAATTATCGCAGGTAACATCTTCGTGAAAGCGGGTAATGGCAATATCGTTCCACCGGCTGTATCCACCGCCTGCATTACTTATCATCAAATGATACTTTCCATTGGATAATAATTGTACTTCAGGTATTAAGGTGGACGGCGTATGGAGTATCCTTGTCTCCTTGCCACTTGCGACATAATTAATATCCGCTATGTCTGTAGTGTGTGCAAAAAAGGAAGTTGCTTTTGGAATCCTTTCCTGTAATAGTAAAAGTGATGCCTTAAACTGGGGTTCCGATTCAAATAGTTTTTGCATAGGTTTATCCTGCAGAAGGTATGCTAAGGATAATAAACTCATTCCGTGGTGATGCGCCATGAAAGAATAGACAATAGCACTGGATTGCCCGCGTTGTAAGCGTGATGGGGTATAATCTATCGCTTCATAAAACCCATATCTTCCCTGTAGTCCTTTTTTATTAAGCAGCTCCAGGTTTTCATAAGCCTTTTCAGGCGCTACCATCAGCGCCATTACAGTTGCATAAGGAGCAATTACGGTGTCTTCTGCAAGTCCGCGTTTCAACCCAAGTCCGGGAACGCCAAATGCACGGTATTGATAGTTGGAACCGGCATCGATCATATTGTAACCCGATTCAGAAATTCCCCAGGGCAAACCTGTCCTTTTTCCATATATAATCTGGCAATGTACTGCTGCTTTGTAAGACTGATGAATAAGTGTGTTTTCGTAGGTCGGCATTACCAACAGCGGCATAAGGTATTCGAACATAGAACCACTCCACGAAAGAAGAATTGGATTTCCATCCATCCTCGTTAACAAGCGTCCAAGTGCAAACCAACTCTCTTCCGGAAGTTTTCCTTGCGCAATGCAAACAAATATGCAAAGCCTTATTTCGGAAGCGAGCAGATCATAATAGCTGGCATCTATACGGTGTTCCTGCACATTATAGCCAATGGAAAAAAGGTGGCTTGATTTATCATACAAAAAATCCCATTCCATGTCCGCTAACGCATTGCATTGCTGAGCAAGTTTCTCAGATGAAGTAATTAATTCTACTGACTGATAAATTGATTTTGTTAAGGCGGCCTGTATTAATTCAAGCCAATGATTTTCATCTGAAGTATTATTCTCTTTTTGCCTGGCATTCAGCTCCGCCTGCAATTCTTTTACCTTTTTTAATAATTCACTCCACGTAGTGTTTGCATCAGGGGAAACGACCATAACGTTGAATGCAGAAGGGGCAGACTGCAATAATAACCAGGGCGCAAAAATTTGAAGATGTTGATTTACCTGTTCTGATTGTTCAATAAGCAGGTGCTTCCATCGGTATGTTTCACTGGCTGGGTCGCCATTTAGTTTTTCAACTAATGGATTCATTTTTTTTGCAAAATCTTCGTGGAGTTTTTGTATTTCATACAAAGCAGTTACTTCAGTATTACAAATTGCATCCAGATCAATGGCAAGTTGTTCTACCAACTTAATTTTTTTTTCAGCTATCGTATCTATTAGTACACGGAATGTATCACGAAGACCCTCAAATAATTTTATGCTTACAATCTTTTGATGCGGCAATGCCAATAAACCTTGTCTTATTACCAGCAAATGGCCTGCAAGGTTTCCACTGTCAACAGTAGAAATATATTTTGGATGAAGTGGAGCTAATGATTCGGTATCATACCAATTATAAAAATGGCCATTGTACCGTTCCATTTTTTTCATCGTATTGATCGTATTCCCTGTTCGCTCAATTAACTGGCTGGTTGTAATGTAACCAAATTCGCAGGCACTTAAGTTGGCGAGCAATGCCAGGCCGATATTGGTGGGAGAAGTGCGATGTGCTATTAGTGCCACAGGTTGTTCCTGGTAATTATCAGGCGGCAACCAGTTGTCTTCAACAACAACGAAAGAATCGAAGAAGCTCCAGGTTTTCCTGGCAAGCTTTTGAAGAAAAATATTTTGATCACTGGTAAGGATGGCAACCTGTTTCTCTAAAGGTTTACTTGCATACCATGTAATAAACGGAGCAATGGACCATAGCAACAATACAGGTCCTGCTATCCACAACTTTTCAGGTGCATAAATCGCTAAAATCGCAAACACAACTATCGTAAGAACGGGTTCAATCCACATCAATGAATAAGAGATTCTTAAACTGGATTGATCTGCATGTGCCACATGGGAACTCGGATTCCATTCCAACAGATTTTTTCCGGTGATGCTCATTCTCCAAATAGTCCGCAGGATAGCAGTTAAATTTGCATATGCTTCATACGGAAGACAAATGAGCATGAACAAAGTTTTTACAGCAATTTCCCTGATACTCTGTAAAGAATTTTTAATGTGGTATTTTAATACAACCTCTTTTGGCTTTCTGAGGATATCCCAAAATGAGGTAACAAACATGGGGAAAACGATAATTCCGGAAACTGCAATCGTCCAGAATAAAGCGGAAGGAAGAACAAGCCACGCGACTAACAATAATACTGTGAGCGCAATGGGTACTAGGCTTCGCCGCGTATTGTCAAATATTTTCCAGCGGGATAATGCAGATATGGGATTTTTACACCAATGATTTTCCGGGCCTTTAACCCATGGTAAAATCCAGGAAAAAATCTGCCAGTCGCCACGTATCCAGCGCAACCGCATTTTCATATCTGCATTATAGGTTGTTGGGTATTTTTCAAACAGTTGTACATCGCTTAATAATCCTGATCGGATATAACAGCCTTCTAAAAGATCATGACTAAGAATGCGGTTTTCTAAAAACTTACCATCCAGCACTTGCTGAAATATTTCAACATCATAAATTCCCTTTCCAATGAAAGAACCCTCTTCGAATAAGTCCTGGTAAACATCTGAAGATGCACGGGTATAAGGGTCAATGCCCGGTTCATTTCCATGCATTCGGGTATATCTGGAACCAGTTATGTCAGGCAAGCTGACCGTTATTCTCGGCTGCAATATTCCATATCCTTTTGTTACCCGTTTCTTTTTGTCATCGTACCAGGCTCGGTTCAAAGGATGTGCCATGGTTCCGATTAACTTCCATGCGGAGTTAAGTGGCAATTGCGTGTCTGCATCTAATGTAATAACATATTTTATCTTCGGGAAAACAGATTGATTACCTATAATCAAAGAAAAATGTTTTTTTGTAATTCCCCTTAATAAGGAATTTAAATCTGACAATTTACCGCGTTTCCTTTCGTAGCCCATCCATACATTCTCCTGTTGATTCCATTTCCGGGGCCGGTGAAAAAGAAAGAACAGGTCATTATTTTCTCTTTGATATTTTTTATTCAGCGCTTCAATTCCGTTCTTAACCGTATCCAAAAGCAGCTGGTCTCCTGGAAGTATTTCAAGCGAAGCATCCGTAAAATCTGTTAATAAACCAAAATATAAATGATCTTTCCTGTTTGCTAAAAACCTCACTTCCAGCGCCTCTAATAAATTTTCTATTTCAATAACAGTTGTAAGCATCGTCGGAATCACAACCATCGTACTGGAGGATTGAGGTATTCCCTTTGAATAATCCATTCTCGGCAGGAGATTTGGCTTAACCAGTAATGTAGCAAAAAAATTAACAACCGAAATCGCAAGCTGGCTTGCAGATAATAAGGCAAGAACCCCAACTACCCCGAGCAGCCAACTATTTTTAGTTTCTGAATAAACTTTCAAAAAGATAGCAGCCCCTATACCAGTGGTAATCAATAGAATTAAAAATAAATAAACCGGGAAAGCATGCCTTTTTATGTCCTGCAACATCTTTTGCATACCAGACACCCGCATGTTTGCCAACTTTTTTGTTTGTGCCGTACCCTCTCCTACCAGGTAGTATCCAACATGCGCAGTACTTTGATCACTTCCTGGCGGCGATAAATGCTCTTGCATTAATTGTATAGCAATGCGGGCAACTTCCTCCTCGCTTAAATTGCTTTTCTTAGAAATGCTTTCCACAACATGCCGGTAGCGGTCACGGGTGGCAAAATCCATTAGCCCATAAATTCCATCATGATCCTGCAACAGTATTTTTTCAACAATGCTGTGTGATTCAACAAAAGTCCTCCAATCCATTGCTCCCAATAATCGAAGACTTCCAATGCTGTTGCTTATAGAAACCTGGTCTGCAGCCTGTTTTTGATTTTCAGCATTTACCAATTCGGTACACGTTAATCCGCTTTCTGATAATTGTAGTTCGATCCAGCTAAGTGGTAAAGCAAGCTCAGGACCTTTTCCGCGCAACTGGCGAATTAATTCAGAAACAAATGCGCCCTTAATCGGCGGCTTCGACCTGGCCATATCGGCTAGTACCAGTATCAGTTCTTTAGGTTTTTTTTCTGCAGTGTCAATCATTTTTTCTGCCCAGTAGTCCGCAAGGTTCCTGTCAACTTTGTCAATAGCGATGCGGGCAGACACACGCCTGATGTTTTCAATCAATGCCAGGCGAATCATAATTGGAATAGACCACAGTTCACCCAATTTTAAATTGGCAACTGTTTGATATGCCTCCACAAAACGGCTAAGGCTTTCAATGTCTATTCTTCCATCACTATAAGAAATTATCTGGAGAACAAGGTCATAACTGCGTGTAATACCCGTAGATGTACCATTTAGAAGCTGGGGTAAATCTTCACTGTAATTTTTTGGGAAATGTGTTTTAGCGATCAGAATATGTTCCTCGATCAGGTAGAAATTATCTATCAGCCATTCGCCAGCCGGCGTTACCTCGTAATTTTTTTTAATTGAATCTGTAAGAAGTTTTCGTACTTCCTGTAAGCTATCTTCATTGTTTGCAAGCCGTTTCAGCAAATGATCTTTTGTAGGGTTCGTACTTAATTTATGTCTTGTAGCCAGTGTTTTGCCGAAACGTTCCATTTGAACAGAACTGAACAGTTCCTCTCTCAGGGGTTCTTCATTTAAATAGTTGAGATTAGTATCACCTACTTGGAAAAAGGCTCTCATATTCGATATGAGCTCATGTGCTGCGGGAATCAATTTTAATTTCATACGTTTGTTTGATTTATCTGCAAAGCAGCATTGACAATGGGATTGCCGGATAGTTTGAGCGCGATGAGTTTGGGCAAAGGCATCATTTCTCTCGTACCTGCCACAAAATCGGTCAAGTACTCAAAAGCAGAGACGCCAAGTTTTTTGGCGGTTTCGATGATAGACAAATAGGCATCCTGCACCCTTGTGCCTTCGGCGGACATGGTGTGAAAGCAAACATCCCGTTTGCGGACCTTTCGTCTGGCGGCGAGTTCGGCGGCATTATTGTGCAGCGGGAGATTGGGGCGGTCCAAAACGGGGAGCAGTGCTGTTTTTTTGGCGT
>Ga0209181_10005334_pt1 | contig 18549 bp, 18 predicted proteins | sample MAT05_FD_187208 | JGI IMG/M metagenome (GOLD analysis project Ga0209181, IMG submission 187208) | Freshwater microbial communities from Lake Fryxell liftoff mats and glacier meltwater in Antarctica - MAT-05 (SPAdes) (version 2) | ecosystem: Environmental > Aquatic > Freshwater > Ice > Liftoff...
AAATGCTCGCCATAGCCTTGGCTATGGCTGTGCTTTACGCCCAGATCGGACGTGTTTTGACCCGCCTTTCGGGCACGATCAAAAAACTTTCAGCCCCTGAGGCCGGAGCCCAAGATGGAATTTTTCCGCATCAAAAAAGCCATCCCGTTCATGCGCCATGCCCCGGTGCTGAACTTGATCTCTTTCCTGACCTTTGCGCTGGCCGTGTTCTTTCTGGCCACCCGCGGCCTGCATCTGTCGATTGAGTTCACTGGCGGCACGCTGGTGGTGGTGCAGTACCAGCAGGCGGCCGACATCGACCGCGCCAGAACCAACGTGGAAGCGATGGGCCTGGGTGAAGTCCAGGTGCAGAAGTTCGGCACTTCGCGCGATGTGCTGATCCGTCTGCCCGTGCGCGGTGAGGTCAAGCAGACCGAGGTCGCAGGGCGCGTCTTTCAGGCCTTGTGCAAGGCCGAGACAGGCAGCGTGCAGACCAAGCAGTACATCACGGCCCAGGGCGAGCAGGTCAGCCGCCCGGCCTGTGTGCAGGCCGATGGCAACGAGCCGCTGAAGCTCACCAGCAGCGAAGTGGTCGGCCCTTCGGTGGGGGCCGAGCTTTACCAGAACGGCGCGCTGGCGCTGCTCGTCACCGTGCTGGGCATCATGGCCTATCTGGCGCTGCGCTTCGAGTGGAAGTTCGCCGTCGCCGGCATCGTCGCCAACCTGCACGACGTGATCATCATCCTGGGCTTCTTCGCCTTCTTCCAGTGGGAGTTCTCGCTCGCCGTGCTGGCCGCCATCCTGGCCGTGCTGGGCTACTCGGTGAACGAGTCGGTGGTGATTTTCGACCGCGTGCGCGAGACCTTCCGGCGCTTTCGCAAGCTGAACACGCCGCAGGTCATCGATCACGCGATCACCAGCACCACCAGCCGCACCATCATCACCCACGGCAGCACGCAGATGATGGTGCTCAGCATGTTGCTGTTCGGCGGGCCCACGCTGCATTACTTTGCCGTGGCGCTGACCATCGGCATCCTGTTCGGCATCTATTCTTCGATCTTTGTCGCCGCAGGCATCGCCATGTGGCTCGGCGTCAAGCGCGAAGACCTCATCAAGCCGGGCGGTGGCAAAGAGATCGACCCCAACGACCCGAATGCCGGGGCGGTGGTGTAGAGTGGTTTTCATGGGTTTCTCCACCGGCTTTCGCAACTGACATGGCTTCCCGCGCTGCGTCCGACAACTTGGCCAGCCAGGCTCGGCGGCGCTACTCTGAAGAGCTGGTCAAGGGCCTGACGCCGCTGGTGCAGGCCGTGCTCGACACGGCGCGCGAACTGATGGACAAACCGTCGGAACACGCGGTCTTCGTGCGCCGTCGAGAACTGCTGCAGTCGCTGAATGGCGGCGCCCATGCCTGGCACCGGGGCATCGTGGCGGGTCTGCGCGAAGCGCTGGCTTCGGGTGTGGGCAACTCGCGTGCGCTGGGTGACACCTCGCTTTCCGGGGGCGGCGGCGCGCTGAGTCTGGTTCCCGACGACACGATCGAGCTCGAGATCCTCACCTCCCGGCTCGCGCTGGCGATCATGGACCGCGCGTCCTGGGAGTTTTCCGACTTGCGCTCGCGCATCGCGCACCTGGAAGGGCGTGCAGAGCTCGATGCCCATGACATGCTGCGCGCTCATGTGCTGGCCCGGGTGGTGTTCGATGCCTGGCGTGGCGCGTCCCTGAAGCTGGACGACTGGCGCGAGATGCAGGCCGTGCTGCATGAGGAGTTCGCCCTCCTCGTCGAAGAGACCTACCACGAGACCAATCGCTGGTTGGCAGAGCAAGGCGTGTTGTCCGAGGTCGACTTGCGTCCTTTCATCCGCCGCTCGCGCACCAGCGGCTCGGCGCCGAGCGGGCAGTCCGGCGGTGGCTTCGCGGGCGGAAACTCGGGCGGGAACTCGGCTAGCGGTGCCATGTCGGCGGGCAGTGGCTTCGGCGCAAGGACTGCCGCCGACAGCGGCAACCTGGGTGCCGGTGGCGAGAGTGGCGGCGGGAGTGGTGCGGGTGCGGGTGCCGGTGCCGGTGCCGGTGCCGGTAGTGCTGGCCAAGTGCCGACCGGACGCGACTCCGGTCCGGCCTCGATCGGCATGCCGCCGCCGTCCGCCTATGCGTCTGCGGCGAGTCAGTCCGGCGCCAGCCCGCATGAAGCTCGTGCCTGGCAGGCGCCCGGCGCCAGCCAGCGCGGCAGTGTGAGCGAAGAAACGCGGCTCATGACACGTGCGGCCCCGCTGGCCCGCAGCCGCGAGAACGCCGATGCCGTGCTGGGCCGACTGAACCGCCTGATCGGCCGTCAGGTGCCCGAGTTCGGCACGCCCTCGAAGGCCCAGGATCTGGATGGCAAGCCCGTGGGTTTGTCGGCGGGCCTGGCTCGCGCGATAGAAACGGCCGAGCAAGGCATTCGACAGCGTCTTTCGCCCGGCACCCAAGCGGGCGAGCCCATGGTCACCACGCCGGTCTTGCTCGAGGAACTGCACCAGCGCAAACAGGTGCTCAAGAAGGCAGCGGCGACGCCAGAAGAGCGCGCCACGATCGAGATCGTGGCCCTGCTGTTTCAGAGCATCCTGACCGAAGACCGCATCCCCGCCATGGTGCGTGTCTGGTTTGCACGCTTGCAGATGCCGGTGTTGCGCGTGGCGGTCACCGAGCCCGACTTTTTTGCCACCATCGACCACCCCGCGCGGCGTCTGATCGATCGCATGGGCGCTTGTGTGATGGGCTTCGACAGCGCCGGCCAGGCCGGCAGCAAGAGCGCGGGTGAGGCGCTGGACAAGGAAGTCAAACGCATCGTTCAGGTTGTGGAGGCCTACCCCGATACCGGCAGGCGCGTTTTCCAGACCGTGCTGACCGAGTTCGAGAAGTTCCTGGAGCATTACTTCAAGAACGAAAACGAGGCCAGCAAACGGGGTGTTTCCCTGGCCCAGCAGGTCGAGCAACGCGAGACCATGGCCATCCAGTACACCATCGAACTGCGGCGCATGCTCAACGAGGTGCCGGTACAAGAGGGTGTGCGGCAGTTTCTTTTCCATGTCTGGGCGGACGTGCTCGCCACCACCGCCGTGCGCTACGGCGGGCAGGGCGCGCAGACGCGGACGATGAAGCGCGCGGCGGCTGACCTCATCTGGTCGGCCAGTGCCAAGGTCACGCGCGAGGAGCGCGCCGAGGTCATTCGGCGCCTGCCGCAGCTGCTGAAGTCCTTGCGCGAGGGCATGGCCTCTGCAGGCATGGAAACGCCCAGGCAGGACGAGCAGATCCAGCATCTGAACAACTCCTTGGCTGCTGCTTTCACCGCCAAGGCCGCCGTGATCCCCGACGACCGTCTGCGCGAGCTGATGGAACAACTGGAGACGCTGGAAGAACTGCTTCCCGATGCCAAGGATGTCGAGATCGACGAGTCGATGGTGCTCGACCTCTCGGGCCACCAAAGTTCCGAGCTCGAGGTGGTGCTGGAGGGCGGCTCCTTGCCGACCGCGCCGATGGTGGCCTGGGCGCGCGAGTTGCAGGTCGGAAGCTGGTTCATGCTGGAGCGCGGCGGCAGCAGCGAGCCCGTGCAACTGGCCTGGCAAGGCATGCGCAACCAGTTGTCGCTGTTCGTCACCCCGCAGGGCCGCTGCGTGCTGTTCCAGCAGCATCGGTTGGCTTCGTATCTGCAGGCCGGGCTGTTGGTGCCGGCCCAGGACGAGGCGCTGACCGTGCGTGCCACGCGCAGCGCGTTGGCCAAACTGGACGTCGACGCCTCTCGGCTGCTCGACTGACCCGAACCCTGGGCAGGTGCGGCAGGCAGCGCCTGTCGCAAGTCGGCGTCAATGAATTACGCGGTCTTCCGAGGCCACGAAAAGTTCATCCAGCACCAACGCGTCGGGCTCTTCGCCCAGACTCCAGAAAACCATCAAGACGATGATTTTCAGGTCTTCGAGGTCGATCGGCCCATCGCCCACTGCCAGAGCGCGGTCGATCACCATTTCGCGCATCGGTGCGGGCATGACACCGGCAGACTGCAAGAAGGTGATGAAGCCGATGGAGGCTTCGCCCAGCACATCCTGTTCCTGTGCCGTGTAGATGCGCATGCTGCCTGGGACTTGGCTGGCGGTGCAGCTTTCCGCCGTGTCCGCCAAGCCATCGAGCCAACGCAACGCGTCCTGAATTTCTTCAGGTTCGAAGCCGACCGCTGACAGCTTGCGCGACAGCTGCTTGGGCTCAGGGCAGGCGTCGGGGCGCCAGTAGTTCTCGTAGAGGTAGACCAGGACTTCGAACATCAAGCCACTATACCCGAGGGATTCCCGCCCAGGAATCGGTGCGCTGCACCCGATCCTGGGGTCGGACTCAGCCGCTGTGTCGGCGCTGGTAGAGCCCGCCTGGGAGGCGCGCGACCTGACCCTCGAACTCCAGCGCCAACAGGCTGACCGTCAGCGTCGAAGCCGATTGCCCGGTGCGTGCGACCAGCGCGTCCAGCGTCACCGGGTCTTCGCCCAAGGCCCGCAGCAGCGCACCGGCGCCGTCCGCTGTGTCGCCTCCATCCGCTGCGTCCGCTTCGTCCGCCAGCGCGGCAGTGTTCGGCGGTCGAGGCTCGCGATGTGGCGACAACACCGAGCCGAGCAGGCCCAATTCTTCCTGCAGGTCTTGCGCCGATTCCACCAACTTGGCGCCCTGTTTGATCAATGCGTGGCATCCCTTGGACTGCGGGGAATGGATCGATCCCGGGATGGCAAAGACCTCTCGACCGGCTTCGGCCGCCAGCCTGGCGGTGATCAGCGAGCCCGAGCGCAGCGCGGCCTCCACCACCAGCGTGCCGACCGACAGACCGGCAAGAATGCGGTTGCGTTGCGGGAAGTGTTCCGGCAAGGCGGGTGTGCCCGGTGCGTATTCGCTGACCAGGGCGCCGGCCTGCGCGATGCGCCTGGCCAGGCCTTCATGTTGACGTGGGTAGACGCGGTCCAGCCCTGTGCCGACCACCGCCAGCGTGCCTGCTGCGCCGACATCCGAGGCTTCGAGTGCCCCTTCGTGCGCCGCAGCGTCGATGCCCTGCGCCAAGCCGGAGCACACCAGCAGGCCCTGGTTGCTCAGCTCGCGGGCAAAGGCGCGCGCATTGTCCAGCCCTTGCGCAGTGGCATGGCGGCTGCCCACCACCGCCAGGCTGCGCATGCTGAGGGTCTCGGGCCGACCGAGCACGTACAGCAACAAGGGCGGGTCGGCGGACTGCTGCAGGGCCGCTGGGTAATCGCTGTCACCCAACGCCAGCGCATGGCGCTGGCTGCCGCCCTGCAGCCAGCTCACTGCGGTTTGCAGTCGCGCAGTCCACTCAGGCGGTGTGGTCAGCAGGGCTTGGGCAAGACCTTCGCCGACCAGGCGGTTCAGGGTGCCTCGGGGTGTGCGAAAAACGGCCTCGGGTGAGCCGCAGGCGGCCAGCAGCTTGCGGGCTTGCTGGCGTCCGACTCCCGGCGTTTCCAGCAGGCGGAACCAGACTTCGAACTCGTCGTTGCCGAGCATGGCAACCGTTGCGAGGCGTCAGGGCTGGGTGAAGCGGTCGCCCGCCACGACAGGGTCGTGCACGTTGAGGATCAACGCATAGGAAACGCGCTCGAAGACACGGAACACGAACAGCAGTCCATGACGTTCGTCGGGCAAGCGCAGGGCGGCCCGGTCACCGGTGATCTTGTCGGTGCCGACCGTGCCGCTGCGCAGCAGGGCCAGCACGTGTCCGCGCTCGAGACCGTCGCGCTTGCCGCGATTGAGCGTGACAACCTGATTCTGGCCAGCCCGCAGGCCGTCGCCGTAAATCGCCACGATGCGGCCATCGATCGGCGATGCCGGCGCTCGCGGCACGTAGGCCAGCAGCTCCTGCTGCGGCACCGGCGAGAGCCGGTCGCCGACCATCGCTTCCAGGCGAGTGCTGCTGATGCGGAAAGTGCTGGGAACCAGCACACCCTTGCCGACCGCTTCGGGAGGTGCGCCGCCGTCGCGAACGAACTCGGTGGTTCCGACATAGCGCCCCTCGAACCCCAGCACTTCCCTGGTCAGGGGATCGGCCAGTGGGACCAGCGCCCGGAAAAGTCGGAAGTCGCGCGCACCGCCCAGATCGCCTCGCACATAGGCGGTTTCGCCGCGCGAGACCATGACCCGGTTTTCCTGCGTGGCGACGATGCGCGGTGCGTTGGCCAGTTCGTTGCCATCGAAGATCACGGCTTCGTTGAGGAAGGGGCCGATCAGATTCAGCGGGATCGCAGCAATGGCGCCATTGCCCAGCAGTTCGGATCGCACCCTGGGCGACAGGCGCACGGTGTTGGTAGGGGGCGAGCCGGCGGCAGTCTGCCCCATGCGCAAGGTCGCGCGGCCTTCTCTGGTTTCCAGCACCAGCACCTGACCCGGGTAGATAAGGTGAGGATTTCGGATCTGCTGCAGGTTCATGCCCCACAACTCGGGCCAACGCCAAGGACTTTTGAGAAACAGCGTGGCGATGCCCCACAAGGTGTCCCCGGTCTGTACCGTGTGGCTGCCGGGTGCGTTGGGCGCCAGGTCGGCCAGCGGGACCCCTTCCTGAGCGACACGCTGTGCGGTGTCCCTCATTTCGGGGGTGATGGGCAGGCTCGAACCTTGAGCCCAGGCTGCGGGGCTGCTGGCGGCGGTCAGACATGCCAAGCCCAGGAAACGGGCGGCAAGGCTCAGGGTCAGCGTCAAGGGCAAGGTCCGGGCAAGGGACGGGCTGGGCCTTGTTTCAGTCGATCTGATCACGCATCGGTCTCCGGGCGGCGAAGCGGGCAGTGCCAAAATGTCGTGGCGCATGGGGTCTGACCGGCGCAGGGCGCGGGCTCACGGTTCGAGCAGCGACAATCTTCATATGGTTTCACAGATTTTGCCCGTAAACCCTTGATGCCGCAAACAAAGTGAGCTTTGCAGTGGCGGTTGATGTGGCTGGCGAAATGCGTCTTGATTGCGGTTTACCACGCTCGCCGCGAGCCTCCAACTGCCGTTGCCGCCTGTTTCAACAGCGCTCTGGCAGCTCATCTTTCAGCGACCGACTCCTGCCATGGCCCGATTGAGCATTCTTCGTTTCCCCGATCCCCGCTTGCACACCTTGGCGCGGCCCGTGGCCGTGGTCGATGCCCGGCTGCGGCAACTGGTACAGGACATGCTGGAGACCATGTACGCCGCCGACGGCGTGGGTCTGGCCGCGACCCAGGTCGATGTGCACGAACGTGTCATCGTGATGGACACCTCGGAGGACCGTGACGATCCGCTGGTGTTGATCAACCCAGAGATCGTCGAGCGCAGCGCCGAGATGGCAGTCAATGAAGAGGGTTGTCTTTCCGTGCCGCTGACCTATGACAAGGTGGAGCGGCACGCGCGTGTCAGGGTGCAGGCGCTGGACCGCGAAGGCCAGACTTTCGAGTTGGCGGCCGAGGGCCTGACGGCGGTGTGTGTTCAGCATGAGATGGACCATCTGGTGGGCAAGGTGTTTGTCGAGTACCTGAGCCAGCTCAAGCGTGAGCGCATCCGCACCAAGATGATCAAGAAAACCCGCGACGAGCAGCGTGGAGCCTGAGACCGGCCGGAAGGGGTCGCAGTGAGGCTGGCCTTTGCCGGCACGCCGGAGTTTGCGCGGGTTGCCTTGCAGGCCCTGCACGAAGCCGGGCATACGCTGGCCCTGGTGCTGACGCAGCCCGACAGGCCAGCGGGCCGGGGTTTGAAGTTGCAGGCTTCTGCCGTCAAACAGTACGCCTTGCAGCATGGACTGCCGCTGTCGCAACCGCGCAGCCTGCGCCTGGACGGCAAGTTCGGGGACGACGCCCGCGCGGCGCAACTGGCCTTGCAGTCGGCCGCGCCCGAGCTGATGGTGGTGGCCGCCTACGGCCTGATCCTGCCGACCTGGGCGTTGACACTGCCGCCTCGGGGCTGCATCAACATCCACGGCTCCTTGCTGCCGCGCTGGCGCGGAGCGGCGCCGATCCACCGCGCGATCGAAGCGGGTGACAGCATGACCGGTATCACGCTGATGCAGATGGACGCCGGGCTCGATACCGGGCCGATGCTGATGGCGCGCAGCGAGCCGATCGCTTCCACCGACACCACAGCCAGCCTGCATGACCGGCTGGCTGCGCTGGGTGCGGAGATGGTGGTGCAGGGCATCGCCGATATGGAGCAGGGCAGACTGACGCCGCAGGCACAGCCCGCCGAAGGTGTGACTTACGCGCACAAGGTAGACAAGGCAGAAGGTGTTGTCGACTGGCGTCTGGACGCGAGCTTGCTGGAGCGAAAGCTGCGTGCTTTCGATCCTTACCCGGGTTGCAGCGCTTCCGTGGGCGGGCAGTCTCTCAAGCTCTGGCGCGGGCGGGTCATCACCAGCGATCACGCAGTCCATGCCTTGCCCGGCGAGCGCCTGGAGGGCGGTCCGGGTCGCCTCGTGGTGGCTTGCGGCGCAGGGGCGCTGGAGCTGCTGGAAGTTCAGGCGCCGGGCGGCAAACGTTTGTCTGCTGCCGAGTACCTGGCGCGCCAGAGCGCTTGATCGTTGCGGGTTTTGCCGGCAGGCTCAAGTTTTGCCTGTGTCGGGCCGATAAACGCCACATGGAGCCTCTTTCCACCCTGCCACCACGCCGTCTCCTTTCGGTGCTTTGTGCCTGCGCCGTTCTGGTGTTGTCGGGCTGCGACCAGTTGGGCATCGAGTCGGCTGGCGCCTTGGCCGCACGCAAAGATGCGGAAGGCAAGGCCGTGGGCGCCGGGTGCCGCCACGCCGCGCGTTCGGTCGAGCAGTGTTACGGGCAGAACAAGCGCGCCGACAAGGCGGCCGTGTTTGCTGGCTGGAAAGAGATGAACGACTACATGCGCGAAAACAAGATCGAGGCCATGCCCGCTCCTGCCGAGCCGACGGCGGTGGCCTCGGCCGATGAAGCGGCGGACAGCGACAGCAAACCCGCAGAGCCGAAGTCGGCCAGCAAGCCGTAGGGCGAATCGGCGGGTGAAGGCCGTTCGCCGCTGGTCGCTGCGGTTCACTGCCTGTGGGTTGTCAAGGACGGTTTGCCGCTGACGGTTGGCGCCCGACTTCGAGCAGCGAAGCTCTCCGCGCCAAGCCCCAGGCGTCCTCGTCGGCGTGCACTCCGTCGCGTCGGCTGGCACTGCGTCGCAGGGGGGTGGTGAAGTCGTGCAGTCTGCAGCACAGTCGCTGCATCGCCCTTGACCTTCCATCGCCAGGAGACCCGCATGCACTCAACCCACGCCGCAGCCCGCCGCGCCACCTTCGTTACACCGTTGCTGGGCATCTGGCTGGGCTTGTCGATGTCGTTGATGCCCGCCACCGGTCACGCGGCGACGGAGACGCGCACGGTCGGCGACTTCCAGGCCATTGCCCTGGGCGTGTCGTTGGACCTGGTGGTGCGTCAAGGCCCCCAACAGTTGCTGCAATTGCAAGGCGATGAGGCCCTGCTCGCGCGGCTGGAGACGGTGGTGGAGAACAGCAGCAACGGGCCCGCGCTGGTCGTGCGCTGGAAGAAAGACAACAACACCGTTTACATGCGCGGCAAGGCCGTGATGACCGTGGTGCTGCCCAGGCTCAGCGCGCTGAACGTGACCGGTTCGGGCGACGTGAAGATCGAAAATTTCAGCTCCGCCGCTCTGCAATTGGCGATGTCGGGTTCGGGTGACATCAAGCTGCTGGGGCTCGTCACCGAAGACTTGAATGTGCGCATCTCCGGCAGCGGCGACATCAGCGGCAGTGGCAAGGCCAACAAGCTCAAGATCAGCATCGCAGGCAGCGGCAATGCCAGGCTCAAGGAGATGAGCGCCGACGACGTGACTGTCAGCATCGCGGGCAGTGGCGACGCCGCTGTCAACGCCCAGAAGTCGCTGACCGTCAGCATCGCGGGCAGCGGCGATGTCAACTACAGCGGCAATCCGACGGTGAAGAAGTCGGTCGTCGGCAGCGGCAGCGTCAGCCAGCGCTGACTTCCATGACGAGGGACGTTGTTCCGGATCACTGAAGTCCTCCACCTTGGCTTCCTGATTCGGCTTCTTTCCAGTGCGCGGTCGCTCTGGCGCCCGCTCCGAATTTGCGCGTGGCAGCCGCGAGATGTTCGACATCGCGATCGGCATCGCGGCCTGGGGCCCGATCACGGGTGTGGCGATGGGCAAGAGCGGCCTGCCCCTGCCCCTGCCCTTGATGGTGATGATGTCGCTGCTCGTGTTTGCCGGCAGCGCGCAACTGGCGGTGCTCCCTTGATGCAATGCCGTTAACAGAAACACGAGTATTGGTTTCTGTCGTTTGGAGACATCTGAAAATGTCGCACTCGGAGGCAGGCCGTACGCCAGCGCGACTAAGTCACGCGGAGTGCCTTTGCCGGTTCGGGCGGGATGTGCTGCATGGGAGTCCTATGGAATACTCTCCGCTCCTTTTCACAGCGACTCAAGCGGCCTTTCTGGCCAATGCCACCATCGATGTCTGATGTCTTTCTGCTGCCCGATCAGGTTCGAATATCTGCGCAACGTAACGCCGAAAACGCGCTCCTCGTTCACGGGATGACTGGCATTTCACACGCTTCGCCGCACGCTGTCCGCGACCGCTGTTCCAGCAGGCTGATTGCCTTGTGCGTCGAGCAGGGCGACCGCGTGACCATCCACCGCGAGAAGCTGTCGGGGCCTTTTGTCGCCACTTTTCGCGTGCCGGGTGTGAAGATTGCCCGCATGCCCTTGAATTCAATTTCGACGGTGCGGATTGGCGGGCGTGGGTCGGCGTCAGAAGCCTTGTCGGTGATGCGCTGGTCGGATATGTCGCAGGCGGCGCCGCCACCCCGCCACCAAGTTGTCGACACTTGCCCGGTCGCAATCCGCTGTACCAGCGGCCGCGACGGCAGGCCTGAGGGCGTGACGCTGCGCGATGACGACACTGAACGGGCGCCCGGCGATCGCGCGGAACTCGACAAGTTGATCGGCAAGCGCGCTGCGTTCGGCGTCGCCGTCCCGGCAATCGGCCAGACTGGTCAAGTTGGCGCTACGGCGTCCGACGGCAGCGCCGATGGAGCCGTGTTCGCGCGGTTGCCCGCTTGCCGCCAGCGCAATTCGGCTTGTACGGCGCCGACTGGCCTGCTGGGCATGGCCGCGTCGCTGCCGCGCAATCTCAACGCAAAAACTGGCTGCAGTCGGCTTTCCACTGCACGACTGGCCAGCCTGGATGCCCGCCGGGAGGCCGCGCGTGTCTCCTGAGGCCGCGCCTGGCCTGCTGACCCGGCTCGTCGGCCCGTTCCGCGAGTTCGGCTGGGCGGCGGGTCTGGCGTACGTCATCAACCGCCTGCTGCGCGCGCTGTCGCCTGATCTGGGTCTGTACGTTTACGAGTTCATGGTGCAGCCCATTGGTGGCAAGCCCTTGTTGCCGGCGAACCTGAGTCGCCACCTGAGCTTTCAGGAGATTCTCAAGGGCGACCCCGCAATTGCCGATATGCCGGCACGCGAGGAAATCAAGGCCCGCCGCTTCGAGCAAGGCGCGCGCTGCCTGGGCACGTACCGCAAAGGGCAGCTCATTGGGTACATCTGGTACGCCACAGGGCGCCACGAAGAGGACGAGGTGCGTTGTGACTACGTGCTGGAGGAGCAAGCGGTATCGATCTTCGACTTCGATCTGTATGTGTTGCCGCAGTATCGACTGGGCGTCGGCTTCCTGGGTGTCTGGCACGGCGCCAATGAAATTTTGGCGCCCCAGGGCGTGCGCTACACCTTCAGTCGCCTGACACGTTTTAACGTTGCCTCGCGACGCGCACACGCACACCTGGGCTGGAAGCGCGTCGGCGCCGGTCTGTTCCTGAAGCTGTGGGGTGCCGAGTTCATGGCGTCTACAGTGGCCCCTTATGTCGGGGCCACCTTCGGTGACGGCCAGCGGATCACGCTGAAACTGCGCCCTGATGTTTTGAAGTCAGCCTGACCCCCTTGTTCAAGATTATCGGAGCCTGCGCCATGAGCGACACCATCAACATCCTGATCGACTACATCCGCAAGGAAACCGACTTTCAAGGCCCCCTGGCGCCCGACGATGACCTGCTGACCGCAGGCGTTCTGGATTCCTTCAATATCGTTTCCCTCGCGCTGTTCGCGCAGGAGCGCTTCGGGGTGGACCTGGACGGAGACGACCTGGTACGCGACAACCTGGCCAAGTTGTCGTCATTGGCGGCACTGATCGAACGCCGACGCGCCGAGCAGCAGGCCTGATCCGAACTCAATCATTCCAAGCCCTTCATCATGCCTGCATCGATTCCACGATACCTGCTTCAAACGGCCGACCGACTGCCGGACAAGGTGGCCATCATCTCCCGCGAGCGCTCGGCCACCTTCGGCGAGTTGCTTCAAGAAGCGCTGACCACGTCGCAATGTCTGCGGGAGATCGGCCTGGCGCCAGGTGATCGTGTCGGCATCTGCATGGAAAAGACCATCGACCAGGTGGTGGCGATCCTGGGGGTGCTGTTCGCCAATGGCGTGGTGGTGCCGATCCTGCCGCGCCTGAAGGGCCCGAACATCCGCCACATCGTCGATAACTCCGGCATGGTGGCGATGATCACTGACACCGATCGCCTGGTCGAGGTGAAGGAATTCGCAGGTGTCACGAGGCTCGTCACGGGACACGGTGCCGTCACGGAAGACTGGCCCAATCTGCCTTACATGCGGCGGTTTGTGCAGCCGTTGAATGGTTTCGACCGCATCGGCAATGACAATGCCGCGATCATTTATTCGTCCGGCTCTACGGGGCGCCCCAAGGGCATTCTCATTGCGCACCGAAATCTTGCCGAAGGGGCCGATATCTGCGCCGAGTATCTGGGCACTGGCGAGGACGACCGCATCGCCTGCGTCTTGTCGTTCAACTTCGATTACGGGATGAACCAGATCTGGCAGGCCATTCGCCAAGGCTGCACGCTCATCCTGCACGAACTGGCCTTGCCAAACGATCTGTTTTCGATGATGGCGCGTGAGCGAGTCACGGCGTTGCCGGTCATGCCGGTGTTCCTGACCAAGATGTTCGACCGCCGACTCAAGGTGGATACCTCTCGCTTCGATCTCTCGTCTTTGCGCTACGTGTGCTCGACCGGGGGGCGGTTGTCGGCCGACATGATTGCCGACATGCGCGGCGCTTTCCCGACCGCCAGGATCTTCTCGATGTTCGGCCTGACCGAGGCCTTTCGGGGCACCTATCTGCCGCCGGACAAGCTGGATGCATTTCCCACCTCGGTAGGGCGCGCCATCCCGGACTGCCAGATCCTGGTGCTGGACGACAGCGGCGATGAGTGTGCGCCCAATGCCGTGGGCGAACTGGTCCAGCGCGGCGCCACCGTGACCAAGGGCTATTGGAACGACCCGGTGAATACGGCGAAATCCTTCCGCCAGCATCCGCGCTTTCCGGGCGAGACGCTGGTCTACAGCGGCGACAAGGTCTACAAGGACGAGAACGGCTTCATCTATTTCGTCGCACGCGCCGACGACATGATCAAGACCAAAGGCTTCCGCGTCAGCCCCACCGAGGTCGAAACCGAGGTGCTGCGGCACCCGGAGGTGGTGGAGGCCGTGGCCTTTGCAGTGCCCAACATCACCATCGGCGAGGACATCGCCTGTGCCTACACCAGCGCCGACGGCAAACCGATTGCAGACGCGGTGCTGAAGCAGTTCCTGAAGTCGCAACTGCCCAACCACATGGTGCCGGCGACTCTGGTGCACTTCGACAGCTTCCCGATCCTGGGCAATGCAGGCAAGCATGATCGCAAGGTGATCAAGCAGCAGTCCTTCGCTCGCCTGGGGATCGCCCCGCTCGCCCATGGAGGCTGAGACCTCGCTGCTCAGGCACCCGCGCGTCGTCATCGGCGTGATCGGTGACGACATTCACATCGTCGGCAACCGCATCATGCAGTTGGCGTTGGAGGAGTCGGGCTGCCGGGTCTTCAACCTGCGCACGCGCAACCGACCCGAACACTTCGTGCAAGCCGCGCTGGAGGTGAACGCGCACGCCGTGTTCGTCTCGTCGTTGAACGGTGAAGGCGAACACTGGTGCGCCGATTTCCGCCGCCGCTTCCAGGACGCCCGATTGGGGCACGTGCTGCTGTATGTGGGCGGCAATGTGGTCGTGGGCAGCCGACCGGAGCCCGAAGTGGTGAAGCTTTTCAAGAGCTACGGTTTCGACCGCGTCTACCACCAGCGCCCCGACATTGGTGCGGCCATCATCGATCTTTTCCAGGACCTAGAACATGGCACGCCCGACATCTGAGGCCCGGCTGCGTGCCGTGGATCGTCAACGAGAACAGGTGCTGTCGCACCCGTTGGCGCAAGGGCTGAGCCCCGACGAAGTGGTCCGCCATCTGGCCAGCTTGCCGGCACGGCGCTTCCCGAGCATCCGCTATGCGGAGCGGGAGCGTGGCATGCCGATGCTGCAGCCCCGGGGCGGCACGCCCATCTTCGAAGAGCAGTTGCGACTGACGCGCATGCTCAGCGACGCGGGTGCGGACTTCGTGCCGCTGACCATCGACAGCTGTACAAGGCACAACCAGTACGACACGGCGTCGCAGTTGCTGCGGCGCAGCGAGGAGGAAGGCAAGGCCTACCTCAACGGCTATCCGCTGGTGTGTCACGGGCACGAGTTGACGCGGCAGCTTTATGTGGGTCTGGACAAGCCCGTGAGCCTGCGCCACGGCACGCCGGACGCGCGCCTGCTGGTCGAGATTGCCATCGGATCGGGCATTGCCGAGATCGAGGGCGGTGGCCTGTGTTACTCCCTGCCGTACTCGGAGGGCTTTCCGGTGGATCGGGCGCTTCTGTACTGGCAGTACGTGGATCGCGTCTGCGCGCTGTATTCCACGCCAGAACGGCCCATCCACCGCGAGAGTTTCGGCCCGCTCAGCGCCACGCTGGTGCCGCCGGTGGTGGTGATCGTCATCGAGCTGGTTGAGCTGTTGCTGGCGGCCGAGCAGGGTGTGCTGTCGTTTGCAGTGAGCTTCGGGCAGACGGGATCCTTCATCCAGGACGTGGCCACGGCGCAGGTGATGCGCAAGCTGTCGCGCGAATTGCTGGACGAGCACGGCTTCCAGGCCATGCAGGTGAGGTTGGTGTACCACCAGTGGATGGGCCAATTCCCGATGCAGCGCGAGCGTGCGGCAGCGCTCATCGCCGGCTCGGCCATGGTGGCCGGTGTCATTGACGCCGACAAGGTGGTGGTCAAGACGGTGGACGAGGCGCTGGGTGTGCCCCGTCCCGAGGTCAATGCCGAGGCGGTGGACACCGTGCGCTACGTGCTGCGCACGTTTGGCACGCCGCCCAGCGTCGATTCGCCAGCCATCCATTCCGAAGCGGCGCTGATCGAGTCCGAGGTGCGCACGGTCATGTCTGCCATCTTCGGCCTCTCGGGTGACGCATTCTGGGAGAGCGTCTACCGCGCCTTCCAGATGGGGTGGATCGACTTGCCGTTCTCACCCCATGCCGACAACGCCAACAAGCTGGTTTCGATGCGCGACGCCAATCGGTCGATCCGCATCGTCGATCCTGGCAGCATGCCCATTTCGCCAGGCGACCTGGCGACCGAGCGCTCGCTGCTGGCGACCCGCCGCGACAGTTCCGAAAAGACCTACCGACGCATGCTGTCGGACATTGCCTTGATGGTGTAAGCCGATGAACTCATCCCACCCATCGGCACACCCCAGCGCTGGTCTGGCCCTGGACATCGGCTCCACGGTCGTCAAGCTGGCACGGCTGGACGGACGTGGCGGCCTGGCATCGCAGGAGTTTTTTCCGCGGGACTTCGAGGCCGGGGTCGCGCGGCAAGTGCAGCAGATCCTGGACAGCCGTGGCATCGACGTCGGCCGCGATCCCTTGCTGGTGTGTTCCTCGGCCAACGGCGGGCTGCGCGTGGGCATCGCCTGTTTGAGCCCGCTGTTCAGCGGCGCCGCCCTGCGCAACCAGGTATTGCTGGCGGGCGCCAACCCGGAATACGTGCATGGCTTCGATGCCCCCGACGGTGACAACCGGCGTGTCGACGTGCTGCTGGTCGGCGGGGGAATCGATGGCGACGACGCGGGCCCCGCCGCCGCACTGCTGCAGGCCTTCGACCCTGCTCGCTACCGATATGGCGCCCTGGTTTACTGCGGAAATCAGCATCTGGCAGCTGACTTTCAAGCGCGGTTTCCCGAGGCCAGGGTGATCGACAACCCGCTCGGAGAAACTCTGTCCAGCCGCGTCGGCAGCGTCTTCGAGACGATCCGTCGTGCCTACCTGGACGACCTGGTCTTCAAGGAAGGCGTGAGCGAGCTACCGCCGACGCTTGCCCGGGCCATCAGGCCGACTCCCGAGGTGGCGAGCCGAGGCTTTCTGCGCTCCGTCAACAACAAAGGCAGCTTCACCATCGTGGGCACCTGTCTGGCGCTCGACATTGGTGGGGCCACGACGGACCTGCATTACACGGTGGAGTGCGTGGATGCGGACAGCCCCGTCCGGCCGTCCACGGGCGTTTCGGTGGCGCGTTATGTCTTCACTGACCTCGGTATCGTGGCATCGCGTGACACGCTGATGTTGCAGCTGCGCAGCCACCCGCAGTTGTACGAACTGCTGGGCAGCGTGTTGGGCGGGCAGACGCGCGAGGTCTATGCTGCGCTGCGCGAGGGCGACCACGAGCCTTCGGACCAGTTGCTGTCTTACGCCTGCCTGTTCATTGCACTGGACCGGTTCGCCAAGGGCCGGGGACCCGGTCTGCCCACCGGCGATCTGGGCAAGGTGGCGCAGATCATCCTCACCGGCGGTGCGGCGCAGACATTGGACGCCGCCGTGGTGCGGCAGATGGTGGCGCTGCTGTTGCCGGTCGGCGCGCCGCTTCCGCTGGTCGAGGTGGACCTGCGCTACGAAATCTGGGTGGCCGGTATCACCTGGACGGAAGAGGCGACGCCGTGATGACCGCTTCGGGAGCATGCTGATGTCGCCTCGCGCGTCCTGGGCGGCGATCGGTGCACCACGCTGGCACGCATTGGCCGATGAGCACGGCAGCCCGTTCTACCTGTTCGACGCAGACGTTGTGGGTGGCCGGGCGGAAATGGTCCGTGCTGCCTTCGGTGGTCTCGTTGGCGTGTACTACGCCGTCAAGGCCAACCCCAACCTCGGCTTGTTGCGCGCCGTGCGAGCCGTCGTGGACGGCGTCGACATCTCCTCGGGCGGCGAGCAGCTTCAGGCGCAAGCGGCGGGCCACGAGCCCGCCCACATGAGCTTTGCGGGCCCCGCCAAGACGGATGCCGAGCTGGCGGCCGCCATCGCTGCCGGGGTTGCCTGCATCAGCGTGGAGTCGATTCGCGAAATCGACGCCTGTGCCGCGATCGCCCAACGCCTGGGCCAGCCGGCGCAGATTCTTTTGCGCGTGAATCCGACGCAGGTGCACAAGTCCTTTGGTCTGAAGATGGGCGGGCGCGCGGTGCAGTTCGGCATCGACGAAGACGCACTGCCTGAGGCTGAACAACGTGTTCGCTCGCATGGCCCTCATCTCGTGTGCCTGGGACTTCACAGCTATGTCGGCAGCCAGTGCTTCGATCCTGCTGGCACCGTCGAGGCAACGCGCAACGCAATTCGTCTGGCGATGGCTTTCGAGGAGCGCACGGGCTGGCCCTGTCGCAAGCTCAATCTGGGCGGCGGCTTTGGCGTCGCCCAGAGCGGCGACCGCAAGGAACTCGATCTGGTTGCCGCAGCCTCGGAGTTGCTGCCGTTGCTGGGCGATTTTCTGGGTCGGCGTCCTTGGTGCGGTGCCTTTTTCGAGGTCGGGCGGTTCATCACTGCGGAGGCGGGCCTGTACGTGACCCGCGTGGTGGATATCAAGTCGTCGCGTGGCACGCGTTACCTGGTTTGTGATGGTGGTTTGAACCATCAGTTGGCTGCGGCCGGGACTTTCGGAGCCGCGCTGCGAGGCAATTTCCCGCTGCTGAACCTGAGCCGGCCCGATGCACCGACGGCGGTCTTCAACATCGCCGGCCCTTCATGCAACCCGACTGATCTGTTGGGTGTTCAAGTACAGATTCCGCAGGCCGAACCGGGCGACCTGCTCGGCGTGGCGATGTCGGGCAGCTACGGCCTGACGGCCAGTCCGTTGTTGTTTCTGGGCCGCGACACGCCAACTGAGCTGGTATTGCAGGCGGGGCAGATCGAGGTCGGCCGCCGCCGCCACACGCTGGCTGACTTCAACTGAAGCCGAGCAGTGCATGGCCTCCCTGACCCTCCAGCCCCGCCCGTGTAGCGCGCTGAACCACGAAGTGAGCTGCGTCGTGGTCCGAAAGTTCAGCATCCGGGCGGTTGCCCCAGCGGTACAGATCGGCCAACTGCCGTTTCCCGGTTCAACCCCCGGGGTCGTTCCATCAGGGTGCCGATGATCTTCCAGGCGCCGGATGGCCCCGCCGCATTGACGACAATGCGGCGGTGTTGTCCGAGCCACCCCTTTCCTTCGCCGGGCCGATCTGGCGCCACCCCGAATTTGCGCGTGGCAGCCGCGAGATGTTCGACATCGCGATCGGCATCGCGGCCTGGGGCCTGATCACGGGTGTGGCGATGGGCAACAGC
>Ga0209181_10005336_pt1 | contig 18544 bp, 16 predicted proteins | sample MAT05_FD_187208 | JGI IMG/M metagenome (GOLD analysis project Ga0209181, IMG submission 187208) | Freshwater microbial communities from Lake Fryxell liftoff mats and glacier meltwater in Antarctica - MAT-05 (SPAdes) (version 2) | ecosystem: Environmental > Aquatic > Freshwater > Ice > Liftoff...
TGTCAACTGAAAACAAACCATCAGTCGCAGAGATAATCACTTTCTCTGCTTTATCATTAGAAAGTGTTAGTGTAAAGTTTTGCGAGCCTGCATCAACATTAAACTCAATTAATGACAACGGGCTTTCCAGCGAAGCATCTCCGGTAAAACTTTTTGGAGTCTGCACAATCGATTTAATTTCTGCTACTGGTTTAAACTTCAATTCGAAGATTTGTCCTTTTTTATTGAGCACAACTTCACGCGGTAACGTAGTGGCGCTGCGCCACGCTTTAGTAGGAACAACATTCGCATATTGCCAATTGCTCATCCAACCAACAAACAACCTACGGCCATCCGTTGACGGAATATCCGACCACGTAACCCCGGCATAATTATCAGCACCGTAATCAATCCAACGAGTTATGGTATCCTGAGGCATGAAATTTCTACCATCAAAATCACCGACAAAATATTGCGTAGCCGAGCCACCTTGTGGTCCGCCCGGATTTATACTTACCAACAACACCCACTGTGTATTATCAGCTTCATCAATTAATGGAAACAGATCAGGGCATTCCCACACGCCACCATGCGCGCCTATCGACTTACCAAACTCACTGAGCTTGCTCCATTTTTTTAAATCGGGTGATGCATAAAATTCAATATGATCTTTCACGGCAAGCGTCATCACCCATTGGTTACTTATATCATTCCAGGCAACTTTCGGATCGCGGAAATCAATAATACCCGGATTTGCTAAAACCGGATTGTGATCATACTTAGTCCACGTACGCCCTTTATCCAAACTGTAAGCAATACCTTGAGTTTGATAATCAATTTTTCCGGCACGCTCACCCTCCATGTTATGATAGGTGTAGATGGCAACAAGGGGTGGCTGTTCAGCAGAACCCAACCCACTTGTATTCTTCCAATCGACAACAGCACTTCCGCTAAAAATATAACCCAATGAATCCGGAAACAACGCTATCGGAAGATGTTCCCAATGAATTAGATCGGTGCTAACCGCATGACCCCAATGCATTGGGCCCCACACCGTGCTATCCGGATAATGCTGATAAAATAAATGATACTCACCTTCAAAGTATACCAATCCGTTGGGGTCATTCATCCAACCTGTTTTAGGTGCGAAATGAAACTGCGGTCTGAAAGCTTCGTACTCAGTTGCAACTTGTTCACTGTTTTTCGGGGCGCAGGCACCAAGCAACAGCAATGATGATAATAATACGAGGTAGGCTTTCATTGAGGTTAGATTTATAAACTATTTCAGAGCTTATATCAACTCCGAGGTTAGGCGTCTGACCGCTCAAGGGGGTCTGACGCCTTCAAGATATCTATTACTTAGTCCAATAATCAACAACCGTAACTTTATCAAGGTGTGGCTTCAAGATTTCTACAAAAGCCTGGTGGTCTGGATGAACCAAGTACTCATCACGATCTTTATCGCTGGCAAAGGTTACAAAGAAACAATGTGTCAAGCCCTGATTTAAGCCTTCAGGACTGGAGTTTGTTCCCCACTCATAATCTTTGATCAGACTCATTTTTCCTTTCAGTTCACCAAAAGCAGTTTCTACTTTCTTAACATCTTCGGGTGAAGCAGTGTCAATAAATTTAAAGAGTACAACATGGCGTAGCATTTTTTGATCTTGTTTAGTTTGGGAAGGCGTACAAGCGCCTAAGAGTATAATGACTGCGAAAGTCAATGTGGTTAGGTTTTTCATGACCTAAAGATAAACTTTTAAACAATAAAATTTAGAAGTGCAAAAACAGATTTAATATTCGTATATCAGAAATATCAACAATTATATATATTCGATCTGACTACACAGGCGGTTTGCCGACAAATTGTCAACAGTTCTAAATGATGAAACATTAACAAGATAAATTACGAGTGACATACAACTATTTGAGTCAAAAAAGGTAAGAACTCATTGGGATGAAGAAGCTGAACAATGGTATTTCTCTATTGTAGACGTAGTCGGCATTCTAACAGACAGTCCAAATCCAAGAAAATACTGGAGTGTGCTGAAAACGCGGTTAAAACGAGAAGGTAGTCAGTTGACTACAGATTGTAGTCAACTGAAAATGCAGGCAGCCGATGGTAAATTTTATATAACCGATGCTGCTAATACTGAGCAACTTCTACGATTAATTCAATCAATCCCATCGCCAAAAGCTGAACCTTTTAAACTTTGGTTAGCGCAAGTCGGCTGTGAACGCATTGAAGAAACCGAAGATCCCGAACTATGCTTTGATCGCGCTATGGAAACTTACATGGCAAAAGGATACACCAAAGAATGGATAAACCAACGACTAAAAAGTATTGAAGTAAGAAAAGAGCTGACAGACGAATGGGAAAAACGAGGCGTGAAAAAAGGAATGGATTTCGCTGTTCTTACCGACATCATCACCAAAGCATGGAGCGGAAAATCAGTTAAGCAATACAAAAAACACAAAGACTTAGAAAGAAAACCTTCGCGACCACATGACCAATCTGGAATTGGTTTTAAACATGCTGGCAGTGGCAACCACCCCTGAAATTTCAAAGGAAAAGAAACCAAAGACATCAGACGAAAATAAAGTAATAGCCAAACAAGGCGGAACGATTGCAGGAAACACAAGGAAGGAGATTGAAGCAAAGACCGGAAAAAAGATTGTGAGTAAGCTAAACGCTAAGAACATTATTGAAGGAAAACCAAAGCGAAAAAAATTGAAATAACAACTAAGGTTTCCTCTTGCAATTGTTGGTGTTGCGTGATTGCACAGTGCAATTCACCAACAAGTGTACTGAAGTAGCTAACCGTATTTTTGCCGGTGAAGAACACCTGCAAGCGCGGGGGACTAAAAATGAAGCTATTGTTTTTCCTTACAACCGCAAAATGCCGCTTGCATGTCATGTTGTAGAATAGATAGATGATAAATGAGTCAATTCATCATGGTAGCAACAAAAAAATATTTTACTTTTATAAAAACTTTGAAACCCACCATGAAAAATTCTAATCATTTGATGATTGCAGTATTCGCAATTTTCATTTTGGCCTGCTCAGCCGACAAAAAAACGATTGAAGATAATTCATCAAAGACAGCGCAAACGGAGGATTGGTTTTTTTTGCTTCAGAACAATTCCCTCGATCAGTGGCAGATGTTTAGCGGTGGCGAGATGAACGGTTGGGAAGTAATAGATAACGAATTGCGCGCATCGGGAGCAGGTTGGGACGCTAACCAGGATATCATAACAAAAAACGAGTACGAGAATTTCGAACTATCCCTAGAGTGGAAAATTGAATCCACAAACAGTTCGGGGATTTTTTATCTTGTGGGGGACAGTTCGGCTGGCCCGATATATGAATCTGCCCCTGAGTACCAAGTAATGGACGATGCTGGTTGGCCTGAAAAGATGAAACCCAACCAATACACAGGCGGCACTTATGCCATGTATGCCCCGGAAGGTGGCCAAGTAAAACCGGTTGGCGAATGGAATACCACAAGAATTGTTGTTGACATTCCACACGTAGAACATTGGCTAAACAATGTAAAAGTAGTTGAATATGAATTGTGGAGTGATGACTGGCGCGTACGAAAGTCTGAAGGAAAATGGGCCGAAGTTCCGAATTACGGGTTAGCAAGATCAGGACATATAGGGCTGCAAAATGCCGGCAAGGTTGTTTACCGCAATATCAAGGTGCGACAATTATAATTGTTAGATAACTTGCCGATTCGTAAATGACCGTGATCACGCAAGCGTCCCGTTTGTGTTTCATTTGCTCCCTTTATTTTGAGGATGTTTTGTGCGGTATAGCGCGCAAGGTGACCACCAAATGTTTCAATACTAACCTAATTTCAAGTTACATCATACACATGGTGAAAAGACACCAACATGGGAGGCAGCGGTACTTGAAATGGAAAATAAAATTCTCTCACATCCCCAACATTACAAACGCGCCCCAATAATAAGGGTCTTTATATTTAGTCATCAACTGCAGTTGCGCTTGCTTAAAGGCTTTAGCCTTGCTTCCGCCCTTGGCAAGGTTTGTATAGAAGTTAGTCATCAATGCCTGCGTGGCTGCATCATCTACTTTCCACAAACTCATCACCAACGCTTTTGCACCCGCTACCTGAAACGACCGCTGCAACCCGTACACACCTTCACCTGCGCGCACATCTCCTAAACCGGTCTCGCAGGCACTTAATATAATCAAGTCAGTTCCTTCAAGATCAAGATTCATTGCTTCATACGCAGTAAGCACACCATTGTCATTACTCTCAAGGTTGGGCAGTACCTCACCTTTTAACGTTGGCGAAGCACCTGCTAACAAAATACCTGACCGTAGCAGTGGATTATTCCGCGCATTCTCTTCGTTCACGCCCGCGGCCGATTGCTCAACATCGGGTTGGAAGTAACCATGCGTAGCAATGTGTACAATGGTCGGGCCCTTCATCGATTTTAAAATTGCTTCAGTAGCCGTCTTTTGCAAGTAAGGTGTTGTTTGATACCCGCCCGTCTTTAAAATTTTCACAATGTTATCAATTTCAACTTTTGTTCCCGGCAAGGCAGCGACTGCATCGCCACCATAATCGGGGAAACCCAAAAGAAAAGCATTCTTCTTAGCCGCAACGGGCTTTCTGTTTTTCAAGTCAAGAATATCTTTTGAGTTCCCAACCGTTATTAAGTCGTATTGATTTAAAAAATAAGGACCATCATTTTTTTTCAACGTGTTCAAACTAATTTGATTGTACACCCCATCCGGAGAAAGGTAAAGAGTTTTCTTTCCCGCTAAAGCGGGATCAATACGTGCCCAAAACTGATCGTATGAATATTGATCGGCTGACTTTTGTTGAATCGCATTCCGATAAAACTTCGCATACCGGGTTTCCAATTGATTTCCATTATCAAGTACAACGAGCTTTGGCGTTGCAATGCCCTTCATAAGGATCAATGCAGCATATTTTGAGTCAGCCGTAAAATCCTTATCGAATGTGCGAATGCGAATTAACTGCACAACCGCTTCGGTCTCAGCCAGCGCAGCAGCAATCTGTGTAAAACTTACTTTCTCAGCCGAATAGCCTTTTGAAAAATCACCAGAACGTTGCGACAGCGAACGTTCGATGTCATTCGCCTCTTTTTCAAGAGCAGCTAAATCAATTTTTTGCGCTGTCAGCTCTTCCTTCGACAAGGAATAGTAACGCGCAAGCGTTTCTTTTTTATCAAGCCAGGCTACATACTCTTTAATCAATTCATTGTCGCCACTAGAAAGAATTGCCTTTTTTATTTTATTAGTTGAGTTAAGAAGCAAGCCTTTGGTAGCCATCTGGTAATCATAAAGATTTTTAACTACTTCCGGTTGCGTTGCCGCTGCCTCTAAACAATAATTATAATAGCGTTGAAAGCGTGGTTGAAGCACATCCCAGTATTTTGTTTTCTCGGCTTCGCTCATAGGCGGAAAATACCGATTGATAAAATCCAACGACTTATTCATGGCTATTTCAAAACCAGCGTCTGCTTTTGTGAAGTCACCTTTCTTCCAATAAAGTATGGCAAGGTCTTCCTGCGATTTTACATAATCAGGATGGTTTGTGTCGAGAACTATGGCGCGAATCGCGAGTGCATCACCCAGATTTTTCTCGGCCTCATCAAAGCGACCTTGCATGCGATAAAAATTACCGAGGTCATTTACTACTTTCGCATAGTTAGGGTTGTCCTTGGTTTTGAATCGCTTTAAATAAAAATCGGCAGCCCGCTTCAGGTAATCTTCAACTTTGTCCATTTTATCAAGTTGGATATAGAGTAAGCCCAACGAGTTGAGAATGCCACCATAATAAGGATTATCGGCAATTACTTTTAATTTCTTCTCCAGCTTTAAGTACACTGCTTCTGCTTCTGCAAGCTTTCCTGTTTGCTGGTGCAACAAAGCCAGGTTGGATTGAAAGCCCACCTGACTGTTCAGGTTCAAATTCAATTTTTCTACAATCGCTATTGCTGTGTTAAGTTTCTGAACGGCTTGATCCACTCGGCCGATTTCAGCATAAAGAATGGATTGGTTGTTTAGTACAACTGCATATTCTTGAGACTCGCTTCCAAATAACTTCTCAACTGTTTTTAACACTTCGCTAAAATAATTTTCTGATTCATTGAAGCGCGCTGTTTCCTGGTAAAGTACAGCCATGTTATTAAGCGAAGCAGCGTAGGCTTTACTCTCCTTTCCTAAAGTTTGCTCGCGAATAGAAAGCGCTTCGGATGAATGATATTCCGCCAGATTATACCGACCCATCGTTGCATACAACAATCCGAGGTCGGCTAGTACTTTACTATAGTTAATGTTTGACGTTAGATTCTCTGCTTCATAAGCGAGTTTTGCTTCCAAAAATGAAATCTCAGCTAGTTTGAATCTTTTAGCTCCGTACAAAAATTCAGCACGATCTAAAATATCGCGACACTGTTGAGCAGGGGATTTTGTATTGTCATTTACCTGCAGATTTTTTAATGTTGATGCACCCTTAACAATAGACTCGTCTCTACCGCGCACATTCATCATACCCGAATTATCAATTACCGTGATTGCGTAATTGAAATCTGTTGAATCTAATCGATCACGACTGGCATCAATCTCATCATTACCCCGATCTTTGGCCGCCTGTTTGGCTCTTTTTAGCAGTCTGTCACCCACACCACCCAGTTGCCCCTTGCAAAAGAGTGGCGATATAATTAACACAACACCAATAAAAAATATTTTCCTCGTATTCATCAACATACCAACTTGTATTATTTAATTCTTGATCTCATTGGCATCTCTAAAAGCCTTTCTTTATTACCTCAACCCCTTCATTCACTTTCGGAAGGCAAGCCCTTCCCATTCTACCAATGAACTGTCGTTTTAACACCTCACCCCCCGTCCCCCTCCCTCTCCAGAGGAGAGGGGGTGACTGCACCCAGTAGGTTTTCTTCCATCGTAAAGTGCATCTTTCTCTTTTTAAACGTATTTATTGTTTCCTCTAAAAGAGAAGGGTGAACGGAATTTCTAGAGATACCTCATTTTAAAATGAATCGCTTTCTCTATACGCTTGTATCAATGCCAACTCGCCTTCCTTTCCTTCCTTCGCATTGCCGTGCTCCATGCCCATGATGCCGCGATACCCTTTATCATAAATGTGTTTGAAAATATTCTTGTAGTTAATCTCGCCTGTAGTTGGCTCTTTCCTTCCGGGATTATCCCCTATTTGAAAATAAGCGATCTCATCCCAACATGCATCAATATTATTAATCAGGTTGCCTTCATTGCGTTGCATGTGATAGATGTCATAAAGAATTTTGCATGAAGAGCTTTTCACCGCTTTACAGATTTCAAAAGTTTGATCAGAATTACGTAGGAATAATTCAGGAGTATCACTTAATGGTTCAAGCACCATCACCAAACCGCTGGGCTCTAAAATTTCCGCACCTCTTCGTAAAGCATCCATCACATTGGCCGTTTGCAAACCTATTGGCATTCTGCGATCAAAAAAGCCAGGAACAACCGTAGCCCATTTTGCATTCACTCGCTTTGCTGCCTCAACAGACAATTTGCACGTTTTTACGAAATTATCTTTAAACTCTTGCTTGCCTGTTGTTAACGAAATTTTCCAATTATCACCGCCATCAATTACGAACACACCCATCGTCATTCCTAATTGGGCAAGTGTTTTCCCTATTTTCTCCTGATCGGCAACGGATCTTCCCAACAATCCATTATCTTCTATTCCCCGAAACCCCTGATCGGCCATGTATTTAATCTGATCGATAAAATCTGCACCGCCATGATTTTTAAACATGCCATCGTGGGGAGCATAATTCAACTTAAACGTCTTGCCCGCAGGGGCTTTTGCCAATTGTTCTTTAGCTTGCAACGGATTCAATGCCCAGGCAGATGCCGCGGCAGTAAGACCGGTTTGAATAAAATTTCTACGCTTCATAAATTGAGATTTAAATGGAGAATGGTAAGAATTAACATATAAATTTCAAGAAAAAAAACCAAAGGGTGAAACTATACCGTAACTTATCTGAAGCAGTTGTAAATGGCCTTCAATCGATCTTTGTTGACAATAAGTATGCCGACAAGGTAATTGAGAAAATTTTAAAGAGCAATCCGAAGTGGGGCGCGCGCGACAGGCGGTTTATTGCCGAAACGATTTATGACATCGTACGCTGGCATCGGCTGTTTAAAGAGGTATCGCAGGCTGCAGATGATGATTTCTGGAAATTATTAGGAGTTTGGTGCATCTGGAGCAATGCCGGGTTGCCCGATTGGGAAGAATTTAAAGATCTTGACAAAAAAGAAATTGAAGCCCGATACGAAGCTTTGCAATCTGAACGAAAAATTAGAGAATCAATTCCTGATTGGCTTGACGAGTTGGGAGAAAAAGAATTTGGCGAGCGCTGGGACAAAGAATTAGCAGCCTTGAATGAAGAAGCCAAAGTTGTTTTGCGCGTTAACACGTTAAAAATTTCTCGCAAGGAATTACAAAAGCAACTTGATGCCGAGGAAATAGCTACCGATGCGCCTCCACAATTTCCGGACGCATTGCTATTAGCCGAACGACAAAATATTTTTACACGCCAACAATTTAAAGATGGGTTGTTTGAAATTCAGGATGCCGGCTCACAACTTATAGCACCTTTTCTAAAAGTAGACCCTGGTATGCGTGTGATTGATGCCTGTGCAGGTGGTGGCGGCAAAACGTTGCACCTTGCTGCGCTTATGCAAAACAAAGGTCGCATCATTGCTATGGATACCGAGGGATGGAAATTGGATGAATTGAAAAAACGTGCTCGAAGGGCCGGTGTTGGAAACATCGAACCGCGCGTGATTGAATCTTCTAAAACTATCAAGCGACTTGAAAACTCTGCTGATCGCTTGCTGCTTGATGTCCCGTGCTCGGGATTAGGGGTAATAAAAAGAAACCCGGATGCTAAATGGAAATTGTCGCTTGAGTTTATTGAGCGTGTAAAGGAATTGCAGCAACAAATTTTGGCAGATTATACAAGCATGGTAAAGCCAGGAGGTTTGGTTGTTTATTCAACATGCAGTTTACTTCCTTCCGAAAATGAAAAACAAGTGCTTGCTTTTTTAGAGAAAAGGAAAGACTCATTCGAGTTGCTTGATCAAAAATGGATTTTGCCTTCGGAAGGGTATGATGGATTTTATATGGCGCTGATAAAGAGAATCAAATAAGTAAAAAGTTTAAAGTAGAAAGTAGCTAACTTTAAACTTTCAGCTTTCAACTAACATCAAATTATGCGTCAATTTCTTTTATGTTTATTCGTTCTTGGGATTGGTATATCCAACGCTCAGGATTTTAAAACATACGATCAATCTATTCCCAATACAACCCTCACCTTCAAGATGGCCGCTATCCCGGCTGGGAAATTTAAAATAGGCAGTTCCGCAATGGAGCGCGGAAGAGATAGCGATGAAAGTCTGCAAAAAGAAATCGAACTTTCAAAATTTTGGATGGCGACAAAAGAAGTAACATTTGCCGAATGGGATTTATATTTTAAAGACAACGCACTTCCACAAACCAAAACCATTGACGGTGTTACTCGTGCTACTCCCCAATACATTGATCTAACCTGGGGCATGGGCCGCGATGGAAAACATCCCACTAATAGCATGAGTCATACCGCGGCTATTATGTATTGCAAATGGCTTTACACTAAAACAGGAATTTTCTTTCGATTACCAACAGAAGCCGAGTGGGAATATGCCTGTCGCGCAGGAAGTGAAACAGCCTACCCCTTTGGCAACGATGCACAAAGCCTGAAAGAGTATGGGTATTTTAAGGATAATAGTAATGGAAAGTTTCATCACGTGGGTCAGTTAAAGCCAAATGCCTGGGGTTTGTACGATATGCTGGGTAATTTAAGTGAGTGGACGATTGATCAATACGATCCTGCTTATTATGAAAAAATAGATTCAAAAAATCCAATGACAACCGTGGGTTCAAAATATCCAAAAAGTGTAAAGGGTGGCTCTTACATGGATGAAGCAAAAGAATTGCGCTGTGCTAACAGAATTGCTTCAAACGCCAATTGGAACCAACGCGATCCGCAAATACCAAAAAGTAAATGGTGGCTTACAGATGGAATGTTTGTTGGATTTCGGGTTGTGCGACCGCTCATACAACCTCCGCAGCAAGAAATCGAAAAGTTTTATAACTTGTATTTAAAATGATAGCCACTAATGAAAATTAAAAGGTTGCCACTAATTCACAGATTAAAAGTATAATCAGAAAAATCTGTGGCTGCCAAAGGCTGCTACGCTAATTATTATACTTAACTTTCTAAAATAAAAATTAGTGAATCTGTGGCTTAATTTTTTTAAGCCGCAATGGTTAGCCACTGATTCTCAGATTAAAATCCTCAAAAAATGCAATTCTTGAAAATTCAATCTGTGCCTGCCAAAGGCAGGTTCGTTAATTATTATTCTTATCTTTCTAAAATAAATCAGTGAATCTGTGGCTAAAATCATTTACCTTATATTCTTTTAAATACCATCTGTGGCTAAAAATTTAACCTTATGAAAAATCTACCCAATCAATCGCGCAGGGAGTTTGTTAAAAAAACCTCACTAATCGCCAGTTCGCTGGCAGCCTTTCCTTTTATTTCACAAGCAGGGCATGTAAATACTTCTGTTGACGATAGTATTAAAATTGCTCTTGTTGGTTGTGGTGGTCGTGGTACCGGTGCCGCTATGCAAGCACTGCTTACAAAACAGAATGTAAAATTAGTGGCTATGGCTGATGCATTCCGCGATCGACTGGATGACTGCTTTAAAGCCCTAATGTCTGACGACCTTTCTGATTGGTCGGGAGCAGCAGGAAATATAAAAGACCGTATTGCGGTGCCCGAAGAAAATAAGTTTGTAGGTTTTGATGGCTACAAAAAAGCAATCGCGCTGGCTGATGTAGTGATTCTTACAACACCACCCGGCTTTCGCCCGATTCATTTTGAAGAAGCCGTAAATCAAGGCAAGCAAATTTTTATGGAGAAGCCTGTGGCTACCGATCCTGCCGGTATTAAAAGAGTGTTGGATGCAGCCGTAATTGCACGACAGAAAAAATTGAATGTGGTGGTTGGGCTGCAGCGTCACTATCAAAATTCATATCGTGAATTATTTAAAAAATATAAGGAAGGTTTGATTGGTGAAATTACTTCTGCGCAAGCTTGGTGGAACAATGAAGGGGTGTGGATGAACCCACGCCAATACAATCAAACTGAAATGGAATATCAAATGCGTAATTGGTATTATTTCAACTGGTTGTGTGGCGATCATATTGTAGAGCAGCACATTCACAATATCGATGTTATCAATTGGTTTAAAGAGGGCTATCCCGTAAAGGCCCAGGGCATGGGTGGTCGTGAAGTGCGAAAAGGAAAAGACTATGGCGAAATTTTCGATCATCACTATGTTGAGTTTCATTATGCGGATGGCTCCATTTTAAATAGCCAGTGCCGACATATTAAGGGCACCATGAGCAAAGTAGATGAATTGATTGTAGGCACGAAAGGAAGTATTTATGCGGGTGCGGCAAACATTGTCGATCGCAAAGGAAAAGTGCTTTATCAATTCGATCGCACCAAAGAAAATAATCCGTACCAAACTGAACATGATGAGTTGTTTGCAGCGATTGCAAAAAAGGAATATAAATTTGATGATACAGAAAGGGGCGCTAAAAGTACGATGACTTCTATTCTTGGGAGATTAGCAACTTATACCGGGCAAGTAGTTGAATTTGATAAAGCCTTGAACTCAGGCATGAGCATTATGCCAACGAAGTTTGACTTCAATGCACTACCTCCTTTGTTACCGGGGGCTGATGGAAATTACCCTGTGGCGATACCGGGCGTAACCAATTATTTTTCATAACACCATTCATCAAGTTCAATTCTTGAAATTCCCGAAAGAATAGCACCTTTCGGGAATTTTTTTATAACAACTTTGTACGAGTGAATATGATCAACAATATATTTTCAATTCTATATAAAATCTGGGTCTTTCTGGTATTCTCAGTATTTATGCTTTTGTTTTTACCCGGCATCATTCTTCCGGCCTTCTTTGGCGAGCATGCAGTCTCTGTTACTTACTTTTTTATGAAAGCGTGGTCGTGGGTATTTAGTAAACTCACATTTATCCGGTATGAAATAATTGGTCGCGAAAACATTGTAAAGGGCAAAGCTTACATCTGCGTAAGCAATCATACTTCCTTTTTGGATTTACCCGGCATTGCCATGACTATTCGAGGTCAGTTTAGACCATTGGCGAAAAAAGAGTTATTAAAAATTCCGGTGTTTGGATGGATAACGCGCGCAACGTGTATAGTAGTTGATCGCACCAGCAATGAGAGCCGCAAGACAAGTCTCGATCACTTAAAAGAAGTATTGAATATGGGAATCAACATTCTCATTTTTCCGGAGGGAACACAAAACCGCACGAAAGAACTGATGCAACCCTTTAAAGATGGCGCATTTAGAATTGCCATTGACACGGAGCAACCTCTATTACCGATGGTAGTAATTGGTGCGGGCAAGTTGATGCCCCCGGGCACTACCCGGTTGCGACCAGGAAAGATTAAAATTATAGTGGGCCCTGAAATACCAACCTTAAGCTTATCAAATGGCGTGGCCGGCATCAAAAAAGAAACCTTTGAGATTATGCGAAAAATGATGGCTCAATAAGAGTTGAACCTCGTAAATTGAAGTCAAAAGATTTTACAATGACTCCTGCATCTACTTCAAAAAGCCTATTAACCAGCATTAACATTATTTATTTTTCGCTGGTTGGTGTAACGACTTCGTTTGGCTTGGTGGTATTATTCCTTAATTTTTCCGGTGGCATCGCAACCGAAGTTGATGCAGACTTCGCACTACTACTCCGCTATGTGCTATTAGTAATGCTACCTGTTGGGCTTGGTATCGGGTATTTTTTATTTAAACAGCTAACAGCCTCTATAAGCAATACCATCTCCTTAAAGGAAAAACTCTTCAAATATCAATCAGCATTATTAATTCGCTCCGCCTGTTTCGAACTTCCCGGATTATTAGGGTGTGTTGCTGCCCTCATTGCAAATGATAATACCTTTCTTCTCTTTACAGGAATTGTTATCGCCATCTTTTTTTTATTCCGGCCAACGGTATTTTCAATAACAACCGATCTTAATCTTTCGCAAAACGAGCGCAGCGTTCTTGAAAACCCGCTCTCACCTATACCTTAATACTCATGCAATCTCTACTTGTTGTTTTTCTGGGCGGTGGCCTTGGGAGTGTAGTTCGGTTTGCACTTGGCAAGTGGGTAAACTCGCTTCATAGCCAACCATTTCCTTTTGGAACCTTTACGGTCAATATTCTCGCATGTCTTGCCCTCGGCTTAATTGTTGGGCTAGCCGATCACCGGCAATTGTTCTCACCTAACGCCCGTTTATTTTGGACTGTTGGCTTTTGTGGAGGCTTCAGTACGTTCTCAACTTTTAGTCACGAAACCCTCACTGTTCTGCAGGGTGGTTTTAGCCTGATAGCAATTATTTACGTGGTGCTCAGCCTTTTAATTTGTGTGAGCGCTATCTATGCCGGGCTATGGGCAGGCGAGCAAATCTGATTTCGATAGCCCCGTTTTAATTGGTAAAACAAAAATAATTTTCACTTTATGTGAATATTTAATCAAATGTCGTAAGTTTCTATTTCCTAAACAGTTATGGGCTCAAAACTTACGTCATTCTTACTGCTTCTTTTACCCTTTTTGGGAAGTTCACAGGGCAATCCACAGGTGACCAATCTGGCTGGTTTTGATATTTCGGTTTCGGATTTCATAGTTACTTCTTCCATTGGCGAGCCAGCCGTCATGACGCTCGGCAATTCCAACTTTATCATCACGCAAGGATTTTTACAACCAGAAATTCTTCCTTGCAAGGATTTAACCTTTAGCTATTATCCTAATCCCGCCAAGGCGGAAATCACTATTGAGGCTTACGGTTGCGAAGTTCAGGTTCAACACATGGAACTCTTCGATCCATGGGGTCGCCACATTACAGGAATAAAACCAAGTAAAGACAACAAAGTACAATTGGGTGACATAAGTCCAGGTGTGTACTTCCTTAAAATATTGCTAACCAATAGCGAAAGCAAAACTGTAAAAATTGTAAAAGTTGGAACCCTTTAAATATGATTAAACCCCTACTTTCTCTTGTTCTGGCTTTATTAATTTTTAACTGTGCATTTGCACAAGCACCTAAAGGCATCAACTACCAAGGGGTGGCGCGCGATAATGAAGGGAAACCCATTGTTAGCCAAAAGATTTCGGTGCGCATTGGCATTTTGAAAAATGCTGCCAATGGAGAGGTAGAATATGCTGAAGTTCATAAACCACAAACCAATCAGTTCGGATTATTTACTTTGATTATCGGCCAGGGTACAGCCACAACTGGCTCTTTTGCTTTTATTAGCTGGGCAATGGGCAACAAATGGTTGCAGATAGAAATTGATCCCGAAGGCGGAAGCTCCTTTCAATTAGCTGGGAGCCAGCAGTTGATGAGCGTGCCCTATGCTTTTTATGCTGAATATTCTGGTAATGGAAATACGTTCACAGCAGGTCAGGGTATTACCATTGTGGATGGCGTAATCAGTAATACAGGCGATAACAACAGCACTAATGAAATTCAGGATTTGGTACTTAACATCGGCACTAATATTCTAAGCTTAACTAGCGATGCTACTACCGTTGACCTTACTCCTTACAAACAAAACCTAACATACACGCCAGCAACTAATAATCTTTCCATTGCAGGCGGCAATAGTGTCACCATCTCCTCCACCCTCACTCAGGTATTAACCAACAATGCAAATGCAGGAAATATAAAAATTCAAGATGTTGGTGCACCAACTGAAGCTGCCGATGCAACAACCAAAGGCTATGTAGATAACGCCATAGCCACCGCAATAGCCACAAACTATGCATTCAAGGCAACCTATTCCTTTATCAACACTGGAGCAACTTTTATTGATGCTCCGATTACTTTGACAGATGTGTTTGACGACTTTAGTGTTGTGGGTACAACCCGATTTACGGTTCCTCCAGCAGGAGCAGGGACATATTCATTTACTGTTACTGGTAACTCAAGTTCGGGCAGTGCATTAATCAAGTTAAAAATAACTTCGGGTAGTACTTCCTTCTACGACATTAAAAGGCAAGTAGCTTATCCACTCGTAAGCATTATAAATTACCATGATAGTATAATCTATAAATTGAATGCGGGCGACATCGTTGAATTGGTTGTTAATAGCGCTGCGTTTGGCGAAAACGCATCAGGGGTTTTGTTTGGGTTCAAACTATAGTGGCATATAAACAACTCGCTTAGTTTCAAAAAATTCTTCTTTAAAGAAATCCGATAAATTGGTAACGCTATAGGGTTTCTTCAATTCATTCATCTCCTCATCTAAATCGCCACCTTTCAAGTATAAGATTCCATTATCGAAGGAATGAGTTGAATTGGGTTTTGTTTTTGTGTTTACCCAACCGTAAAATTCTTTCATGCGGGTAACGGCTCGGCTCACAATAAAATCATATTTGTTTCTTATTTGCTCTGCGCGGATTTGTTCGGCTTTAACATTCGTTAAGCCCAAAGCAGCCGAAACTTCTCTCACAACGGTTATCTTCTTGCCAATAGAATCAACTAAATGAAATCGTGTTTCCGGAAAAAGTATTGCTAATGGAACACCTGGAAATCCACCTCCTGTACCAACATCTAATACATCGGCTCCAGGATTGAAAGTAATTAGCTTAGCAATCCCCAATGAATGCAGCACGTGATTTATATAAATATTTTCAATATCCTTTCGGGATACCACATTGATTTTATCGTTCCACTCCTTGTACAGTGTTCCCAACTGGGCAAATTGGTCAATTTGCTTTTTGGTTAGCTGAGGGAAATAATGACTTATGATGGATGCTTCTTGCACGATTCTTAAAATTTCCTAAAAATAAAGGAAAGTCAACAACATGTACACATAAGCATACCTAATTCAATATTTACAGAAAATTTCATCGAAAATCTCCGAAGACTTTGGTTGTTATACTTAAATGTGGGTGATGCTTGTGGTTCTATTTGTTATCTTGAAGCTGTCCTAATTCCATTTCAGGTTGCCTGGCTATATTAACCGGGCAACTACTTTATTGCTCATGACTCTCTCGGTTGAAAATATTTTACTACTTGGTTCAGTGTTGCTTTTTATCAGCATCATTGCAAGCAAAACCTCTTTTAAACTCGGTGTACCCACGCTGATTTTATTTTTAGTGGTTGGTATGCTTGCAGGTTCCGATGGACCAGGGGGAATTTACTTTAATGACCCGAGACTTGCTCAATTTTTGGGGGTAGTAGCTCTTACATTTATTTTATTTTCGGGGGGCCTAGATACAAAATGGGAAAGTGTTAAACCTGTATTTTGGCAAGGGCTTTCACTCTCTACACTTGGGGTTTTGGTCACTGCTGCCTTGGTAGGAGTTTTTACTTCCTACCTACTGGGTATTACGTTGGCGGAAGGTTTGTTGCTCGGAGCTATTGTTTCATCGACAGACGCAGCGGCTGTATTTTCAATTTTGCGTACGCGAAGTGTTGGGCTAAAAGGAAATTTGCGGCCCACTCTGGAATTCGAAAGCGGAAGCAACGACCCGATGGCATACTTCCTCACCATAAGTTTGACTTTCGTGGTCTTAAATCCTGACACTTCCGTGCTGGTGCTGATTCCGAAATTCTTTAAAGGAATGATATTGGGTGCGGCCTGCGGTTTTGCTATGGGCAAAATCATGATTTGGCTCGTTAATAAAATACGACTTGACGTTGCAGGATTGTATCCGGTACTGGTTCTCTCTCTGGTCTTCTTCACATTTTCGTTTACTGATTTTATTGGTGGCAACGGCTTCCTCGCAATCTACATTTCAGGAATTATTTTGGGGAGTAGCAATTTTATCCATAAGAAAAGTTTGATGAAGTTTTATGACGGGCAAGCCTGGTTGATGCAAATTGTAATGTTCCTTTCGCTGGGTCTCCTTGTCTATCCGAGCAAGATTGTTCCTATTCTCGGCTCTGGCATTTTAATTTCTGCTTTCCTGATTTTTGCTGCCCGGCCAATTGCTGTGTTTCTTTCTCTTTCATTTGCAAAGGGTCTTAACTTCCGCAAAAAACTTTTTATATCCTGGGTGGGATTGCGCGGAGCAGCACCAATTGTGTTTGCCACCTACCCTATGCTTGCAGGGGTACACTATGCCGATACTATTTTTAATCTCGTCTTTTTTATTTCTGTTTCATCCGTTGTGTTGCAAGGTTCCATGTTACCCATAGTAGCCCGATGGCTTCACGTAAGTGTGCCCGGTAGCATCAAACGAAATTTCCCACTCGACATTGAGTTGAAAGAAGATATAAAGTCTGAACTCGTTGAATTGGATATTCCTCATAACTCACCGATTGCGGGTAAAGCAGTAGTTCAAATTGGAATGCCGAAAGGAGCATTAATTGTGTTGATTCATAGAAACCAAAAGTACATTAGCGCCAATGGCGACACTGTAATTGAAGCCAATGATCATTTGCTGGTAATGGCCGACAATAAATCGGTTATTAACGAATTGTATAAAAGTTTTGGGCTAAAGGCTTAATTATAATTACCTACTGTTGCTGTTGCATCTGCATGTAAGCTATATATGAATTGCGTGGCGCATCATCACTTATAATTTCACCACTCACAAAAGTTGGAATTGGGTCTGCGGCTAAGTGGGCTTCGGTAAACGGATTTGATGCAAACTCGACTGTTACTTCTAACTTATGCTCAACCGCTCCTTTATAGGTTCCCTTTACGGGAGTGCAATCCGTAAAATCTCTCCCCATTGCTAACCGAACATGACGTTCACCCGCTAAACATTTATTGGTAGGGTCTACTCCCACCCAGCCAGTATCAGGAAACCAAACTTCAGCCCATGCATGCGTTGCTCCTTCCCCACGCCACTCACTATCGCCCGGACAAATATAACCACTGATATAACGACACGGCACACCAATAAGACGAAGGATATAAAGTAACAAGTGCGCAAAGTCCTGACAAACACCAGCACGTAGTTTCCAGATTTCATCAATACTGGTTTCAATACTGGTTACCCCTTGCTTGTATTCGAAATTATCGTAGATGTATTGTGAAAGATCAAGAATAGTATCTAATGGATGCTGTGTTTTTCCAAGTGTCTCATTAATGGCAGCCTGCACTTCTTGTTGACATCGGGCTTGCTCTGCTTTCAAAAAGTCGTGATAGGTTATTTGGGTTTGTTCACTTTTTACTTTTTTCCAAACCTTATCAGGTGATTCGCGCTGAGTAGTAACATTACTAGCTATCATTTCAACTGCGAGTATGTTGTCGATAATTAATTCAGTATGCGGAACTAACAAAGTGAAAAAGCCAGTAGTATTTCCAAAATAATCACGCATTGTGGTGAGTATTGGATTGCGTGATACTTGAATACGATGATCTATAACCCGCTGA
>Ga0209181_10005340_pt1 | contig 18539 bp, 24 predicted proteins | sample MAT05_FD_187208 | JGI IMG/M metagenome (GOLD analysis project Ga0209181, IMG submission 187208) | Freshwater microbial communities from Lake Fryxell liftoff mats and glacier meltwater in Antarctica - MAT-05 (SPAdes) (version 2) | ecosystem: Environmental > Aquatic > Freshwater > Ice > Liftoff...
CGCCACCTCCGGCAATGCCCCAACCGCGCCGGCGGCATTGACAAGGATGTCCTTCTCCTGTTTTGTAAGGGTGCGCAGGTCCCCGTCCGCGAAGTAGTTGAGGGCTTTCAGGCTTTCCGCGGGCTGGAAGTTGGGGCCGAAAATCGCCCTTGCCGCCGACAGGCCCCGCGACAGATCGACCCCGGCGACGATCATGGCGGCGATGTCCCGGTAGTCCTTCGCCTCGGCGCGTTGCAAGACCACCTTGAGTTTGGTGGCCATCAAGTCATCCAGGGACGCTACCAGCAGCACGCGGTCTGCGGTCGCTTCCGGAACGCCCACCCTGCCAAAGCCGATGCTGCCGAAAAACGAGACCTTGACCTGCACCTGATCGGGAGCGGCGCTTGCGACGAGCACGCCAAGCGCGTTTTCCTCGTCTTGCAGGACAGTCGCCCCGGAAAGAAAAGGCATGGCGCCCGCGATCCGCCCGCGGTCTAACGGGATCTCGGAAAAAAAATCGAAATCGACCGAATTTCGATGGCCCAAACGAAGCGCTATCGCAGTGCCGCCATAGAGTACAAAGCCAATCCCGGCGGCCGGCGCAAGCCGCGGCCAAAGCAGCCGTTGCACCAGGGGAAGGATCTCCTGGCGAGGTTCAAACATGCGGATCATTCGAACCGCCGTGTGGGCATTTCCGGCACCTCGCCAAGCTTGACCAAGTCTAGCCGATAGTGCCAGTAGTGCCACGACCGGGCCCGAAACTGGCCGGCTTCAGCATGCGCGAGCACGTCGCGCAAGACATCGTCGCCGACCGTTTCGGCAAGTTCATGCATGTCCGAGTGGTCGCCGATGTCCATCACCTGCGCTATCACGCGCGCGGGCATGGCCAACGCTTCGGCGGGCGTTTTCCACCAAATGTATTTTGCCGCCATGCGTTCCAGCATCGCGTGCTCGGTATTGGTCATGTGGTTTGCCCTCGGGCTCTTGGATGGGTCGTTCGGGAAAGCTGCAGACTCGCCCACGATCTACCCGACCCTCGATTTTCCCATCAGTTTGCCTTGCGTGCCTCCGAACGGATGAGCCCTCTGCGATTGAGCGTTCGGGCACCCGCGGCCTATCGCGTTCCAATGCCCGTGCGGGAGCTTCAAAGCGTCGCGTGATTTCGGCGAACGTTGGCCAAGATACCCGCCCCTCGCATTCTGTTTGAATATTAGAATATTTATCCGATTTCCTACTTACTGGTTTCGCTATGGCTCAGGTCCGGGTGTTACGTCCGTCGAAATCCTGGGCGCTCAAAGCTCGGTTGTCCCGTGATCATCGGGCGTGATTTCCGGAAGATCGCCTCCAGCAGCGCGGGATGAAGGGTAGATGAGGTAGGCCGGCGCACTTTTGGTAGCGTGGGAGGTTCTGACACCAAACCCGCACATCAGAACGGCCGGCCTATGCAACGGGTTGTACCGAGCGTCACCACGCTTGCGCAGCATCATTGTTCGATAGCGCAGGTAGCGCACGAATACCGACTGCGCGCCTGCCCGCATTGCGGGCTGGGCAAGCCGCGGCGCCACGGCTGTTACATGCGCAAGGTTGACCGGCAAGCCAAGGTTGATGGGGTGCGAAAGCGGTGATGGCGCGTTCATGCATGAGTGTGAACGACACGCAATCGGTCAAGCTCCAGCTCTTGTCTTCGCGGGCGCGGAACAATTCAAACGCGGCCTGGAACAACGCTTCCGAGAGAGGAGCCACCTCGATCTCGGGATCGCTGTCCATTTGTTGCTGCAACTCGACCGCGACGCCGCGCCAGGGAGGCCGCGCCAGTGCGGCACTGAGTTCAAGCTGCACCGCGCGCGAAGTGACGAGGAAAATGCTTTCTCGCTAGATGCGCGCCGCCCACTCAACCGCGACTGCGTGAAAGCGGTCGCGCGGCGACACAGGCGCGATCACATAGCCCGTGTCGACAAACAGCGTCGTGCGCGCCGTTGGTTACGGCCGTGGCGCGATGAGATCGTCGTACGAAGTGGAGAAATCGGCCGGCGCGTCGATGGAGAGTTGCTGCGCGCGGTCGAGAAAGGAGTAGCTGGCGGTGTTTGATTTAGTGTCGTCTACAGGTTCTGACGCTTGCTCCAGCATGACGATCACCTCGACCGCTGCGCCGGGCGGCAGCGCTGCATGCCGCACCAGAACGCTGCGATCCGCACTGACACGGACATGTTCACGAATGGCGAAGGACATGGCTTTGCTCCTGTACGGCAATCCAGGATAGCTGTTTACTCTGGAGCGTTTTTATCGTTGGCGGCGTACCGGTGGTGCTTGTGCGCCATCGGTATAGTCGCTGCGATACTGCGTGCAGCGATAGGCGCGGAGTTGCTTGCGCTGTTGAAAAATCGCGCTGCCATGCGCATCGGCATTTCGGAAAATCAATGCATCCGCGCCAGCCGTCGCGAACCAACAACTAAGCAAGCGCTAGAACTTCCGGAAAACCTGGAACGATCTTCGATGCGGCAAGCGCGCCTTGCGACTGGAAAAACCGCATCTGTCCGGATACGTCGAGAATCCAGACTTCGCTTGCACCGCTGGCAAAGTAAAGCGCGGCTTTATCCGCCATCTCGGCGGCCGTGTTCGAAGGCGACATCACCTCGATACAGATCTCCGGGGCGACCATCAGCAAACTCTGGTTGGTGCGGCTGCTCCATGCTTCTGCGGATATCCATGCGACGTCCGGCACCTTGATGCCTTGCGCGGTAAGCACCGCGCACTCGGTCAACACCTCGCCACCCAGACCGGCCGCATCGACTTTCGATCCGAGGGTGCGCGTGACTCGCGCCTGCCAGCGGCTGTGGGAAGTACCTGCAGGGCTCATGAGCAATTGCCCCCGTTCATTGGTTTCGACCTTGTAAGGCAGGTCGGCAAGCTGGGGGTCGACACACAATGCCTCCCACAACGTGGCCATGGCCGCGGGAGTTGCACTGGTGATTTCAATCGGGAGGCGCGAACCCATCGGAGACAAAGCTTGTGGTTGGGCGATAAAGAATAGCACAGCGAAAAATGCCGCGGACTCTGGCGCCTTGGCTGATTTTTTTCAGTCGGCAACCATGTCCAGCGCTTTCTGGCCCATGGCTCCATGACCCTTACCGTCTGGCTCTCCAATTCCGCCGACTGCGGGCGTTCTCCTCTGAAAAGCGCCGGCACACTACGGATAACGAACTTTCGAATGTCGAAAGCCGCTAGCGTTTCGCCGCCACGCGATATACCGCTTGGCGCTCGCGCTTGCCCACCGCAACCACAATAACCAGCAACACCACGTCCCGCACTTCGTAGACCAGGCGGTACCCGACACTGCGCAGCTTGATCTTGTACCGATCTTGTGAACCCGCCAGTCTTGCCGCAGGAACATGCGGATGCTGCAAGCGCTCGGTCAATTTCTTCTTGAACTGCCCGCTCACCGTTGCATCCAGCTTGCGCCACTCTGCCAGCGCATCGGGATGGAAACTGAGCCTATAGGTCATCCAGCTTTACCCGCACCAGCGACTGGCCGTCCTTCAAGCGTGCATCGGCAATCAAATTGAGCTCCATGTCTTCCAGCTTGTCCATCAGCGCTTCAAATGCCTTCGCCGGAACGCAATAGAACGCCGGCTCATTGCGGTTCAGGATCGCCACCGGAAAACCTTCCCCGGCCGCAACCGTTGCCATCGGGTTCTTTTTCAGTTCGGAAACACTCGCAGACGTTTCCGCCAAGATCACATGTGCCATTTGCTGGAACCTCCGCTTGTCGAGAGAATAATATAGCACTCTGAACAGGTTTCTGAAATGGTCTCGAACCAAGGGAAGGCCGCTCTGATAGCCTTGGTGCCAGTGTTTGGTGTTGCCGATGCTGGTAGTTTCTAGCGGCTTGCCATGCAAGCCTGCCGCAACGACGCCAGATGCTGGCAAGCAGCCTGACCTTGACCATGTAGCCTCGCGACAGGCGCCCCGGAATCGAACTCAAGCGCGATTTTCAGCCGTCGTGATCTGACATGGCCTTGACGCTGCTCGTGTAAGGGGTGGGCGACGCGCCCTGCGCCGGAAAGGAAAAGCTCCGCGCGGGCAATAATCGCCCGCCATTTGCCTGCCAGTTCACACGAAACGACCGGGCACGCATCGGGCACCGCGATCTGGCCGATTTGCAAAAAGAACCGGCGCTACCGTGATGACCCTATGCCAACCCCGGCGTCGACGGCCGTACCATGGCCGCATGGTCAGCGAACTCGCGACGCAAGTGCTTCATGGAGGAAGCTTCGCAGGCGAGCGACGCCGCCGCCTGCGACAACACACATCTCTTAAAAAAACCTAAAAAAAAACGGGCGCCCGAAGGCGCCCGCTTGATTTGAACTGACTGGATTAGACCAGATCAGAACGCGTGGCGCACATACGCGCCGTAGTACCTGGGATTGGCGCCGGCAGCGGTTGCGATGCCGCCGAAGACGATACCCGAGTAGTTGGCGTTGGTTTCGTTGTCGACTGCGGTGTAGTACAGGCTAACCGAAGTACGCTTGGACATCATGTAGTTGTAGGACAGGATGTAACCACGCGCGCCGGTGCCGCCGCCGTTGAACTGGTTGCCGGCGGTGCCGCCGATGCTGCCTTTCAGATCATTGGCGCGGGTGTACTCCAGGCCAAAGAAGTGACTGCCAGTGACGAAGTTACCCTGCAGACGGTATGCGGTCTTTTTCAGCTCGGTCAGGTCGGCAACAGAAGCAGCCCCACTGTAGTTGATGGTCCACTTGAGCTGTTCCCACATTGCGCCAACGCCCAGGCTCCTGCCACCGCCCATTGGGAAGGAGTAACGGCCGCCCATACGCCATGCACGCCCATCCGAACCGCTGGCGTAAGTAGCGCCAGCGCCAGCGCCGCTGGTAATGCTCCACGCGCCGGTGCCGGTGCCGTTCACCCCTGACCCGCCAGCCAAACCAGCCGAATAGGCGAGCAGGTCTTTTTGCTTCGCATAGGTCACGCCCAAGCCCAGGGGGCCATTGGTGTAGGTGGCAGCCAGGTCCCAAGTGTAGGGCTTGATACTGCGGCCGCTGAGGGTGTTGCTGGCGGTCACGGCGTTGGAGTCCATGGTGGTGCCGTAGGAAGCCTTGAGCTCAAAGCCGTTCCAGTTGGGCGACCACCATTGCACAATGCCACGCTCGCGACGGTCAAAGTTGGTACCGTGGTTGAAACAGGTAGCGTTCATGGCGCCGGGGGCGCCGGCGGCGAGGGCGCCGCACCAGCTTGCTGCGTTCTGGCCGGAAACAGCGCCATAACCCAGGGTGGTAGCACCCAGCAGGTTGGCCTGGAAGCCGGTCGATGCCGAGCCGGTACGGTTGTTGGTGTTGAGAAAGCCGTTCATCTGGTTGAACGGTGTGTCCCACATGCCGAGCAGCAGCGTGCCCCAGGTGTTCGAGCGCAGGCCCACGGCGTTGTTGCGCGCGCTCGGTGCGGTGCCGTGGTTGGCGCCGGCGTTGGGCGGCGGCGCGCCCAAGGCGGTCGCGAACTCAAGATGGAACCAGGCCGAGAGGCCGTTGCCCAGATCTTCAGTGCCGCGAATGCCGAAGTTCGAGCCGGCCGGGTTCATGCGGGTGCGGTTGGCTTGATTGGCGGCATTGGCGCTGAAACCGCCGGCAGAGATCGTGCCACCACGAGTCGAACTGGTTGAGCCACCGGCTGCGGAAGTATCCGCACCGTTCGCTTCGGTGATTTCAAAGTTGCCAAGCAGGGTACCAAACAGGGTTACGTTCGCCGATTGGGCGGATGCCACGCCTGCAAAGGCGGACAGCACGGCAGCGGCGAGAAGTTTCTTTTGCATTTAAATCTCCTCTGAGAGTAAACGGAGCGGATTCGAATTCACGGATATATCAATTGCGCGCTATCGCGAACTCAGCACCACCAAATTACCACCCCTGACTGGAAGCTGGGGCTTGAAAGGATTGTCCCAAAGGGCTGCGCCGAAGCCAAGTTTTTGTGTGACTTGTGTGGTGATTTGGGGCTGCTTTGTGGCTTTTGTGCAACAGGCTTTGTTGGCAGGGTTGTTTGCCCGATAGCCAAATATGCGAATGTCATTTTTGTCTGCTGTGGCTTGAATACGCTCATCCCGAACGAAGGCAGTGCACGATCCAGCGTCATCAAGCGGCAGCCATGCTGGAACGCCTGCGCATGGAGCGGGCTATCGAACGGGTCGCGCATTAAACGTATCGAGCTCCTATTCAACCGCCGCCTGGGTCAGTTCGCGCCCGAGTTGCCTTTGCCTGAAGCGTCGTTGGCGCTCTGCGTTTGTAACCGGCGCATGGCGCGCTGTTGCGGGGCCACGCGGCAGGGCCGCACGCGCCCATGGCTGCCCGGCGATACTCGCACGTGCGACCCCGTCGAATACGGCGTAGGCAAGCGCACCCAGCACCCATCGCGCCCGCGCCCGCGCGCTTGCGACGCCAACCGGCGTGACGACCATCACTTTCTGCCAATCCCCAGGTTCGCAAATAATGCATTCATCACCCGGCGCACCCGCTAGCCGCATGACGATTTCGCGATTCACCCAGCGACCGACAGCTTTGCATTCGACCCCGGCACTCTGGCATAGGGCGACCAGAGGAATGCCACGTTCGGCGATCACCCCTTGATATTTGATGGGCGGGAAAAAAACCGGTAATGTCATAATATCGTTATAATAACAGAATAAAAAATATTTCTCCCCGAAAGCCTTTTTTGGTTTTTGGTTCTGCCCATCCTTTTCAGTCCCCCGTTTTGCTTACTATTGGTTCTTGATGGACGTCGCCCTTTTTGCCAAGCTGCTCCCCTTGTGTCATGAAATCGGCAGACTCTACGAGCCGGGGTTGGTCTACATCGGTGGTATCGCGGTGTATTTGCATGCGGTGAATGCAGAAGGCGTGCGCGAGCTGTCGGAAGCCACGCAGGATGCGGATTTCTATATTTCGGTCGCCGGTTTTTCCGATCTGCGCGATATCGAAGAGTTGAGCGCCAATTCGCGCCTGAGCAAACATGAATTCCGCAAAGGCGGCTTCTCGTTTGCCGCATACACCGAACGTCATTCGAAATTGCCGGTTCCTTACGCCAATGTGGCGGCGTATGCGCAGGGCTACGATGGATTGCTGGTGGCCGCGCCCGAGCACCTGATCGTGCTCAAACTTGAAGCGGCGATCAATCGCCGCGACAGTGAACACGGGCGCAAAGATGTGAAGGACATCATTCGCCTGTTGCTGGTGGCCGCGCACTCGGAAAAGACCGGCAAGCCGTTCGATGCGAACGAGGCTTGCGCGTTCATGCGGCAAGCCCATTTCGAGATGCTTGTCGAGGTGATGAAAAGTCCGGAATTTGCCGGGCTCGCTCTAGGCAACGCGCAGTCGGCGAAGAGGATGCGTGCCACTTGCGCGGGCGTGATGAGCAAGATCGAGGCGGTGTTCGCCGCATCATGACGGGTTTTGGATCGGCGCGTGGCGCTGTTCCGGGACTCAAGTTGAGGGTGTGTGAGGTGAGTCAACTTCGCCCCGAATCGGACCGAGGGGGTCGCTACAAGCTCGGCAATGCGGGCCGGAGACGCCTTGCATTGCGACTTGAATCAGGCTTCGATCAATCCTCTGCGCAGCGCGTCGATCAGTTGACGTTCATGGGTTTGCAATGCGCTTTCATCCACATGGCGCCAGTTGCGCTCGTAAATGTCGATGGCCTCGGTCGGTGTCAAGGTCTCGGCACCCTGCACCTGCCAGGCAAGTGCCTTGAGTTGCGGATAGTCCGCCAGCCGAACCTGTGCCGGAATCCAGCCGGCCCGGTCGGTGTGCATGTCATCGCGCACAGGGGCCTGCCGGGCCGGGTCGACAAGACCTATTTCCAGATTCAATGCGGCCAAGACGTTCATGTAAGCGCCGATGGTGACCGCTGGCGCGCCTTTTTCGATCCGATGCAGGGTCACACGCGACAGGCCCGCAGCCTCTGCAACGGTGGTGGCGTTGATCCGCAGCTTTTTGCGGTGCAAGCGAATCCGCTGGCCCAACTCGATGAGCCGGGCTAAGGTTGCGTTTGGGGCAAATGGCGATTTCGCTGGCATAATGATTCTCATTATATACAAATACGTAATATTGTAAATAATGAGAAACGATTTTTCGTCTTTACGGCCAGTATTTTGGTGCCGCGGAATCCGGCAAAGGGTCCGCATTTGCCGGCATTTGTCGACGGCAACTTGTGCGCCGTCATGGCCGATTGCAACCGTTGTGGCTGGCAATCAGCGCCCTTTACGGCAGCCTGCTTCGGAGTTGTTTTCTCGCGTCCCTATGGAGCCATTTGAATCGCGGCTTAATGGCTCCACTGAAATCGCGGCCTAATGGAGCCACCCGAATCGCGGCCTGATGGAGCCAGGTAGAAGGCACGAATAGAGGGAATCGGACTTCCGATTGCGTACTCTTCGGCAATTTTGCCGAGGACATCATTCGCTTGTTGCTGGTGGCCGCGCACGCGGAAAAGACCGGCAAGCCGTTCAATGCGAACGAGGCTTGCGGGTTCATGCGGCAAGCCCATTTCGAGATGCTTGTCGAGGTGATGAAAAGTCCGGAATTCGCCGGGCTCGCGCTAGCAGCCTGTCGGGCTTGAACAGGCAAAGCGGCACTGAAATGCGGACTTGCTTACAAAATAGGCAACAGAAGGCGACGGAAGGCGATGGCAGCCGATTTTTACGCTTTTTCGTCGTCATTTCCGCTTCTATCCAAATTCTGGACGAAGTACGGCCATGCGTTTCAAATTCCAGGCCTAGCAAACCAAGGTCCACTCGCCGCGCACTTTGTCCAATCCACGCAACGAGAATTGCCGGAAACCCATCACCGACTTGATCATGCTCAAGATGCCGAAGGACATTGGTGCCAGCAGAAAGCGCATTTACCCCACAGTTTCAAAGCCATCACCGCATCCAGAAACGCTTTGGTCCGCGCATCGACTTTTTTCTTCGCGGCGGGCAGGGCGGCGACCTTGATATGGTGGCGTTTCGCGGCCGGTTCACGCGCGGCCTTGATGGGCGGTTCGGAAAGAGTCGTCATGATGTTCTGCCTTCTTGGTCATCAATCACCTGCTGCGCGTGCCGGCTTGGAATGACTTGCCACCCATTGCTTGAGCGCTTCGTCCATTCGCCTTTGCCAACCGGCCCCGCTTGACTTGAAGAAATTCAAGACCTCCGGGCTGTACCTCACGCTTACGAGTTGCTTCGTCGGCGCGCGCTGCGGACCACGATCACCCGACCTGCGCTTGGCGGCCACCGCGGCGCGAACCGCTTGGTATCCGCCCCCCTGAACGATGACCGCGTCGTCCCATTGCATCTTCTCCTTTGCGGTCAGTGGGCGGTCTTTGCCAGGCGCGGCGGCTATAACCGCTTCCCACTCCTTCGGACTAGTAGGACGTGGCGTCGACGTATCTCTTGACTTCATGTTTCTCTGCCTTTCGCAAGCTGATGACGTGAAAGTCGTTCTCTCGCTCTGTATAAGTCATGTGCACGAGCATGGCCTTGAACCAACCAACAACGTTCAGACGAAGCTCGCCATATTCATCTCGGTCATCTTCGAGAACCGCCACGGGACCGTCGAAGACTTCTTCGCAACCAAAAAAGTCGATCTTGTGCTTCCGGATGTTGGCCCTGCGCTTCGTTTCATCCCAAGTCGGCATTTGGCAATTGTAGCTACAAACAGGCTGCTATGCCAAAGCCGGCTGACCCGATAGCCTCAAGACGATCCAGCAAGAGCATCGCCGCACCGGCTTCAACACCTCGCTTTTTCAGCAACGCGGGGAGATATTTTCGTGCGTCCCCGTAGGCTACGTCAGGCGCAAAGAATTTTACGGTGGCCGCGTTGTTGAGAACCAGTTCACGTACCCGCATCCCCAGCACGGCACGAATCAGTATGTTCGAGCCTGCAACGATGGCCTTGCCGCTCACGCCGCCTTGGCTTTCAACTTTCTCGCCGGCGCGCTTGCTCTCTTACGCGCGGCCTTGAAGTCCGCCACGACAGACTCAACATGCACGCCCTGCGCTTCAAGCAGCTTGTCCAAGGACTTGCTGGCCTTTTTCAAAGCTGCAAGATCGGCCTCCACCTGGCCTTGAGTTGGAATGAAATAGCCAACCGTTTGTCCATGCCGCGTGACGGCCACAGGTGTGCTTGAAGCAATGTACTCAGCCAAGTCTGACCGAAACTCTCGTATGCCTACCTTTGGCGTTTCCATGATGCGCCCTCGACCTGTTCATCCGTGAATCATTGTGTACACATTTTATGCGAACCAGCTGGATGTCGCAAGTAACGTCTTCGGTCAAGCCAAGCTGCGATCTTTCCGACAAGGTGATCGGCAAACACCCGAGTGGGGCTGCTGTCTCCGGATTGAGGTCCATGCACTCGATGCCGGCGTAAATCGCCTTCAACCGCTCAATGTTTTCAAGGCGAACTCGCGCGGGCCCGCGCTCGATATGTTGGCGAAGCTCGTAAGCGGTATCTGCCGATATCGCGCAGTGTGAGGCGCCGACATTGTCAATTTTCGACCTGATACGTTCCCACCCTGAAGCGCGGTTGGCCAGATGCCGAAGGACATTGGTGTCCAGTAGAAAGCGCATTTACCCCACAGTTTCAAAGCCATCACCGCATCCAGAAACGCTTTGGTCCGCGCATCGACTTTTTTCTTCGCGGCGGGCTGGGCGGCGACCTTGATATGGTAGCGCTTCGCGGCTGGTTCACGCGCGGCCTTGATGCGCGGTTCGGAAAGAGTCTTCATGATGTTCTGCCTTCTTGGTCATCAATCACCTGCCGCGCGTGCCGGCTTGGAACGACTTGCCACCCATTGCTTGAGCGCTTCGTCCATTCGCGCCACAGATGGGCGCGGCGATAGCCCGGCTCCACCCCCAAAGCGCGCGCCAGACTGCGGTAGATATCGACACGGCCGAAATCGGTCTCGACCTGATTGATGACCTGGTACTGGTGCGGGCTGAGGGCCTTGGTCTGGTTGCGCAGCGCGGCGGTCTTGCCCACCCCGGGCTCGCCGGTGATAAGCCCGAGGCCGGGCGATTGCAGCAACCACTTGAAACGCTCGGTCAAAGGATCAAGGGCGCCATCATCCCAGTGCTCGGTGACTTCCTTGCGCGCGAATCGTTCTCAACGAATCTATCGCGGGTTGACCACGGTTGTCCCGAACGAAGAAAGCGCACGATCCATCGTCATCAAGCGGTAGCGGTGATGCTTGGCCTGCGCGTAGAGCAGGCGATCGAACGGGTCGCCGTGCTCCTGACGCAGTTCACAGGAAAGCAGAATCGACTCCAGATCAAGCGCCAGCGCGCGATACCCGTCGCGCAAGGCCTGATCGAGAATGCGTCGCGGCTTCAGGTTGATCTTGCCCTTGCGCCACTTGAGACCGATCTCCCAGATCGAGGCTTCCGAGAACCAGACTCCTTCAGCCGCCAGGATCACGGCTCGTCCCGAGTCTCCCAACTCCGGCGCATCGGTCAGTGCCCAGATCAGGCAGTGGGTGTCGAGCAGGACCTTCAAGGTCATGCGCCAAGCAGGTCGTCGTCAGTCATCGGTGCGTGGAAATCGGGCGCAAGCTTCAGGCGCGCGCGACGCAGGCCGCCGAGACGGACGCCGCTCGGCGCGCTCGCGCCTGTCACGGGCATCAGGCGCGCCACCGGCTTGCCCGCGCGGGCGATCACCACTTCCTCACCGGATGCGGCGCGGTCGAGCAGCGCTGAAAGCTTTGCCTTGGCTTCGTAGATATTGATTTGCATGGCCATCGCCCGTCTATTGGTTGGTCAAATTATAGCCAGGTTGACCAACTGGAGCGCGAGAGCACGACCGATTTCCGGGCCGCAATGTCGATGCCGGGCGCGCGGGCAATGATGAGGCTGAAGTCATATGCACCGCTAGGCGTGGTGCCGCGACGAACAAGGCAAGACAGTCGATTGGATAGTTGAAGCACTGCAGGACCGCACTGCCGTTTGGAATTGCATTCAGGCCGGCCAAGTGTCGCATGCGACCCCGCGACACTTGGCCGGGATTATTCAACACAGCCGCTTGGAAGGGCACAACTTGCGCCTTGTATCTCTGTTTTGAAGGCCAGGGTCTTACGCCGCGACGCAGAAAAGTTATAGCTCCTGAAAAAACCGATATAGTATTTAAAGAATTACATGAGAACCATTATATTAAAGCAGTTGCACCAAATCGAAGGCATTTCTTTTATACAATAGCCTTGATGGAACCTGTTAAAAATCTTAAAAGTTCACAAGAGAGCGGTAAAACAAAATCGCTGCCGGTGCCGAATCCAGTGGAGCGCGCCATCCTGAAACTGGGCCGCGACCTTGCCTTGGCCAGACGAAGAAGGCGCATTTCGCAGGAGTCGCTTGCGCTGCGCATTGGCGCGTCAATTTCCACCGTAAAGCGGATGGAGAAAGGCGACGTGCGTATTCCGCTGCATTTTGTCGGCCGCACCCTGTATGTATTCGGGGAGCTCGAGAAACTCAACGCCTTATTGGACAGTTCCCGGGACGAAATCGGGCTTACCCTGGCAGACGAACAGTTGCCTCAGCGGATTCGTCGCAAAACCAAACAAGTACCCACGGGCACCTTGTGAAGAAACACCCTGGCGCCAAATCCGGCACAGCCAATATTCAGCAGACTGTGTCTGTGTGCATCGGCAAGGCGGGTGCCTTGGTCGGGGAACTGACTTTCGTCAAGCAAGGTGCGCGGGAAAACACGGCCTTTGCCTATGGCCCGGAGTGGCTTGCAAGGCCGGACCGTTTCAAGGTATCTCCGGATCTGGACCTGACCCCTGGTTACCAGCGCCGGCGGGCACCCTCCCCCCAGGACTCCGTTTTTCACTTTGCGCTAGCCGATACGGTGCCAGACACTTGGGGCCGTCGAGTCATCGCACGCGACCACGCCAAAAGGCGCAGTGCGGAAAACCTGCCGCCTTTAACCGAGCTGGATTACCTGCTGGCGGTGGACGACTTCAGTCGTGTCGGGGCCTTGCGTCTGAGGGACTGCAGCGGGGCAAATCTGAAAACCTCGGAACAAGGCCGCCGATCGACACCCCCGCTGGTGGACCTGCAAAAAATATTCGACGCCAGCCGGGCGCTGGAACAGAACAATGAGTCAGCGGCAGACCTGCGGTACCTGCTTGGAAAAGGGACATCGCTGGGAGGGCTGAGACCGAAATGCACGGTGATCGACCGCAATGGCCGGCTGTCTCTTGGAAAGTTCCCCAGCGTGAACGACGAACGCGACGTTACTCGCGGGGAGGTGCTGGCGCTGCATTTGGCCAAGTCCGCCGGCATAGACGCGGCGCAATCCCGCATCGAGGCGCTGCAGAAAGTTCCGGTAGCCATCATCGAGAGATTCGACCGAACAGTCGATGATTTGCGAATCCCCTATTTGTCGGCAGCTTCCGTGCTTCAGGCAACGTGTAACGAGGAACGCACCTACTTCGAAATCGCCGATGCTATCCGCGCCAACGGCTTTGACCCGGAAAATGACGCCAAACAAGTGTGGCGCAGGCTGGTGTTCAACCTGCTCATCACCAACATCGACGACCATCTGCACAACCTGGGGTTTCTCCACGTTGAAGGTGACTTTTGGCGCCTGGCTCCCGCCTTCGACCTCAACCCGTTTCCCGACAAGACCAACGAATCCACAACGTGGCTTTCGGAAGATGATGGGCCGATAACGGATGTGGCAACCCTGATGGCGCGCGCCGACTACTTTTCGCTTGACGCGACAGAAGCTAAAGCCGTGCTTGCCGACGTGGTCAAGGCAGTCTCGAACTGGAAGGCGGTGGCCCTAAGCCCCGCAGTCGGGCTGACCGCCAAGCAGTTCGAGGGTTTTGTCCCTGCTTTCGAACACGACCAACTGAACGCAGCCAAGGTATTGCTCGAGGAGTAGCGGGCCTGCTGCGGCTGCCTCTGTGCCTGGCTGTGCCTGCTTGTACCTGCTGTGCCTGCTTGTGCCTGCTTGTACCTACCTGCCCCTACTTGCGTCGCTTCGCCTCGGTGGCGATCAGCGCGTCGAGCGCGCCGACGCGGTTGGCGCCCAAGTGGGCGCGTGCCCGCTTGTAGTTCTCAAGCTGCGCCTGGCCCAGTTGCGCCAAGCGCTCCTGGTATTGGCTCGAAGCGGCATGGGATATCAGCTTGTCGACAATGCCGGGGGTCGGCGTGTAGGGCGGCGCGGCATCGCGGTTGTATTGCTCCAGCAGCAAATGCAAGGCGGTGTCGGCGTTGATGCGTCGATCGCAGATGTCAAACGACATGTGCAGCGAGTAGTCGTCGGCGGTCTGCACCTGGTGCGGGGTGTAGTTCTTCAAGTACAAGGCGTCGCCCGGCGCCATCAGCAGTTCGGCCTGCAGCGGCCCCATGGCGGCGGCATCGAGCTCGTTCAAGTCGACCCAGCGCGGCGCCTGGCGCTGGTGCACCAACCATTTTTTGTGGCCGGCCAGTTGCACCACCAGCACGTCGGCGGTATCGAGGTGGCCGCGATAGGCCTCTCCGCCCCCGGTTTGCGAGAAAAACACCACCGAATTGGACAATACGCACTCGTTGGCCGCGTCGATGGCGGCGCACATGGCGTTGATCTGCGGGTCGAGAATGTCGATACCTTCGAGCACCAGCGAGGCGCCGTTGGCCAGGTATTCCTGCAGGATGCCCTTGTTGAGGAACGGCGCTTCGGAAGTTTGTATGAGCTTGTGCCCGACTGCGGGCTTGCAGTCGACTTCCTTGCCTTGCCAATACATCTTGAAATAGGTCGGCAGGAGCAGCGGGTTGTTGAGATGCGCCTGCAGGTGCTCGAGGCTGAAAAAAGCCGGTTTGTCGATCAGGCCTTTGGCGTGAACGAAATCCTGGTTCGCGGGCAGTTTGAGCGCGGTCTTATAATAGAAATCGCGCAGCTGCCGTAGTTGTGGCGATAGTTCCATGGTGTGCGTGCGGCCTTGGTCGGAAGTTGCCCGGTGCATGAAAAACGCGCGCCTCCTGCGCGGCGTTCATGGGTTCGACAACGTCGCTTTCAGGCCGGGAAGTTGTGGATACGTCAGGCATGATAACAAGCGCAGCCGCTGGCTGAAATTCTTCCGACCCGCCTTGGATTTCCTCTACACCTTTCCCGCCGTCAGCGCGCCTAACCCACAGGGCGCGCTCACCCTCGACTGGGGCGGGCGCGACCCGTACCACCAGTCGCACCCGATCGCGGCCAACGGCGCCACCGCCTTCCCGCAACTGCTGCCAGGTGCGCTGTCGCAGGCGGAGTGCGCGCAGGTGGTCGCGCTGGGCCAGGCACGCCTGCAGCGGGCGGCGACGGTGGATCAGCGCAGCGACCTGGCCTCGCGCGACTATCGCGTAAGCGATATCGCCTGGATCGCGCCGGACGCCGATGCGCAGTGGCTGTTTCACCGCCTGGCGCTGCTGTTCACGCAGGTCAACGCTTCCTACCGGTTCGAACTGCTCGGTTTTGTCGAGGCGCTGCAATTCACCAGCTACGGACCGGGCCAGTACTTCGGCTGGCATGTGGATATCGGCGGCGACGACACCGCCTCGCGCAAGCTTTCACTCACCGTGCAACTCTCCGACCCGGGCGCTTACGACGGCGGCGACCTGGCGTTTCACGGCGCCGCCGACATGCCGATCGCGCGCGAGCGCGGCTGCGCCACTTTTTTCCCGTCTTACCTGGCGCACCAGGTCACGCCGGTGACCCGCGGCCTGCGCCGCTCGCTGGTGGCCTGGGCTTACGGGCCGGCGTTTCGCTAGCCTCCTCCTGGCTACGCGTCTGAAGCAACCAGGCCGCGCAGGCTGATGACCTCAATGGCCACTTGCGAGCGGAAGTCGCTCAGTCGCGACGATTTTTCGGTATCCTTGAAGCCTCGTTATTTGAAACCTCAAGTAATTTCAATGGAAGACCCATTGCTGCCATTGGTGGACAAGGCGGACAAGGCGGACACGATTCCGCTGGACCACGAAACGCGCGCGCATGGCGACGATCACGAAGCCTTGCGGCTGTGGCTGCGGCTTCTGACCTGCGCCAACCTGATCGAAAGTGCGATTCGCACCGACCTGCGGCGCGACTTCGACGTGACCCTGCCGCGTTTCGACCTGATGGCGCAGTTGTACCGGCATGCGGCGGGCTTGAAGATGGGCGAGCTGTCGCAGCGCCTGATGGTGACCGGCGGCAACGTGACCGGCATCGCCGACCAGTTGGCCAAGGAGGGCCTGGTGGCGCGCGAACCGGACCCCGACGATCGGCGCGCCTGGCGCCTTAGCCTGACGCTGGCCGGGCGCCTGGCTTTTGCGCGCATGGCGGCCTTGCACGAAGGCTGGGTAATCGATCTGATGCGCGGTCTGGCTGAGCCTGAGCGCGCCCAGTTGCATGCCTTGCTGGGGCGTCTGAAGAGCACAGTCTCGGCCAATGCCGGCGCCTGACCCGCGCATTTCCCCCACATCACTCGCACATCAACCCACCCGACCCTGGCCATCCCGAGGACCCGCAATGCGCATGAATCCCGCCCCCGAGCATTCCTTCACCCACCGCCGCAGCTTCGCCGACTATCGCGCGCGCCATTTCGGCTTCGAGACAGGTGGTGCGGTGGCCACCATCACCTTGAACCGCCCGGAACGAAAGAACCCGCTTACATTCGAATCGTATTCCGAACTGCGCGACCTGTTTCGTGCCCTGCAATACGCCACCGACATCAAGGTGGTGATCATCACCGGCGCCGGCGGCAATTTCTGCTCTGGCGGCGATGTGCACGAGATCATCGGGCCCTTGACCAAGATGAAAATGCCGGAACTGATGGATTTCACCCACATGACCGGCGACCTGGTGAAGGCGATGCGCCATTGCCCGCAGCCGGTGATCGCGGCGGTGGACGGCATCTGCGCCGGCGCCGGCGCGATCATCGCGATGGCCGCCGATCTGCGCCTGGGCACGCCGGCGGCGCGTACCGCCTTTCTTTTCACGCGCGTAGGTCTGGCCGGCTGCGACATGGGCGCCTGCGCGATCCTGCCGCGCCTGATCGGCCAGGGGCGCGCAGCCGAGTTGCTTTACACCGGGCGCGCCATGAGCGCTGACGAAGGCGAGCGCTGGGGTTTTTTCAACCGCCTGGTCGATGCCGACAAGCTGGCCGCCGAAGCGCAGCAACTGGCCGACAGCCTGGCTGCCGGCCCGACCTTCGCGCACGGCGTGACCAAGGCGCAATTGCACAAGGAATGGGACATGGGGGTGGACGAGGCGATCGAGTCGGAAGCGCAGGCGCAGGCGATCTGCATGCAGACCGAGGATTTTCATCGTGCGTATCACGCTTTCGTGGCCAGGCAAAAGCCGGTGTTCGAAGGCAATTGAAATTGCCTGTTTCTAAAGCAACCCACCGGACCGTACCGCGCATGGACTCAAGCTACCTCGACTGGCCATTTTTCGATCCCGCACATCGCGCATTGGCCGCGCGCATCGACGCCTGGGCCGCTGACGGCTTGGTCGGCATCGAGCATGGGGAATCGGGTGCCGGCGGGCGCGCGGCCACCGATGCGGCCTGCCGCGAACTGGTGCGGCGCCTGGGTGCCTCCGGCCTGACCCGCTATGCCGTGCCGCAGGCACACGGCGGGGCGCTGCCGACGCTGGAATCGCGTTCGCTGTGCGTGATCCGCGAGCATCTGGCCTATCACGACGGGTTGGCGGATTTCGCGTTTGCCATGCAAGGTCTGGGCTCGGGCGCGATCGCGCTGTCCGGCAGCCCGGCGCTGCAACAGCGCTGGCTGCCGCGCGTGGCCGGGGGGGGCGCGATCGCGGCTTTTGCCTTGTCCGAGCCCGACGCCGGCTCGGATGTAGGCGCCATGCGCACCAGTGCCCGGCGCGACGGCGATGCCTGGGTGCTTGACGGCAGCAAGACCTGGATTTCCAATGGCGGCATCGCGGATTTCTATTGCGTATTCGCCCGCAGCGACCCTGCTGCGCGCGGCGCCAAGGGCATCAGCGCCTTCGTGGTGGAAGCCGGCACGCCAGGCCTTGCCATCAGCGAACGTATCGACGTGATCGCGCCGCACCCGCTGGCCACGCTCAGCTTCGAGCACTGTCGTATTCCGGCTGCCAATCTTCTGGGCACAGAAGGCGGCGGCTTCAAGCTGGCGATGCAGAACCTCGACATCTTTCGCAGCTCGGTGGCCGCCGCCGCTTTAGGCTTCGCGCGCCGCGCGTTTGACGAGGCACTGCGCCGCGTCAAGACACGGCAGATGTTCGGCGCGACCCTGGGCGACCTGCAGTTGACCCAGGCGGCGATTGGCGACATGGCGACCATGATCGATGCGGCGGCGCTCCTCACCTACCGCGCTGCCTGGTTGCGCGATGTCAAGGGCGTGCGCACCACGCGCGAAGCGGCGATGGCCAAGATGACCGCGACCGAAAACGCACAAGCAGTGATCGATCGCGCGGTGCAGTTGTTCGGCGGCCTGGGGGTTACCTCCGGCGAAATCGTCGAACGGCTGTACCGTGAAATCCGCGCGTTGCGGATTTACGAAGGCGCCACCGAAGTGCAAAAAATCATCATCGCGCGCG
>Ga0209181_10005343_pt1 | contig 18535 bp, 18 predicted proteins | sample MAT05_FD_187208 | JGI IMG/M metagenome (GOLD analysis project Ga0209181, IMG submission 187208) | Freshwater microbial communities from Lake Fryxell liftoff mats and glacier meltwater in Antarctica - MAT-05 (SPAdes) (version 2) | ecosystem: Environmental > Aquatic > Freshwater > Ice > Liftoff...
GGCCAAAAAACGAAAGGCAGCTCAGAGCCGACAGCCGAACACCAACCTCTGGCTCAACGCCGATTGCTGGCCGCCGCCGCGGGTAGGGCAGCAGAGGATGCGGCAGCCATCAGCGGACTGGCTGCCGATGTCGCGACCGGCGCCGTGCGGACGGCAATGGCCGGCGTACCCGCAGCGCCGCTGGCCCCTGGCGTTGGCGTTGGCGTTGGCGTTGGCGTTGGCGTTGGCGTTGGCGTTGGCGATGACACCGCAGTGGCGGCGATCTCTGCCCCGGCACAAGCCACAAAACCCGGCCCCGCCGGCAAACGCAGCCCCGCCAGGCGCGCCCGGGTGGCCGCATCCGCCACCGGCACACGCAGCAGGGTCAGCTCCTGCGCTGGCCGCAGCGTGACGATGCGCGCGGTGCGCACGCCGCGCAACACCATGCGCGCCAGCGCGGCGTCGGCCACGGGCTTGCTGTCGAAGTGGCCCAGGCTCAAGCCGGGCTGCAGGTCCGGCAGGCCGCGCAGGTCCTCGGCGTCCAGCTTCATGCGCTTGAGTTCGTCGTGCTTGCGCTGCAGAAGATCGCGGTCGGGGTAGCGGCCCATGTAGACCATGAACGCACCGCTGTCGTCGATCTTGCGGGCCACCCAGTTGCCAGCCGCTGCGCCGGGCACCAGGCTGGCGTCGCGCAGACTGCGCTCGGCGGTCGCCAGCTCGGTGCCGCTGAAAGGCCCGGCCTCCAGGCAGCGTGCCGCGGCGGCCGAGCTGGCCGCGTCCGCGGCCTGGGCAGCAGACGCCGCCGCTGCGCCCAGCGCCGCGCTGGCAGCCTGGGGCGACAGGATGTGCACAACGTCGGGCGCGACCTGGCGTTGCAGGCGATCGGGCTCACGTTGCTGCGCTGCGCCGGCCTTGGCCGAGGTGCCACCGGTCAGCGCGTCGAACAACCCAAACTGCGCCGCCAGCAGCACGGCATTGGCCAGCAACAGCGCCAGCGCCAGGACCCTCAGCACCCGGTGGGCCTCACTGGTGTCGGCCCACCGACCGCGGCAGGCTTGCCTGGCAGGGCCGGTGATGGGGGCGGTGGGTTGTGCATGCCTGCAGTGTCGGGCAGTTCGGGCCCGGACCGCTGCGGCAACGCCGCGCCTGCCGAGGCGGGATCGGGCGGGCTGGCCAGCCGCACGCTGACCTCGCCGCTGCTCACCGGCACCCGGCGTTCAACCTCGCCGGCCGCCACGCCGCCCGCCACGCGCAACCACAGCGTGCCGGTCTCGTCCACGCCGTCGGCCAGGCCGTGCGGCACACCGGGCAAGGTGGTGGTGACGTGCTGGCCCCGCAACAGGTCGCGTTGCGCGTAGCGCTGTTGCAAGGGTGCAAAGCCTTCGCGTTCGAAGGCCAGCAGCGCCCGCACCAGCGCCGGTGCCACGCCCGCCAACGCGGCAGGGGCGGTCAGCTCGGGTTGAAGCTCTTGCAAACAGCCAAAACCCCAGCTCAGCTCGGGCGTGGCTTGCGGCTGCAGGTTCAAGCCGATCCCGACCACGGCCATGCGGCGGTCGCCCAGCTGCACGGTTTCGATCAGGATGCCGCCCAGCTTGCGGCCGATCGGCGTCGCAGCAGAGGAGCCGACGATCAGCAGGTCATTGGGCCATTTCAGCCCCAGCCGCAGCGGCTGGCCGGGCCGGGGCGGGTCCAGCGCCTCGACCAAGGCCAGGCCGACCGCCAGCGACAGCCCTGACCAGTCGCGCGGTGCCAGCTGCAGCGCCAGCGAGAAGGTCAGCGACGCACCGGCGCTGGACTGCCAGTCCTTGCCCTGGCGGCCGCGCCCCCGGGTCTGGTGCTCGGCCACCAGCAGACAGGGGCTGGCATCGGTCTGCCGGCGTCCGCCGGCAGCGGGGCTGGCACGGCGTGCACGCTCCAGCAACTCGGTATTGGTGGAGGCGATGCTGGCCACCACCTCCACGCTCAGCCCGGGCAGCAGCGGCAACAGCTGCTGCCAGAGTGCGTCAGTGCCCCAGGACGGACGGCGGCGGTCGTGAGGCATCGAGAACCGGGGCTGCCGAAGCTTTCAAGCTTTGGCGGCGCGTTTGGGCGCCAGCATCGTGCCCCGGCAGGTCTTGGCACCGCAGCGGCATTCAAAGCGTTTTTTCAGCGCCGGGGTGTAGCGCTCCTCGATCACCAGGCCGTAGTCGAAGAACAACTCCTCGCCGACCTTGATGTTTCTGAGCGCCTTCAACCAGACCCGGCCGGTGTCGTCCTCGGCCTCGCAATTGGGCGCGCAGGCGTGGTTGATCCAGCGCGAGGCGTTGCCGCCGACCAGGCCGTCGATCACCCGCTCCTCGTCGAGGTGAAAGTAGAAGGTGTGGTCCGGCTGGTCGGGGTCGTGTGGGTGGCGGCGCAGTGCCTCGGGCCAGCCGATCACCTCGCCGGTGTACTCGATGAAGGTTTCGCCCTTGCGGATCGGCTGCACCGCAAACACGCCCTTGCCATGCACGCCGCTCTTGCGCACCTGCAGCCGGCGGCCTCGCACCGGCGTGCCCGGTGGGGGTGCGACGGTGCTTGCAGCGTTGCGTGCGGCGTCCGGCGCCGACGGGGCTGGCGCCGGTGGGTTCTTGGCGGTCTTGCGGACGGTGGCTTGCACGGTAGCTTTCATTGGGTACAGTGAAACCATGTGAGCGCGCGCGTGTACACCTGTGCAAGCGCGCGCGAGATGAGCGGCGGATTGTAGGCACGGCCCGTGCCCACTTGCGCCCACCCAAAGGATTCGACCGACCCATGAGCAAGACCCTGATCATTGCCGAGAAGCCCAGCGTGGCGCAGGACATCGTGCGAGCGCTGACCACCACTGCAGGCAAGTTCGAGAAACACGATGACCACTTCGAGAACGAGCGCTACGTCGTCAGCTCGGCGGTGGGCCACCTGGTGGAGATCACCGCGCCCGAGGAATACGACGTCAAGCGCGGCAAGTGGAGCTTTGCCAACCTGCCGGTGGTGCCGCCGCATTTCGACCTGGCGCCTATCGACAAGGCCAAGAGCCGGCTCAATGCGCTGGTCAAGCTGGTCAAGAGGAAGGACGTGGGCGATTTGATCAACGCCTGCGACGCGGGCCGCGAGGGTGAGCTGATCTTCCGCCTGATCGTGCAGTACGCGGGGAATGGCCAAGGCGCCGCTGGCGCCGCAAGCACCAAGACCAAGCTCGACAAGCCGATCCGCCGGCTTTGGCTGCAGAGCATGACGCCGCAGGCGATCCGCGACGGCTTTGATCATTTGCGCAGCGACAAGCAGATGCTGGGCCTGGCCGACGCCGCGCGCAGCCGCAGCGAGGCCGACTGGCTGGTCGGCATCAACGGCACGCGGGCGATGACGGCCTTCAACTCCAGGGACGGCGGCTTCTTCCTGACGACGGTGGGCCGGGTGCAGACGCCGACGCTGTCGATCATGGTCGAGCGCGAGGAGAAGATTCGCAAACACGTCTCCCGGGACTACTGGGAGATCAAGGCCGGCTTCCTGGTGCCCCCAAGGCCGGGCGATGCCCAGCCTGCCCCCCATGGGGGGCTCGACCCCTCGGGGCGGCCCGTCGGGGCCGAGGCCGCGGCCGGCAGCTACGAGGGCAAGTGGTTCGACCCCAAGTTCAAGAAGGGCCCCGCCCCAGGCGCTGAAGGGGATGCGCTGCCCGACCCCGACCGCCGCGCCGACCGGCTGTGGAACGAACGCGACGCCAACGCCATCCGCGACGCCGTGCTGGGCAAGACCGGCACCGTCACCGAAGAAGCCAAGCCCAGCAGCTCGGCCAGCCCGCTGCTCTACGACCTGACCACGCTGCAGCGCGAAGCCAACAGCCGTTTCGGTTTTTCGGCCAAGACCACGCTGGGCCTGGCCCAGGCGCTGTACGAGAAGCACAAGGTGCTGACCTACCCGCGGACCGACTCGCGGGCGCTGCCCGAGGATTACGTCGACACCGTCAAGCAGACCTTCCAGATGATCGCCAGCGAGGACCTGCCCGGCCCGCTGCGTGAGCTGGCCCAGCACGCCCGCAAGGGCTTGAAGGACGGCTACATCAAGCCCACCAAGCGGGTATTCGACAACGCCAAGGTGTCGGACCACTTTGCCATCATCCCGACGCTGCAGGCGCCCAAGAGCCTGTCCGAGATCGAGGCCAAGCTCTACGACATGGTGGTCAAGCGCTTCATCGCGGTGTTCTACCCGTCAGCCGAGTTCATGGTCACCACCCGCATCACGCAGGTCGCCGGCCACCACTTCCAGACCAATGGCAAGGTGCTGGTCAACCCGGGCTGGCTGGCGGTCTACGGCAAGGAGGCGCAGGACGAGGACGCCAACCTGGTGCCGGTGTTGCCCAACGAGGCGGTGGTCAACGAGCATGTCGCGGTCAACGCCCTCAAGACCAAACCGCCGGCCCGCTACACCGAGGCCACCCTGCTCAGCGCGATGGAGGGCGCCGGCAAGCTGATCGACGACGACGAGCTGCGCGAGGCGATGGCTGAAAAAGGCCTGGGAACACCTGCTACCCGTGCCCAGGTGATCGAGGGCCTGATCGCCGAGAAGTACATCCTGCGCGAAGGCCGCGAGCTGTGCCCTACTGCCAAGGCCTTCCAGCTGATGACACTGCTGCGCGGGCTGGCCATCGAGGACCTGACCAAGCCCGAGCTGACCGGCAACTGGGAGCACCAGCTGGCCGAGATGGAGCACGGCCGGCTCAGCCGCGAGGCCTTCATGCAGGACATCGCGGCGATGGCCGAGCGCATCGTGAGGAAGGCCAAGGAGTACGACCGCGACACCATCCCCGGCGACTATGCGACGCTGGCCGCACCCTGCCCGAACTGCGGCGGCGTGGTCAAGGAGAACTACCGGCGATTCACCTGTACGGGGGCCGAGGGCACGGCCGAAGGCTGTGGTTTTTCGATGACCAAGATCCCCGCCGGCCGCAGCTTCGAGCTGCGCGAGGTCGAGACCTTCCTGACCGACCACAAGATCGGGCCGCTGGAGGGCTTCCGCTCCAAGGCGGGCTGGCCGTTCAGCGCCGAGCTCAAGCTGGTGCGCGACGACGAGATCAAGAACTGGAAGCTCGAGTTCGACTTTGGCGACGATGCCAAGGGCGCCGACGGCGAGGCGATTGCCATCGACTTCAGCGGCCAGCCGTCGTTTGGCGCCTGCCCCAAGTGCAAGGGCCATGTGTATGAGCACGGCAGCAACTACGCCTGCGAGCATGCGGTCAGCGCGCCCATCACCTGCGACTTCAAGACCGGCAAGATCATCCTGACCCAGCCGGTGACGCACGAGCAGGTGACCAAGCTCTTGGCCATCGGCAAGACCGATCAGCTGGAGGGGTTCGTTTCCAACCGCACCAAGCGCAAGTTCAAGGCGATGCTGGTGTGGGACGAAAAAGAGGGCAAGGTGACCTTCGAGTTTGCGCCGCGGGTGGCCAAGCCCGGGGCCAAGACCGCTGCCGGTGCGGCCGGTGCCGAGGGGGCTGCCGCGCCCTACGTGCGTGCTGCCGCCCGCGCACCGGCCAAGAAGGTGGCGACCAAAAAGGCCGTTGCCCGAAAGGCGCCGGCCAAAAAAGCGGCGGCGCGCAAACGCGCTGCCTGAGGCGTGAAGCCGGTCGCGGCCGGGCCGGATCCGGCCGCTTCAAAGCCGGGCTGGTCTTGCCTGACCGTCACCCCGGCGGGCTGCCGGCTCGATGTCAGCGTCTCGCCCAACGCCAAGCGCACGGCGGCCGACGGCCTGCACGACGGTGCATTGCGGGTACGGCTGGCTGCACCGCCGGTGGACGGCAAGGCCAACGCCCAGTTGCTGGGCTGGCTGGCCGACGAGCTGGGCTGCGCCAAGCGGGCGGTGAGCTTGCTGCGCGGCGACACCTCACGCCGCAAGCAGGTGCTCGTCGCCCTGCCCGAGGCCCAGGTGGCCTCTTGGCTGGCGAAGGCGCTGTTGCCGGGCGCCGAATGACGTCAGCCCGCTGCCGGCCGGCCCAGCCTGCAAGGCGACGCATGATCGGCGGCTCATGTCGCTGATCGTCCTCAACAAGCTGCTGGCCATCTTCTGCACCGTCGCGCTGGGCTGGGTGGCCGGGCGCCTGCGTTGGCTGGGTGAGCCGGCCGGTGGCATCGACCCGGCGCGCTTGCTGGGCAACGCGGCGTTTTACATCTTTGTGCCGGCGCTGCTGTTCCGCACCACCGCCCGGCTGGACGTGGCCGGCCTGCCCTGGGCCACGGTGATGGCGTTTTTTGTGCCGGTGCTGGTGATGCTGCTGGCGGTGTACGGCGTGGCACGCTGGCGGCGGCGCGGGGCTGTGGCCCCTGACCTGGAAGCGGGTGAGCGCGCTGCCGCGGCGCCAGCAGTGCAGGCCATCACCGTGGTGTTTGGCAACTCGGTGCAGGTTGGCATCCCGATGGCGGCGGCGCTTTTTGGCGAGATGGGTCTGGGCATCCACATCGCGCTGGTCAGCCTGCATGCGCTGGTGCTGCTGACCACCTTGACCGTGCTGGTCGAGCTGGACCTGGCCCGCGCCCGGGCCCAGCACGAGGCCACCGCCAGCCTGCTGCGCACGCTGCGCCAGACCGTGCGCAACACTGTTGTCCACCCTGTCGTGCTGCCCGTGCTGGCCGGGCTGGTCTGGCACGCCACCGGCTGGCCGCTGCCGGGCGTGCTGGACGAAACCCTGCAACTGCTGGGCACGGCGGTGGCCCCGCTGTGCCTGGTGCTGATCGGCATCACGCTGGCTTACACCGCCGGCAAGACGGTGGCCGGTGCGATGCGGGCGGCGCTGGGGCTGGCGCTGCTCAAGCTGCTGGGCCTGCCGGCGCTGGTGCTGGCCGTCGCGCACTGGGGTTTTGGGCTGAACGGCATGCCGCTGCAGGTGGTGGTGCTGATGGCCGCGCTGCCCAGCGGCAGCAATGCGTTGATCTTTGCGCAGCGCTACCGCTCGCAAGAGGCCGAGACCACCACCGCCATCGTGCTGTCCACCCTGGGTTTTGCGCTGACCGCGCCGGTGTGGCTGGCGCTGCTGGTCTGGCTGGGCTGACGGGGCTGGACCCACCACAGGGCGCCGGGCGCGACAGCCCGCACCCGATCTGGGAAAATCCAGCCTATGACCCCAACCGACATCCCCGCGTACATGGCCCATGTGGGCATTGCCGCGCGTGCCGCAGGCAGCGTGATGGCGGCTGCGCCAACAGCCGCCAAGAACCTGGCCTTGCGCGCCTTGGCCCGCCGTCTGCGTGGTGCGGGCGAGCCGCTGGCACTGGCCAACGCCCAGGATCTGGACGCCGCCCGCGCTGCCGGCCTGGCCGCGCCGCTGGTGGACCGGCTCAAGCTCAGCCCGGCAGTGATCAACACCGTGGCCGAAGGCTGCGAGCAACTCGCCGCCATGCCCGACCCGGTGGGCGAGATCAGCGGCGTCAAGCGCCAGCCCTCGGGCATCAGCGTGGGCCAGATGCGGGTGCCGCTGGGTGTGTTCGGCATGATCTACGAGAGCCGGCCCAACGTCACGATCGAGGCCGCGTCGCTGGCCATCAAGAGCGGCAACGCCGCCATCTTGCGCGGCGGGTCCGAGGCGCTGCACAGCAACCTGGCGCTGTGGGCGCTGGTGCAGGCCGCGCTGGTCGAGGCCGGCTTGCCGGCCGACGCGGTGCAACTGGTGCAGACCACCGACCGCGCCGCCGTGGGCCAGCTCATCACCATGCCGCAGTATGTGGACGTGATCATCCCCCGGGGCGGCAAAGGCCTGATCGAGCGCATCAGCGCCGAGGCCAAGGTGCCGGTGATCAAGCACCTGGACGGCAACTGCCATGTCTACATCGATGCCGAGATCGATCTCGAGCAGGCGCTGGCGGTCACCGACAACGCCAAGACCCAGAAATACAGCCCCTGCAACGCAGCGGAGTCGCTGCTGGTGCATGCGCGCCAGGCCGAGGCGTTTTTGCCGCGCATCGGCGCGGTGTTTGCCGCCAAGGGCGTGCAGATGCGCTGTGATGCGACCGCGCTGGCGATCCTGGCCGCGGCGCTGCCGGCCGACTCAAACGCCGACCTGATTGCAGCCACCGAGGCCGACTGGTCCGAGGAGTACCTGGCGCCGATCATCAGCATCAAGCTCGTCGCCAGCCTGGACGAGGCCATTGCCCACATCAACCGCTACAGCTCGCACCACACCGACTCGATCCTGACGACAAACCACCCGAATGCGATGCGCTTCTTGCGCGAGGTCGATTCGGCCAGCGTCATGGTCAATGCCAGCACCCGTTTTGCCGACGGCTTCGAGTACGGCCTGGGCGCCGAGATCGGCATCTCGACCGACAAGTTCCATGCCCGCGGCCCGGTCGGGCTGGAGGGGCTGACCTCGCTCAAGTGGGTGGTGCTGGGCCAGGGTGAGGTCAGGACTTGACCGATGCACGGGCGGGCTCGGCGCCGGGCCGCTCCCAAGCCGGCCCGCATCCCCTTGGGGGATCGTCCGGCGTACCCGCCGGACGAGGGGCCGACACCTCAGCCTTGGTGCTGTTCTCCGGCGGCCAAGACTCCACCGCCTGCCTGGCCTGGGCGCTGGACCGTTACGCCCGGGTCGAGACCGTGGGTTTCGACTACGGCCAGCGCCACCACATCGAGCTCGACTGCCGGGTCACCGTGCGCGCCGAGTTGCTCAAAGCGTTCCCGCGCTGGGCAGCACGTCTAGGGGATGACCACCTGCTGGACCTGCGCCTGCTGGCGCAACTGTCCGACAGCGCGTTGACCAGCGAGCGCGCCATCGAGTTGCAGGCCAATGGCCTGCCCAACACCTTCGTGCCTGGCCGCAACCTGCTGTTTTTAACCTTTGCGGCCGCGCTGGCCTACCGGTGCGGCGCCAGCGTGCTGGTCGGCGGCATGTGCGAGACCGACTACTCCGGCTACCCCGACTGCCGCGACAACACGCTCAAGGCGATGCAAGTGGCCTTGTCGCTGGGCCTCGATGCGCCGATGGTGATCGAAACGCCGCTGATGTGGTTGAGCAAGGCCCAGACCTGGGCGCTGACCGACGAGCTCGGCGGACCAACCCTGACCGACCTCGTGGTGGAGCACACCCACACCTGCTACCTGGGCAGCCGCGGCGACCGCCATGCATGGGGTTACGGTTGTGGTGTCTGCCCGGCCTGCAGCCTGCGCGCCGCCGGCTTCAAAGCCTGGGCCGAGCCGTGCTGAGCAGCGGCTTGCTGGTCTGGCTGGGCCTGCTGGCGGTCCTGGGCCTGTGGATGCTGGGCGTCTACAACCGCGTCATCACGCTGCGCGCCGCCATCCTGGTCGCCTGGGCGCAGGTCGAACTGGCCTTGGGTGCCCGCGCCCAGGCCCTGTCCGCGCTGCTGATCGCCGTGGCCGAGCCGCTGGCCAGCGAAACAGCGGCAGTCGAGGCCGTGGCCGCCGCCCAAGCGCAGGTGTTGGCCGCCACCGAGGCCTTGCGCCGCCGCCCGGTGGCGCTAGACACGGTGGCCGACCTGAGCAAGGCCGACGCCGTGCTCGCCGCCGTGATGGTGCGGCTGGTCGCGCTGGTGGAGCAGCAAGCCGCGCTGAAGGCCGACGAGGCGGTGATGGCGCCCCTGGCCGTGCTGCGCGACCTGCCGCCGCGGCTGGTGTTTGCCCGCCAGATGTTCAACGACGCCGGCAGCGGCTACAACGCCGCCACCCGGCAGTTTCCGACACGCTTGCTGGGCTCGCTGTTCGGCTTCGGTCACGCCGGGCGTTTGTAAGGCGCCGCTTCAGCCGCGCTCGCCCATGATCGACGCGGTGGCGACCAGCTCATCAAACATCGCCAGCGACACCTTGCCCGACACCGAGTAAGGGTCCAGTACCGGCGTGGCCGAGTACTTCAGCAGCAGCCCCGGGTTCAGCCGCGACATGTTGATCTGGCCCATCGCCCAGCCGGCAAAACGCCGCTCGTTGATCTCGGCGTAGTCCAGCAGCTCCACATCGGTGTGGCGCGCATCGGCCGCGATCTTCAGGTACAGCCGGTTGACCGCCGAGCGCCCGCCTTCGAGCACCTGCATGAAGATGCCGCTGCTGCCGCAGTGGCAGAGCAGGCCGGTGATGCCAAGCGCCGGGTTGTTGTCCTTGCACTGGCGCAGGATGCCCAGCAGTGCGTCCTGGTCCACCCCGGGGGCGGTCCGGCTCGCGTACATCAGTCTTACCAGCATCAAAACTTCTCCAGATCAGGGGTTGCGGCGGTGCTCAGCCCGCGTTTTTCTTCGACAGCAGCGACAAGAACTCGCGCCGCAGGTTCGGGTCTTTCAAAAAAGCGCCGCGCATCATGCTGTTGGTCATCGCGGTGTCGTTGTCCTTGACGCCGCGCCAGTGCATGCAGAAGTGGTCGGCCTCCATCACGATGGCCAGGCCGTCGGGCTTGACCCGCTCTTGCAGCGCGTCGGCCAGCATCACCACCGCCTCTTCCTGGATCTGCGGCCGGCTCATCACCCAGTCGCAGACCCGGGCGTACTTGCTCAGGCCGATCAGGTTGGAGTGCTCGTTGGGCAGGATGCCGATCCAGACCCGGCCCAGGATCGGGCACAGATGGTGCGAGCAGGCGCTGCGCACGGTGATCGGGCCGACGATCATCAGCTCGTTCAGGCGCGAGAAGTTCGGGAACTCGGTGACCACCGGCATCGGCACGTAGCGGCCGCGGAACACCTCCTCGACAAACATCTTGGCCACCCGTTTGGCGGTCTCGCGGGTGTTGTGGTCGCTGGCGGTGTCGATCACCAGCGCCTCCAGCACCTTTTGCAGATTGGCCTGCACCTCGGCCTTGATCTCGGTCAGCTCGCCGGGGCGCACATGCTCGGCGATGTTGTCGTTGGCGTGGTAGCGGGCCTTGGCCTGCACCAGCCGGTAGCGGATGCGCTCGCTGGCCGGCAGTGCGGCCAGCTCGGCTTCGCTGCGAAAGAGGGTGTGGGTATCCGACATGGCGGTGGAGTATGGGCCGTTTTGGGCTGGAAAAGCCCGTGGCGGCGCAGGTGGCTTGTGATCTGCCGATTGTGCCGGCCGCGCCAGTCCGGTGCAGGCCAGGGGATAGACTGGGTCGATGTCGATGCATGAGGTCTCGCCGCCGCTGTCCCGTCTGCTCGGCCAGACTGCCGACGCGGTGGCGGCGGTGCGCGCCGGCCGCTCGCTCACCGAGCTGCTGGCGGCCTGCCCGGCCGAATTGCGCGGCGGCACCCAGGCGCTGAGCTTTCAGGTGCTGCGTGCACTGGGCGGCGCCGAGGCGGCGCTGGCGTTGATGGCGCCCAAGCTGCCGCCGCCGGCGGTCTCGTCGCTGCTGGTCACGGCGCTGGCCCTGCTCTGGCCCGGCGACGCCCCGCCACCCTATGCCGAGCACACCCTGGTGGACCAGGCCGTCACGGCCGCCCGTGCGCGCACACCGGCGGCAGCCAATTTTGTCAACGCCGTGTTGCGCCGGTTCCTGCGCGAACGCACGGCCCTGGTGGCCCAGGCACAGCGCAACCCGGTGGCCGCGCACAACCACCCACTGTGGTGGATCGAGCGGCTGCGCCAAGACTGGCCGGCGCAGTGGGTCGCCCTGCTGGCGGCAGCCAACCAGCATCCGCCGATGGCGCTGCGGGCCAATGCCCGGCGTGGCGACGCCGCTGGCTATCTGCAGCGCTTGGCGGCGGTGGGACGTCCGGCCAGCTCGCCGGACGACGCCCTGGTCGGCGCCCAGGCCGTGGTGCTGGCCAGCCCGTGCGCCGTGACCGCCTTGCCCGGCTTTGCCGAAGGCGAGGTCTCGGTGCAGGACCTGTCGGCCCAGCGTGCGGCGCCGCTGCTGCTGGGCGGCGGCACCACGGGCATCCCGCCCTTGCCTGGCGGCGCCCGGGTGCTGGATGCCTGCGCGGCGCCCGGCGGCAAGACTGCGCAGTTGCTGGAGCTCGCCCAGATCGACCTGCTGGCACTCGACAGCGATGCCCGCCGTCTGGTCCGGGTGCAGGACACTTTGACCCGCCTGCGTTTGCCTGCGCCCGGCAGCACCGTCAAACTGCAGGCCGCCGATGCGCGCCAGGTTCGGCAATGGTGGGACGGCCAACCCTTCGATGCGATCTTGCTGGACGCCCCCTGCACCGCCTCGGGCATCGTGCGGCGCCATCCCGACGTGCGCTGGCTGCGCCGGCCCGACGACATCCCCGCCCTGGCCAAGATCCAGCGCGAGTTGCTGGACGCGCTGTGGCCCTTGCTGGCGCCCGGCGGGCGGCTGCTGTATGCCACCTGCTCGATCTTCAAGGCCGAAGGCCAGCAGCAGATCGACGCTTTTTTGCAACGCCACGCCAGCGAGCAACCCCGGCTGGACCCGGCATCAACCGGCCACTTGCTGTGTCTGCCGGACAATCCGGGTTTTCCGGTCGGCCAGTCCCCCAGCAGCTCCGCCGGTGACGGCTTTTACTACGCACTGATCCACAAACCCTGATTCCAGCCACCGATGCGCCGCGTGTTTCTGCATTTGCCGCTGCTGCGCATCCTTCGCCGGGTCGGTTGCGCCGTTGGGCAAGGGCATCGGGGGCCGGGCCTGTTGGCGGGGCTGGTGGTGGCTCTGCTGATGGCGCTGGGCACGCCGCTGGCGCAGGCCCAGAGCGTCGAGCTCAAATCGCTCAAGCTGGAACGCCGTGACGCCGAACTGGTGCTGGAGTTCAACACCCGGCTGACGCTGGGCCCGGCGATCGAGGACGCGCTGCAGCGCGGTGTGCCGATGTACTTTGTCGCCAGCACGGTGGTGTTCCGCAACCGCTGGTACTGGCGCGACGAGCGCATCACCCGGGTCTCACGCAGCTGGCGGGTGGCCTACCAGCCGCTGACCGGCAGTTGGCGTGTCAGCCTGGTGGGCGGCCTGTCGCAAAGATACCCGACCCTGGCCGAGGCGCTGGCGCCGCTGTCGCGGGTCAGCGGCTGGCGCCTGCTGGAGGGCGAAAAGCTCGAGCCCGGCGAGCGCTACTACGTCGACTTCAGCTTCAGGCTGGACAACAGCCAGCTGCCGCAGCCGATGCAGATCGATCTGGGCGGCGACTGGAAGCTCGGCGTCGAGCGCAACCTGCGCATCGAATGAACCTCGCGGTCGCCGCCCGCCGGCCCCCCGCGATGGGGCGCTTACCGAAGCCGGCGAGCCGATGGCCAGCGTGAGCAAGTCCGCGCGCTGGGCCCTGCTGGTGTCGTCGGTGGCGGTACTGGGCGCGTCGCTGGTGCTGGCGTTTGTGCTGGCGCTGTCCACCCGCGGCGGTGTGGCCGAGCGCCACTTCGTCTGGCTGTTCTGGGTCAATGTGGCGGTGGCGGTGGCGCTGATGCTGGTGATCGGGCTGGCCGGGCTGCGGCTGCTGACCCGACTGCGGCGCGGCAAGTTCGGCAGCCGGTTGCTGGCCAAGCTGGCCGGCATCTTTGCGCTGGTGGGTGTGGTGCCCGGTTTGCTGATCTACGGCGTGTCCTACCAGTTTGTCACCCGCAGCATCGACACTTGGTTCGACGTGCAGGTGGCCGGCGCGCTGGACGCCGGGCTGGCGCTGGGCCGTGGCACGCTGGACGCGCTGGCCGCGGAGCTGTCCGTCAAGGCCCGCACCGCTGCCGAGCGCCTGGCCGATGAACGCCAGCAAGAACCCCGCGCCGGCGATCCCCGGGTGCCGGATGCACGGGCAACGATCGGCCCCCTGGCGCTGGAGCGCGTCCGGTCGCAAATGGGCGTGCGCGACGCCGTGCTGCTGGGCGCCGCCGGCCAGGTGCTGGCCAGCGCCGGCGGCAGCAGCGCCAGCCTGATGCCTGAACGCCCGTCGGCCGCTGTGCTGCGCCAGGTGCGCCTGCAACGCAGCGTCGGCCTGCTGGAAGGCCTGGACGATGAGCCACCACCGGGCGCCCGCGCCAGCGCCCGGGTGCGCGCCATCGCCCTGGTGCCCAACACCGAGATCAGCCTGGCTGGCGCCGCAGAAGACCGGTTCCTGATGCTGGTGCAGCCGGTGCCCGACGCGCTGGTGGCCAACGCGCTGGCGGTGCAGGCCGCCTACCGCGAGTACCAGCAGCGGGCACTGGCGCGCGACGGCCTGCGCCGCATGTACATCGGCACGCTCACCCTCGCGCTGGTGCTGGCCGTGTTGGGCGCGCTGCTGCTGGCGGTGATGCTGGGCAACCAGATCGTGCGTCCGCTGCTGCTGGTGGCCGACGGCGTGCGCCAGGTGGCCGAGGGCGACCTCACCGCCAAGCCGATTTTTGCGTCGCGCGACGAGCTGGGCGGCCTGACACGCTCATTTGCCCAGATGACCGAACAGTTGTTCGACGCCCGGGCCCAGGTGCAGCGCGGCGTAGCGCAGCTGGAGGGCGCGCGCACCCGGCTGCAGACCATCCTGGACAGCCTGAGCGCCGGCGTGATCGTGTTCGACAAACGCGGCCTGATCGACACCGTCAACCCCGGCGCCACCCGCATCCTGCGCCAGCCGCTGAGTGCCTACCGCGGTCGCAAGCTCGACGAGGTGCCGGGGCTGGCCGAGTTCTCGGCGGCGGTCTGGCAGCGCAGTGAGTTGCACCGCACCAGCCCCGAGGACGGCGAACGCGACCACTGGCAGGACGCCTTCGAGCTGCAGTTGGGCCAGGGCGAAACGCTCAACCTGCTGCTGCGTGGCGCCACCCTGCCGGGTGAGGCCAGGCTGCTGGTGTTCGACGACATCACCGAGGTGGTCTCGGGCCAGCGCAGCGTGGCCTGGGCCGAGGTGGCGCGCCGCCTGGCCCACGAGATCAAGAACCCGCTCACACCCATCCAGCTGTCAGCCGAGCGGCTGGAGCACAAGCTGGCGGCCAAGATGGCCGAGCCCGACCGCGCCATGCTCAGCCGCTCGGTGGCCACCATCGTGGCCCAGGTCCAGGCCATGAAACATCTGGTCGATGAGTTTCGGGACTACGCCCGCCTGCCGGCCGCACGCCTGACCCCGCTCAACCTGAACGCACTGGTGGTCGAGGTGCTGGGCCTGTATGCATCGGCGCAGGAGCAGGGCCAGCTGCAAGCGCTGCTGGCCGACAAGCTGCCGGCCATCGAAGGCGACGCCACGCAACTGCGGCAGGTCATCCACAACCTGGTGCAAAACGCACTGGACGCGGTGGCCGACCGCCCCGCCGGCCTGGTGCAGGTCATCACCGAGGCCGCCCGCAACGACCACGGCGAGCTGCGCGCCGTGCGCCTCAAGGTCAGCGACAATGGCACCGGTTTTGGTGACAAAGTCCTCAAGCGCGCTTTTGAGCCCTACGTCACCACCAAGAGCAAGGGCACCGGCCTGGGACTGGCGGTGGTCAAGAAGATTGCCGACGAACACGGCGCCCGGGTGCGCATCGTCAACCGCCGCAACCCGCCGCCGGACGGCGCACCGGCGGGCAGCGAGCCCGACGGCCCGGTGCTGGGTGCCCAGGTTTCGATATCCTTTTCCCGCTTTGCCCCAACCGCTCAGCCGACCGGCCAAACGCCTGCCCTACACACCGCCCCCGACATGCCGGCAGCCGCCCGCACCCTAGACCCCACCCCTGCCGCGGCCGATGTCGCAGCGCGGGGGCAGTGAGCACGCATGGCAACGATTCTTGTGGTTGACGATGAACTGGGCATCCGCGGCCTGCTGTCGGAGATCCTGTCCGACGAGGGCCACACCATCGAGCTGGCCGAAAACGCCGCCCAGGCCCGCCTGGCGCGTGCGCGGCTGCGGCCCGATCTGGTGCTGCTCGACATCTGGATGCCCGACGTGGACGGCATCACGCTGCTCAAGGAGTGGGGCGCGGGCGGACTGCTCAGCATGCCGGTGATCATGATGAGCGGCCACGGCACCATCGACACCGCCGTCGAAGCCACCAAGTTCGGCGCCACCGCCTTTCTGGAAAAGCCGATCACCCTGCAAAAGCTGCTGCGCGCGGTGGAGCAGGCGCTGGTGCGGCCGGTGCCGCGGGTGGTGGTTGCGGCGCTGGCAGTCGGGAACAGCGGCCTTTCGGCCAGCGGTGCACGCACCGAATCCTTGACGCCGGATGACGCCGGCGCCAACTTCGACGGCAGCGCCAGCGCGCTGGCTGCTGCGCCGCTTGGCCCGCAGGCCGAGCAGAACTTCGATCTGGACCGCCCACTGCGCGAGGCCCGGGACGCGTTCGAGAAGAGCTATTTCGAGTTTCACCTGGCCAAGGAAAACGGCTCGATGACCCGCGTGGCCGAAAAGACCGGCCTGGAGCGCACGCACCTGTACCGCAAGCTCAAGCAGTTGGGCGTCGACCTGGCACGCAGCAAGCGCGGCGGCCTGTAAGCCTGGCCTGCGCGCTGGAGGCCGGCGCCAAAATTCGGGCTACAATATTGGGCTGTTGGCCTGGTAGCTCAGTTGGTAGAGCAGCGGATTGAAAATCCGCGTGTCGGTGGTTCGATTCCGCCCCAGGCCACCAGAAAAACTCTAAGTGTGACAAGCACTTAGCAACTGCGGCGGCTCTCAAAGAGTCGCCGTTTTGCGTTTTTGACGCAGTTTCTGTCAATGTTCTGGCAATCACATCAGGAATCCGTTGCGCAGCCTTGCGTTGCACTGCGGTCACCGGTGGTTGCTGCGAACGAAGAGCGGTCCCAAAAGAGGGGACCTCGTTGGCCCATGGCGTGAAGCAAATCACGGCGGTGCGCGGTTTGAAGCCGAACGGCTAAAAAAACGCGGTTCCGATTCCTAGACGCAACTCCTAGTCCATTGGAGTTGTTGATGAGGTTCTTGTTCGTTTTCTCGTTGTCCCGCCGTCTGGTTCCGTCCGGCACCCTGACACGTGTAGCCACCCGCTCGAAGGAGGTGTCTCATGCCTAAGGAAGCCGCGAAGCCAACCGCGAAGCCAACCAAGCAAGGCGCGTCTTGGTCGTGCCGCCGAAGGGTATTCGGCCAGGACCTGCTCGTTTCCGGTCACCGCACCAGCGCAAGCGCCAAGAAGGCCATGGAGGACCTGGTCAAACCCTTGGAGAAGCGTGGCAAGCCGAGGGGCCTCGGTCCCCTCAAGACCACGCTCGCTCAAGCGCTGCAGGACATGGCGCTTGAGCGCCTGCCCTTGATGAAGGGCGCAAAGCAGGAAGCACGACGTATCAATACGTATTTGAGAGCCGCGGACCTGTTGACACTGAAGGTGCGCGAACGAACCCCCGGGTCGACCGTTGAGCCGACCGTTGAACCTACCGCCGAGGAGACTGTGCCCATCGGTGACCCTGTAGCCGGTCAAAAGGGCCGCCAGCGCACCTTCTTTGTTGTCGAGCTTGATTCTCGTAGGTAGCGATCAGCGGCAGGACTGGCGACGCCTGCATCATCTTGCCAAGGTAGTCACCGAGCGTCTTTGGCTGGTCCCGGTTGGTCGAAACGATGTTTCGGCCTTGCAGCGCCCGAAAGATCACATGGTTCTCGGCGAGCGTGCCCACCAGTTCTCGGGCCTTCGCTTCGGTGTCCTCGCTGATGCTGCCGAAGAAGCCCGAAGTCTTGAACGCCTCGCCGACAAGTTCGGCGATGCGTTCATCGTTCTGTTCCATCCGCTCCATGAGCGAATCGACCACAGACGGCGCAAGCTGGTCGGACAGAAAGAACCCAGGACGCGGCGAGTACGTGAATCCGTCTTGCAGCGGGGCACGGGCGGGGCGCGTCTCGGGGGGCTTGTCGGCCGTTCCTTCGCGCCCGGCGCTACCTTCCCGGCTGATGTGGTCGGCCAGCTCCGCCAGGTTGATGCCTCGCGCCTCGTAAAAGTCGGACAGCTTGCGGGTATCGGCAAGGTCGATGGAAAGCCCGCGTCCCTCCCATTGCTTGACCTTATACGCCTGGACGCCCGTCGCTTTGATGATGTCGTTTTGCGACATGGCCAGCTCTCGGCGGGCGCGCTTCGACAGTTCTGGGGTCAGTGGAACGCTGTTTGCAGTCATCTCAAATTCTCCGATACAGACGAAAACCGCCTGAATGGATGAACTCTAGATGATTCTTAAATCTTCGTCAACGACGATTTTCGTCTTAATCGGAGTTTTATGGGCGTCTTGCTTCTGCGATTCGCTGCAGCCGTGTGCCTGTTTCGGAGAACTTCACCCACTCCGACTGCCTTGTTCCCCCGATGTTTGCATCCGTTTGCTGTTCTCCGATCACCTCCAGCAGCGCAGCAATTAGCCGCTGCTGCCCGCCTGTGCTACCTCCTGTCTTGATCGTTCCGAACAGCAGCCAATCCGCTGACAGACCCAAGGACTCCGAAATCATCCTGAACTCGCGTGCTCCAGGCAGGGCCTCCCCGGCTTCATATCTGGAGATTGCAGCCCCAGACACCCCGCGCCCTTCCGGCTTATCGTCGGTTTTTGTCAGCCGAGACAAGGCTTCAACGTTCAGGCTGTAGTGTGTTCTTGCGGCCTTCAAGCGGGCGCCGAATCCGCTCTCTGGGGGCTGGCCGGTCGGTGCGAGCATCGGCATTGCAACGAACTCTGCTAGCTCTGCCCCTTCCAGCGCTGCTAGCGTTTCGGTTGCCTTTCGAAAGGTCTTTTCGTCGGCTGTCTCGTCCATTCATCGGCTCCGTTTTCAGCCTGCAAGTTTAGGCGCTGAGGTGGCTGCGCCTTGGCTTT
>Ga0209181_10005344_pt1 | contig 18532 bp, 11 predicted proteins | sample MAT05_FD_187208 | JGI IMG/M metagenome (GOLD analysis project Ga0209181, IMG submission 187208) | Freshwater microbial communities from Lake Fryxell liftoff mats and glacier meltwater in Antarctica - MAT-05 (SPAdes) (version 2) | ecosystem: Environmental > Aquatic > Freshwater > Ice > Liftoff...
AGGTCAACCATTTTTTCATCAGACAACACTATTTTTCTGCGAATAGTGGGGCTATTTAAAGAAAAATAGCGGCCGTATGATGGAACAAAGGGTGGCATCAAATGACTAAGTTATTGGTGCCGCGTTCCTTAGCATCGGCAACAGGATCAGTGCCAGTACGCCCGCCACGATGTTGTAAAAAATCTGGATGGTGAAAAACGAGATATTGGCGTAAGAGAATGCGTCGCCGCCGTTCACGCCGTAGAGGGCCAGGGCTGCGATGCACAACGCATGAAAAGTACCCATGCCGCCCGGCGACGGGATGACAAAACCCAGTGTGCCGAACACAAATACCATCAAGGCTGCACTGGCGCCCAGATGTGCCGTGGGCGGAAAAGCCAGCAGGTTGAAGTAGCATTGCAGGTAGAACATCAGCCAGATACCGACGGAGTAGGCCAGGAACAAGGCCGGATTTTTCAGCCGCAGGACACTTCGAAGCCCTTCCCAGAAACCTTGCAGCAAACTGGAAACTTTTTTAAAAGCAGGGATTTGTATTATTTTTCTCCAAAACACAAAGACCGCAATACTGCCTGCGGCCAATAGCCCAAGTAGCGATAACACGACGGAGTTCTCCAGCAGGCTGCCGCTGGGGGAGTCCCCATTTTTGCTTTGCGAAATAAACTGAAGCAGCGTATTGCCTTCCAGCAAAAACGCCAGTCCCACCACCACGCCGAGGCAAATAAAATCCATCAGCCGGTCTATCACCAGCGTGCCCATGGTTCGCTCCAGCGGAATGTGTTCGTAGCGCGAGAGCGACCCGGCCCGCACCACCTCGCCCATGCGCGGGAAACCCAGGTTGGCAAAATAACCCAGCAGAATAGTCAGCAGGCTATTGGAGAATCGGACTTCATGGCCCATGGGATGGAGCAACATCTGCCAGCGCAGCGCCCTGAACACGTTGCTCACCGTGAAGGCCACAATCACCGCCAGCAGCCACCAAAGGTTCACGGTAGAAAAATCGTGGAGCAGTTTGTCCATCAAACTGCACTGGTCGGCAGGGGTTCCATCCAGGCGGCACTGCTCCTGAAAGGCAATATTCTGGCTGCGGAACACCAGATAGAGGATGACCACGCCGAGTCCGAGGAAAAAGAGTAATTGGAGGGCTTTTTTCATAAAATTCGCTTCGCGGCGATTGTATACCACTGAACCGGGGCACAATCCATCGCACCAGAGTGCCTGCCAAACCATCTGTCAGCCTGACGGACCCCTGCTTTTTGGGGCACAAAACTACACGCTTCGCGCAAAATGAAGGGATATGCAGCGAAAGACAAACATTTTCGAGCAGTCGAGTGCGATGTATTTGCGGCACGAAGTACTATTTTCATCCAAAGCGGCTTTGTATCTTCGCGCCATGAGTCCAATCCGTGCTACCCTCCTTGCCCTGATCCTGGCCGTGCTTTTTTATGCCTGTACCCACGCGCCCGCCGCTCCGGTCGTCCGGAATTCCCCGGCCGACGCTTTCTCTTCTGCCCCGCCGTCCACCTTTTACCCGGCGCCCGGCGCGCTCGACACCTCCTTCCGGGCGTTTTTAGAGGAATACAACCGCTTTTTTGAGCAAGAAATGTCGCGCACCCAAACGCCCGGTGCTGCGGTGGTCGTAGTCAAGGACAGCCAGATCGTCTTCCTACGGGGTTATGGAGTACGCAACTGGGGCGGCCGCGACTCGGTCAACGCCAACACAGTGTTCCGGGTTGCGTCCCTGTCAAAGGGTTTTACGGGCGTATTGACAGGCATGCTGGTGCAAAGCGGCGCCTTTCAATGGGAGGATCTGGTTCAAAAATATTACCCGGCCTTCACCCTTCGCGACCGGCAGCAGGCTGGCAGGATTTGCCTGTGGCACCTGCTTTCGCAAACGACGGGACTCCCCTATCATGCTTACACCAATTTGATCGAGCGCAATTTCAGTATTCCCCGCATCGTGGAAGAGTATTTCCCCAAGGCGCCGATCTGTGGGAAGGAAGGCGAGTTTTACAGCTATCAGAATGCCGCCTTTTGCGTCATCGAAGAAGTCATGCGAACCGCTACGGGAAAAACCTATCCCCAACTTTTAACGGAAAAGATATTGCAACCAGCAGGCATGCGGTCGGCTTCCTGCGACTTCGAAACCATGCGTCGGGAGCCGAATAAAGCGCTTCCACAAGTCTGGACGGGCTACGGCTGGCGGGCCGACTCGATCTCGCGGTTCTACTACAACTCGGCGGCGGCAGGCGGCGTGAACGCCAGTGCGGCCGACATGGGCGAATGGCTCAAGTTGCTGCTCGGCCATCGGCCCGATCTGGTGTCGGATGCCACGCTCGACCGGGTGTTCAGTCCGGTCGTGAAAACGGACAAGGAACGGCGCATCTTTCCGCGCTGGCTCGGGCGTTCCGACGCCTCCTACGCCATGGGCTGGCGGGTGCTTACCCATGAAGGCGATACCATCGTCTATCACGGCGGCTACGTCAACGGCTTCAAAAGCGAGATCGCGCTCAACCGCCGCACCGGACTGGGGATTTGTGTCCTGTTCAACGCGCACACGGAGTTGAGCAAAGAATGTGTGCCGAAGTTTTTCGAATACCAGCCTGCGGAACCAGGGAGGACAAGTCGCAAGTAAACGCTAGTGCCACGTCCGGTAGTTGGCGTATGAATCCAGCACCCTATTTCCCCTTCTTCTGCGTTGCTCGTCGGTTAAAATATCCCGTATTTCGCCCTCCTCGCGCCTTGAGGAAGGAAAAACATGTCTCCTGGATTCATACGCCAACTACCGGACGGGGCACTAGTCATCAACCTTATCACCCATCCCGGAATTCCTTTTAAAATTCATGATATCCCAGACTGCCCAGCCGATGAGCAGTCCCAGCGTCGCTCCGCTCAACACATCGGCCAGGAAGTGCTGCACCAAAAAAATGCGCGACACACCCACTAAAATAGCAAGCAGCGCAAAGGCCAGGCCCCAGTGCTGGTAGCGCCGATCGAGCATCAATGCCAGGATGCTGCACAGGGCAAAGGCCGACATGGTATGCCCCGACGGGAAGCTGGTGTTTCCGCTCCTCAGTTCTACCCCTGGTACCGTCACAACTTCCTGCCAGCGCCCGCCCTCGGTGAACCAGGTGAGGGGGCGCATGGTGCCGATGGTGTCTTTCAGTACGTAAGACAAGGGAATCATCAATACTCCGGTCAGGGCGATGATCCTGACGTAGCGATGACGGCGCAATAAAAACAACACTACGCCTGCGATTATAAAAGCGTAGAACTCGCCTAAATAAGTAATGAAATAAAAGATCGAATTGAGCGGCTCGCGACGCAACCCATTGAAAGCCAATATCTCGTCGCCGTAGGGCAGATAGTAGGCTGCCACCAGGCTAAGCGCTATGGCCAACAGAGTCGGGATCAAAAACCAGGGATTGTCCCACATGCTGCGAAGCGGATCTGCGACCTCGTTTTTGTGTTTCATTTATTTGAAAGTACCGACTGCTTGAGTTGCCGGATATTGATTCTGGTATTTGCCTCGTGTTTTAGCGACTCTAATGTCCCGGATAAATTTCCTCTGTGCCTCTGTGTTTAATATCTCCATTTAAACCCGCATAAAATCTCACTTCGGCATCGCCGCCCTGATCTTCTGCGCCCGCGCCGCATCTCCCATCCCCTCGTAAATCCGCGCCGCCAGTTCGTAGGCCGGCTTGAAACCAGGCGAAGCCTTGATCGCCTTATCCAAGTCCCGGATGGCCGTCTCGTTGTCGCCGCTGACCTGCGCAATGATCGCCAGGTAGTACCAGGCGCCCGGGTTGCCCGGTTCCTTTTTGACGGCTTCCTCAAAAGCCGCTTTGGCCTTTTCGCCTTCATTCTTGTTGAGCCAGTAGAGACCCACCAGGTTGCTGGCCTGCATATCGTCGGGCGCGATATCGAGCACTTTGTCTGTGGCGACTTTGGCGGAATCCAGGCGATTGAGGCTCATCAGGCATTGGGCGAGGTTCATCCAGGCGACTTCGTTGTCCGGAACATTTCGTATTTCGGCCTGGAATCTTTCGACCGCACCTTCGTAGTCGTTCAGTTTGTAAGCCGCCATGCCCAGCGCGCAATTGCGGCCATTGTCCTTCAGGACCGCCAGAATCGGAGTGCCGTTGGCTTTGACTAAATGCACTGCATTGTCGGGCGGCCAATAGCCCCGCCGCAAGGTCGAGCCATCTACGAACCGCGTCGGGTAGAGGGCATAGTCCCAGGCATCGTCGCAGCGTTTTTCCCATTTCAGGTATTTCAGTCGCACTTTGTCGCCATATTTGGCGGTGAATTGCCGCATGGGGAACAGCATATTCGTGGCGATCACAACCGGTTCTTCCATGTTCTCCTTCAGGATGCCCTGCTGTTCCATCCATTCGATGCCCTGCCGGATGCTGATGCCCCAGTAGTCCGTCTCGTATTGACCAAAAGCGCCGCCGATACCGCCTGCTACCGGGTTGAAATAGACGTATGGAATCTGCGGGTTGCGCACGATGAACGCGCCGGCATCTGCCACCAGCAACCCGAGTGCGCCATACACCGCGTACTGAATCGCTTTTTTGGTGGAAAATAGCTGCGCCAGTTCGTTCCAGAACAACCCTGCCGCTACTGCCAAAGTGGGGTATGCAAACGTCAGTTGGCGCCAGCCATCGTACAAATTCGACTTTTTGTAGATCACATAAGCCACGGGAAAAATCGCGGCAAACAGCACCAGAAATATCCACAAAGGCTGATATTTTTTAAGCAAACGCGGCAGCAATAGGATACATCCTGCAAAGCCCACGAGCGCGGCCAACGGGATGGTGTAAACGATCCATTTCACGGGATATATCCACGGCGTTCGGTCGGATTTTACGTTGTCGCCGTCGAAGAGTACGCGAATGGCGATCTCGAAATCGGAAAATTTTTGAAGGGCGTACAGCGGATTGGTCAACGGTTTTTGCAGCGCGAAAGGCCAAAACAGCAGCGCAAATACGTAACCGCCTATGGCTGCGCCACCGATCACCAACGCGTAGCGGCCGATGGTTTTTCCGTTGAAGATCGCTCCGAATCCATTTTTCAGCACTAAAAACAACCCCGCAAACATGAACAGGTAGGCAAAATTGAGCAAGCCACCCGCTCGCACGGCCAGCGAAATGCCCAGTCCGGCAATCAATCCGATCACATTCCATCGGCGTGGATCGGGCATACGCGCCAGCACAGCAGCCATGTTGTAAATGGCCAGCATATAGCCCATCGCAAAGGGAATGTCCTTGGGATTCATCAGGGAATCGCCCACAAAACGCGGCGACAACAGCAGGATGATCAACGTGATAATGCCCGCACCCCAACCAGCGATGAGTTGAGCCAATAACCCGGCACAAAGGATGGTCACACCGCCGCAGATGGCGATGCCCACATGGCGCAGCGTGTGATAGGCCAGTTCGTTGGGCTGAAATCCGAAGGCTTTATTGGCAAACCCGGTCACCACTTCGAAGAAACCGCCGTAGAGGTGCATATTGCCCTGCGGGATGTTGAGTGCGGCGGTGTCCTTGCCGAAGGTGCCGTACCAGTTGACCAACTTCTTGGAATAATCCACCTGAAACTTGTCATCCTCGTTGATCCCGGAGCCGAATGAGAGACCGACCAACACGACAAACGCCAGCGCTGCCACGCCCCAGAAAATCTTGCGGCGCAACGGATCGGCTGGTGAGTCGGTAGAAGGACGCTCCAACCGGCTGACAAAGGCAGGACGTTGGACGTCGGACGTCGGACGTTGGACAGGCGCCTTTGCAGGCTGCTGCTTGCTGATTGTAGGCGCTGGCTGGTTGGGTTTCTGGGTGGGCTTGCTGGATTTTGCCATTTTTATGCTGGAGGATGCTTCGCTTTTTGAAAAACGGCCGAAAGGTAGGAAGAGCGCGGGGAATTCCAGCACCGTTCCTTAGAGTGTGGAAGGGCGGAGGCACAGAGGCGGAATCAAGTTTCAAATGCAACAGAATTAGGTTTTATACCGGCAGCCTGGTAGAATTCGATTGGGGATAGAAACCCGAGTGCTTTTCGAGGTCTGTTGTTTAGATTTTCTTGAACTGACTTAAAAAACTCAACCCGTCGTGTCGTCGTATGGAACTACCCCTCCCCAACCTTCAAAAAAAACTTCCGAATGGTAATCAACACGATCATCCACGCACTGTACACGATCAAAAACGGCAGGACATATCCAACCAGGCGCAGGGGCAGCATAACAGCCATGATCAACAATTGAAATCCCAGTCCATACACAGACACACAGGTCATAAACCAACGCGGGAACGTCTGCACTTTATAGGCATTCTGGTCCAGCAAGCGGATCGTCCGGTCAAATACGCCGTAAAAAAGAAGATATAGCGAGAACAGGATATCCACCGACCGCTGGTGTTCGCCGGGCAAGGCGGCGGGCGATCGGGTTTCAAATACCTGGCTGGTCGTATCACCGCCGACGGATGTATGCCGCAAAATGACGTAGTAATAATTGTACAGGGTACCCTGCAACTGGATCGCCACAAACGCCCCCAACGCATACAAAAACGGCATCTCGGCGACGGACCAAATAGCCAGAACGAACATCATATTCAGCACGATATCAAACACACTGTCCAGATAGCGGCCGGTATAAGAAGGGGTATTTTTCACCCGGGCCAGTTCGCCGTCGGCTGCATCCAGGATGGATTTCAAAATCAGGAAAAAACCGGCGCTCCAATAATGCCCCGATACAATACAATACACCGCAGTACAACCCGCCACCCCAAAAAGCAAAGTGACGTGGATGGGAGTTACCCGTGTGTTTTTCAGTAGATTGGCCAGCAGGATGGCAAAAGGCCTTCCATAATCGGAAAAATCAAAAAATTTATCGAGCGCAGGAAGTTTGGACACCGCAATAAGTGGAAAGTAGCCGCGCAAGATACGGTAGTTTCCAACCCCAGGGCCTAATTTTGTCCGGACATGACGCTACAACGATTCCTTGCTTTCGCCTTCACCCTCTGGAGCTGGGCCACCTTCGCCCAAACACCTCCTGCCCTGCCCAATACCGCCACACTGGAAACCTGCTTCCCGGATACCGCCGGATACACGGTGCTGACCGTCGGTCCGGTCGGGCGCGACTACAGCGACCTGCAACAAGCGATCAATGCCGCAAATCTGGGCACCGTACTGGTGCTCGATGCGGGCGCAGCATTCAAAGGCAGTTTTTCTTTGCCCAACAAAACGGGAAACGGCTGGATCATCCTCACTTCTTCGCGTATGAACCTGCTGCCCACGCAGGAAACGCGCATTGATCCGAAGACTCTTACAGGCAATACGTCTTATCCAACCCAACAAGCCGCCATGCCGAAAGTCATCACCACCAACCTTTCGGGGCTTCCCTGTTTCCGCACCCAGGCTGCCGCGCATCACTACCGTTTGGTGGGACTGGAAATCACCATTGATACCACGGTCCTCAACAGTTACGGCCTGGTGCTTTTGGGCGACGCCACCGCCGCCCAGAATACGCTGAGTCTGGTACCACACCACCTCATCATAGACCGGTGTTACATCCACGGACATACCAAAGCCACGGTGATGAAAGGAGGCGTGGTGCTCAACTCCGCGCAATCCGCCGTGATCAACTCGTATATCTCCGATTTTCATAGCATCGGGTTCGACACATACGCCATTGCCGGAACGAATGGTCCGGGGCCATTCAAAATCCTGAACAATTACCTGGAAGCCGCAGGCGAAAACATCCTGTTTGGCGGCGCGGCGCCAGCCATTCCCAACCTGGTGCCATCCGATATTGAGGTGCGAAACAACCATTTTTTCAAACCCTTCTCGTGGCGCGTCGGGCACCCGACCTATGCGGGCAAACATTGGACGATCAAAAACCTGTTTGAGTTGAAAACCGGCAAGCGGGTGCTGCTCGACGGCAATGTGATGGAGAATGTCTGGGCCGACCTGCCGATCGGTCAAAGCGGCTATGCCATTCTGCTGACCGTGCGGGCCGAAGGCGGCGCGGCACCACAGGCGGACGTGAGCGACATTACCATCACGAACAACATCATCCGCCATGCCGGGGCGGGCATCTCACTTTCCGGGCACGACAGTCCGACTCCCAGCCTGCAATCCAAAAGGATCCGGATTGCCAACAACCTGTTCGACGACATCAGCGGCCCGGACTACGGCGACGGCAATACGGCGGGTCCCAATGACGGGACGTTTATCAAAATCGGCGATCCTTCCGATGTCCTCATTGACCACAATACGGTTTTTCAAAGCGGGCCGATTACCTGGGCCTACGATACCGTAAATAGCATCGCTTTCACCAACAATATCTTCCACTGCTTTCTCTCGGATGGCGGCTACCAGGGCATCTATGGGCCGGGCTTCGCGCAGGGCGGCAACGGCCCGATGGGCGCCTTCTTCCCGGGCATCACAGATGCCAATAAACGGTTTCACAAAAATGTACTGATCGGCGGCAACTCATTGAGATACAGCAATTACAACACGGTCAGCCAGAATTATTTCCCCGCTAATCCCTCCAATGTCAATTTTGTAGCATACGCCAATGGTGGAAACAATTACCACAACTACGCCCTGAGCAATGCCAGCGCCTATAAAAATGCGGCAACCAATGGTCGCGATATCGGGGTAGATTTTGCGCAGTTGGATACTGCACTGGTGAGCAAAGCATTTTGTAAAACAACCGTATCCACCGGCGAAGTATCGCATGAAATGGGTCTGCGCATACAGCCCAATCCTTTTCATACGCATGTTATGCTGGTCAGCAGTGTGGAATTGAAAGATGCTGTGCTCGTCCTTCACAACCTGCTTGGACAGGAAGTTAAACGCCTCCCGTACCTCAACGGGCAAACGGTGGATTTGTCGTTGGGCGGTTTACCGATCGGTATGTATGTGGCGACCGTATTGCAGGAGGGTCGGCCCTTTGCCAGGGCGATTTTGGTGGCGGAGTGAGCATAGTGTGGAGGTCAAAGGAATCGGGAACACTTTTAATTCAATACCACCCATTTCTCAAAACACACACTATTATCCACCTCCACATATTGCCCATAATTGGCAATCACTTTATAGCCATTCTTTTGGTATAGCCCAATGGCGCCATTTGCAAGGCTGCAATTGCCATTGGTTACTGTGGCCGTAAACAAGGGGAAGTCGCGTACTTCCACCCGCATGGAATCGGATGCGATGCAGTTGCCGAGTTGACCGCTGACCCTCAATACGACGCTTGAATCGGGCGCGAGCGCGACGGATGCACAATCGGGGCAGCTGAAAACAAGACGGGGCGACCATTGAACTTGGTCGAAACCGGTCAGGGCCAACTGGATGGAATCTCCCCGACAAAGGCTGCGGTCAGGACCCAGGTCGAGGGTCGTATTTTGGAGTTGGATGAGGAGGGTGTCGCTGTACTTTTCACCACAGATGTCCCACGCATCTACCCAGTACCGGCCGGGGCCAAAGGCTGTGAAGGTGCTGTCGGGCGAGCCGTCGTTCCAGCGATAGCGCGCAAATCCGGTCGTGGCATGCAGGGTGATGACGCTGCTGCTGCACAGGGTGCGGTCGGGGCCGAGGTCGAGTTTCGGTGTTGAAAACGAGGCGTTCAGGCTAAAGATATTGTTGGTATAGTTGCATTCGGGTTGTGCGGTGGAGGGAAAGTTTTGGGTCAAATTGAACGGTGTGGGAAGGGTGCCGTTGTCGTTGGCTATGCCCCAGAGGATGCCGTCGGCGGGCATCGGGAGGTTGAAGGCCCAGGTGCGGCAGGAGTCTTTGGCGAGTTTCCCATTCAAAAGAAACGGTGTGCCGTAGGGGGTAGTGGCTGTGGCAGTGGGGTTTTTCAGGTAAAATTGAAGCGGCATACTGTCGGGGAGCGCCACACTTCCGGTATTACAAATGCGTATCTGGAGGTTCAGTCCATTGGGTGCGCAGAAAAAAGTGTCGAGCGTGACACTGACATCAGGCACGGGGTAGCCTGTCGTGAATGTTGAGTTGAGTTTGGTTCCAGATCGGACGGCAGGGCATCCAGGGTATTTTGGTGCTTGTGAAGACATGGAGGCGGCCATCAAAAGTGGTGGGCTGCGGGCCTGCGAAGGGCTGATCAAAACCTGTCACGGCAATGTCGGCATGGCCATCGTTGTCCACATCGGCGATGACGGGGATTTCATCCAGCGTAATGCTGCCAACGGTTGTTTTCCACCAGTTGCGCTCGGCATCTACCCCAGGTGGGAAAGGGGCCGCGCCACCGTACATGATGCGCAGATCGCTCTGGTCGCGGTAGACGATTTCCTGAACTCCATCGCCGTTAAAGTCAAAAACGGCGCAGCCAGTATATCCAGACTCATCGGAGTTTGGCTGAACCCACCAGTAAGGCGCAGCCGGGTTGGTGTTTGCTTTGTTGAGGTTGAAAGCAGCCATTCTATTGATCCCAATCATGATGATTTCCGGGTAATCCCTGGCATAACCTGACTTCGTGTCATCATAGACATTGGCAATGGCCGCCACACCCCGAAAACTGGAGGCAAATGCTCCGGGCGGAAGCGTCAAATAACGCACCAGGCCATTTTTATTCCAAACGTAGATACCGATACCGCCCTGTCTTGCCGCACTGACTATGATGTCGGCTATGCCATCTAAATCCATGTCCGCCACAGCAGTATAGCCATCTGTATATTTAAATGCGCTCTGCATGGTGTTGAGGTCTTTTGCCACTTTAATTTCAACGCCGTCGCCATCCAACGGGTCCAGATCAATCGAGTAGATAACCGAACCCGCTACCAATTCCAAGCCCTCACAATCAGGGTCACCATTGCAATCGGCAGGAGTGAGCAGGTCAGCAGCAGTGGAAAGATTGGTGCCGATGGTGCTGGCGAGGCCGGAATGGGAAGCACCATTCAGGATCCGCAGGAGTTGGGGTGCCGCCGGATTAGAGAAATCGAACTGGAACACATCGTTGCCGGCATAAATTTCGGGTCGGCCGTCCTGATCAAAATCAGCCAGCATGGGCCGCTGTTTGGTATCTGCCGTTGGCAGATCGGAGGTTATCCAGAGCGTCATGCAAGGAAATACTCCGGGCGTAAAATTCCGGTAAACATGCACTTTGCTGTCGTTTTCGACCGTGATGAATTCGGGAATGCCGTCCTTGTTGATATCTCCGATCACGGGATAGTTGCCGTTCCAGGCAAAGCCTGCCGTCGGGGGCAGCCGATCCGGGATATTGACATTGCTGCCATCCCCTTTGTATATGCTGAAAACAGGTACGTTTGCCCGGATCACAATGATTTCGGCGATGGAGTCTGTCTGGGGGTTGAGGTTGGCGACAATGGGAGAGGAGTTGACAGAGGCGATGCCTTCGGAAGTGCGCCAGGCCAGCATTCCTTCGATGGTGGCATCGGGGTCCAGGTTGTTGGCTATACAGTCCTCGCCATCGAAGCAATGGCAATCCGGATCGTAGCAATCCACATAGCCGTCGTTGTCATCGTCTTTGCCGTTGTCGCAGATTTCGGGGCAAGGCGGCGGCGCGGCGCAGAGCACTTTTTTATTCATCGGAAGATGGGTCAGCGTCAGGTTGCCGGTCGAGAGGGTGACGGTCAGACTTTCGGAGATCAACGGGCTGGCGTCGGTGACGTCGTAGGTGTGCTGGTTGATCAACACAATGGTTTCCGTGGATTCGGTGAGGCAGCTCACCGCGCCGGTTGCATCCGGCAGGTTGGCCAACAGGGCAGAGGTGACATTGATATCGTTTGCCATCAACCGGATAGGCCCGGCCTGCTTGCTGGCCATTATTTGCCACGAGGCGATCCCTGCGGTAGCACCCGTAAATTTTTTGTGCCACCTTAAACCGCCGTCTTCCTCAATGCGCAGCAGGAGGGCGGATTGTATGTTGTTATTGTTGTCTAAACCGCCTTGCTCCCCCAACAACCAGCCATTATCTTTAAAATATGCCAGATTTTGATAGATTGAACTCAGGCCAGTTGTGATGTAGTGATTGGACCATACAATATCGCCACCTGCTTCACAGCGCAGCAGGTTGGTTTGGAATTCAATCGGAGAGATCGGTGTTTTGCAGGCAATCGCGTAGCCTCCGTCCGGGTGTGGCGAGATACTGAAATAGTTATCTACTGCCGAAACGACACTGGCCGTCGGATGATAGGACTTTCCCTGCAAGACTTCGCCATTGGCATCGAGTCTGAAAACCTCGTAACTGCCTTTTAAAGGACCAGATTGAATGTTTCGACTGAGCAGGTAGCCGTTGCCGCTGTTGGCCGCTTTGTGCAAATCGCTTCTAAAGGATTTTTTGAAAATCTTGCTCCACAACAGCGTTCCGTCCAGCCTGAATTTGATGACCGCCAAATCTGCATTGTTATAAGTTGCCGTGACCGTCAGGCTGCCATCCGGATCAACGACCATTTGTTCTATTGAATAGAATAGAGAAAGGGGTGTAGGCGCCGCATAATTAAAGTTGAAGAACTGAAGCAGGTTTCCGTTTGCATCAAGATGTAGCACCACTGGTGTTGTGGCGACACTCACTTCTCTATTTCCCAGCAAGGCGAAAGTCCCGTCCGGCAAGGTTTGTACGTCTTTCCAGACTTCCACTTGTGGGCTGGCCTTGCTCCAAAGAACATTGCCCTTTGGGCCAAACAAAACAACCGCTCCCTTTCCAACGAAGTCGGCCCTGCCGCAAGCGATGACGTTGCCGCTTGGCAAAACCTGCATATCCAGAAAGAACAGCCTGCTGGTCGCGCTGTACTGCAACTGTTCTATGATTTCCTCACAATCGCCCGTCACTTCGATCACGCCCGAAAAATCATCGCTGCACACCGCGCCCGTAGCCCTCAGCACCACATTGTACGTCCCCTCGGTTGAAAAAGTGAAATTCAGGGTTGGAGCGCTGCCCACCAGAACGCCATTAATAAACCACTCCAGACTACCGGCACCCGCAGCGGTGCTGGTGAACAGCACGGATTCGCCTTCTTTAATGCTGGTTTTGTCGGCTGTGAAAGCCGATTTCACCGGACAGGTGACAACATAAACCATTGAAACCGAATCCACACAACCTTGCGGGCCGTTGGTGGCGCGCAGTTTTATGGAAAAAACACCCGGAAAATTGAACGTGTACGCAGGATTTACAGCCGTAGACACCAACGCATTATTTACGAACCACTGGTAACTCGCGCCGCCTGTCGTGGTGTTGTTAAAATTAGCGGTCACACCTGCCACGCCGCCGCCCGTAGGTGTCACCGAAAAATTGGCATCCACCATCGGAGCGCAGGCGTCCAGACAGCCATCCGATTCCAGCAAACTTTTCCGTACGGTGGTGACAAACTCCAGCATCCGGTCTGCCTGCCCCTGCGTGAACCGGTACACACATTCGAAGGGCGAGTAGTCCATAAAATTCTCTGTCATGTCGCTCACATCCGTCGTGAACGGATTGGGCGCTAAAGCATCGGCGTCGGTGGTGCAGGAGTTGATCGGACAAGCCGTGTGTTTCCCCTGATCGGGGGGAGTATCGCATACCCGATCGCCGTCTACGAGGCAATCATCGTTTTTGCAGCCGCCTTCAAACGTGTGGTACAATCCAAAGTAGTGCCCCATTTCGTGTATGAACACAACTTCCTTTTCCGGGCTGACCCCAAAAAACTGCGCCTCGCACACCATGCCGTCTTCCGGTCGGCCATGCGACGACGGGAAATAGGCATAGCCCGCCACGCCCGGCCCGGAGGAGAGGCTATTGATGCTTTGCACCACCCAGATGTTGATGTAACGGGTTGGATCCCAACGACTCAGGTCTTTCAGCGGCAGGTCATCCGTCTCCATATCCAGACTGGTCAGGGCCGATGCGACACGGTTGATACCGGTGGTCGCCAGGCCGTCGGGCGTACGCCGGGCCAGACAAAACTGAATGCTGGTCTCTACACTTGCACCCGCCTGGGCATAGTAGCCCGCATGGGCAAAAGCATCGTTCAAGTGTTGCACTGCTTTGGCTACCTGTGCGTCGCTGATGTTCTCGGAGCCGCCGTTGTGGATGATGTGCACGACCACGGGCAGTACGAGCGGCGCGGCAGCCGCACGAGCAGCGACGTCCTTTTCTTTTTGCCGAAAAACCTGTGTGAACTGTGCATCCAGCATCGCTTGCGCAGCAGCCAATTCAGGTCTTTTTTTCCATAAATCCTGCTGCATCACATCACCACCACAGATGAAAGTTGTAGGCAGCGGGTTTTGAGCAAGAAGAAGCGGAGTGAAAAAAAGAAGGGTGAGGGAGCAGAGGAAAGTTGGCAGGTATGTTTTCACGACAAAACCATTTAAACACGAGATACACAGAGCCATCGGGTTCGCTGCTTTTTAGATTGTTATGTGAGGGCTTAGCCAGGAAGGCCCTTTTAGAACAGGGTACCAAGATGAACCGCCGGGAGCATTATTTTTTTGTACAAAAATGAGGGGTTACCAATCGCTGATATCCAACTGACCTGGCAACTCCTGCGCCTGGTATTTTTACCGGAAATGCACTGCTGTTAAGGGTGCTGACAAGGAGCCTCGGAATCTCGGGCGGGCCTGCCCCCCGCTCCAGCGTCCCGTCCGCATGGCGGGCAAAACGGCCATCAGTACGGTCGTGCACCTTGTCGTAACGGGGCCAGGGCCAGCCGCCGAACTTCGTGGCGTGGTAATCATCGAACGCCTGCTGGATTTCCTCCTTGGTGTTCATCACAAAAGGCCCGTACTGGATCACCGGCTCGCCGATCGGCTTGCCCTGCAACACCAAGATGTGGGCTTCATCGGAGCCGTTCACGATGGCCAGGTCCACGGCGGCATTCACCACCACGGAATGATACTGTTTGATGGACTTGCCAGCCAGCGTGACCCCGCTCCGAGGTAAAAATAAAGGGTCCTGTAAATGCCTGCAGCGGCTTTGGCCAGGGTGAAGCGGGCGCCCGGTTCTAGTTTCATATTGAACACCGCCACCTGGTTGGCGGCATCGGCGGCCCAGGAATCGGGAGGGGGCGCTGGGGCGGCTTCCCCGTGCAGTTTCCCGACGATCACTTCCACCTCGATGTACTTGCCGGCGCCGTCTGCTTTCCGGAGTTTGGGGATCTTGCTGCCCCAGAGCATCTTAAAATGTGGCTCGACCATCTTGTTCTTTTTGGGCAGGTTGAGCCAGATATGGAAGAGTTCCAGCGGGTTGTCCTCGTCTTTTTTCAGCAGCGGGAACATCTCGGAGTGTTTGTTAAACAGAACAAAAAGGGATCGAGCGTTTCCCAACTGAAGCCCATCGCTTTTACCTGAAGAACGGGATCGGGGTCTGCTTCCGGGGCGGCGGTTTTGGCGCGTCCGCTTTTGGGCCAACCCAGAAAAGCCAATACGCCGAGGATGAATTTACCCGGAAACCCCCGGCGGTTGTTGTTGAAAGTTATTTTTCACACGTTCCTTAGCACAGCCGCGGAGCGGCGAAAGATTTGTAGGGTTGGCGCAAATGATATACAGAAGGTGCAGCGCACCGACTCTACACATTTCGGTGCGCTGCACCTCCAAACATATATTCTGATATCCCCTACAAATCTTTCGCCGCTCTGCGGCTGTGCTAACCAGTGATAAAAATTTACTTGCGAGACGACTGTACGTTACGATCCGACAGAGCAGCCGGTACTTTAAAACATATCATAGTACAACTTCAACGTCGCATCCTTTTCCTGCGCCTTGATCTCCTCAATCAATTTGGACAGGCTGGCGGCCTTTTCCGTATCACCTTTCTCTCCGAAATATTTGCGCAGGTCGGCAATCGCTTTGGTGGCCCCGAAGCGGCGGAACAGGCTGTTTTTCTCGTCCATCGAGATACCTTTCAACCTGGCCACGCCGACATCCAGTTGAGCGGCATCTGAAAGACCGACGAGCGTTTTCTGGTAGTTGTCAAAAAACGCGAAGGCGCCCATGTAGTCTACTTTGTCCATTTTCTTCTCGAAAAACGGCAGGTTGTCCCGGCTGGGGTTGTTGCCGTACAATTCGCTGAGGGTCTGGATGATGCCGTCGCTGTCGTCGTTTTCGAGCGAGCGTGATACGCTGATGGCGGCCTGCGGGTCGAGTTTGGCGAGGGCTGCGAGGGCGGCGCCGACAACGCTGTACGGCTGGTCAGTACCGAGGTATTTCTGTGCGACGGCGGCGTACTGCTTGTCGCCGGTTTTGCCGAGGCTGGTCAGGGCCGTGGCGCGCACTTGTGGGTCGGGATCGGTGTCGGCCAGTTTCACCAGCGTAGCCAGCGTATTTTTGTTGTCAAGGTCGGCCTGCTGGATGGCGGTCTGACGGAGGCCGCGATACTTGTCATTGAGGGCTTCGGCGAACACCTGTTTGGCGAGCTCGCTTTTATTATTTTTCAGGGCTTCCAATGCTTCGAAGCGGTCGCGGTAATTTTTGCCGTTGCGGTAGAGGAAAGCAAACTCTTCCGGAGTATGGTCGTCGGACTTAACACAGAGCAGCGTCTTTTCTGCGTCCACATTGACCATAGCCGGTTTTGCAGGCGCATCGAACAGAAAGGTTTGAACGCGTTTAGTGACGCGGATGCGCTCGCGACGCGATTGGCCGGAGGCATCATAGAGATCTACTGCGAGTGGTAATTCGAAGATATACGGCACCTTGTTGGCGGCTTCCTGCGTCTGGGCAATGGTAACGGAGGTTTTACGAGTGGCGTCATCCCATCCATACGTGATTTCGAGGTTGGGATGACCGGCGGCGTAAAACCACTGGTTCCAGAACCAGTTCAGGTCGCGCCCGGTCACATCCTCGAAGGCGAGGCGCAATTCATGGGCTTCCACGTCGGTGTATTCATTCTTTTTCAAATACCGTTGCAACGCAGCAAAAAATGCGTCGTCGCCCACCTCGGTGCGGAGCATGTGCAGGGTGGCGCCGCCCTTGTTGTAAGAATGTGCGTCGAACATATCTTCCCGGTCGGCATACCCGAAATGAATGAGCGGGTGGCCGCCATCCGCCGCAGAAAAGACGTAGCCTTCGCGTTCTTCCTGTTCATGCGCTTCGGCTTCGTCGCGGCCGTGCTTGTGCTCGAACCAGAGGTATTCGGAATAGTTGGCAAAACCTTCATTGAGGGTTAGGTTCGACCAACTTTCGGTGGTCACCAAGTCGCCGAACCACTGGTGGAACATTTCGTGTGCGACCACGCCCTCATTCGTCCAGTGGTTGTCAATGAGTTCGCGCTTGTTTTTCTGCACGTATTCGCCAAAGATCACGGCGGTTGTGTTTTCCATCGCGCCACTCACGTAGTCGCGTACCACCACTTGCGAGAATTTCGGCCAGGGATACGGATAGCCCAGTTTGGTCGAAAAAAACTCCAGCAGTTCAGGGGTATGCGGAAAGATGTCGCGGGCATCCTGCTCGAATTTTTGCTCCACGTAGTAGTCTACGTCAATGCCGCGCCACTTGTCTTTCACCACGGTGTACTCGCCAATGGCCATCATGAACAGGTAAGGCGCATGGGGTTTGTCCATTTTCCAGTAGTCGGTGCGGGTGCCGTCCGAATTTTTCTTCGACGATACGAGCAGGCCGTTGGACAGGGTTTTGTATTTGTCCTCGACGGTCAGGTACATCTCCTGGGTGCAACGCTCGTTGGGTTTATCCACCGTCGGCATCCAGAACGAGTTGCTTTCCGTCTCGCCTTGTGTCCAGATTTGGCGGGGTTTCTCGGGGTCCGAACCGTCGGCATTGATGAAATAAAGGCCCTTGTCGCTGGTGATGGCGTCACTGCCACCGAAAGATTCCCGCTCGTCGGGCTTGGCGACGTATGTAATGGCAATCTTAAACTCGTCGTTCCGGGTGAAGGTCTTGCCGAGCTGGACAGTCAATTGCTTGTTGTCGTAGGTATATTTCAACGGCTCCGTCTTCCCATCGAACACCACAGATTTGATGTCAAAATTTTTCGCGTCGAGCGTCACTTTGTCGGTGGTGTAGAACCAGGGGCGAAGTGTGAGCGTGGCTTTACCATTGGCGCGTTTTTGTGCCCAGTCAAACGAGAGCTCGATTTTGGTGTGGATCAGGTCGTGCTCAAAGGTGTGAGAAGCATTGTAAACGGGCAGCGTGTCGGATTGTGGAGCGGACTCGGGGCGAATTTCTGCGCCGTCCATCAGGCTGTATTCAGCAGGCTCTTCGGCCTCATCGCCGACAAGGGGTTTGCCCATTGTATCCCAGGCGACTGGCTCTGACATCTGAACGGGCGTTTTGGACGCAGCCATTTTGTCTGCGGATTTGGGGGTGCAGGCTACCGCGAAGACGAATGCAACGGCGGTCGCTGCGGAAAAAAAACGGAGAAACTTCATGTGTGGAAATTTAAGCCCGCTGGTCGTTTTGGAGCTGCCAAATGCTGCGGACGTTAGAATGGTCAAACTGATTAGGAACACGGCACCAATAACTTAGTCATTTTAGGTCAACCATTTTTTCATCAGACAACACTATTTTTCTGCGAATAGTGGGGCTATTTAAAGAAAAATAGCGGCCGTATGATGGAACAAAGGGTGGCATCAAA
>Ga0209181_10005345_pt1 | contig 18530 bp, 11 predicted proteins | sample MAT05_FD_187208 | JGI IMG/M metagenome (GOLD analysis project Ga0209181, IMG submission 187208) | Freshwater microbial communities from Lake Fryxell liftoff mats and glacier meltwater in Antarctica - MAT-05 (SPAdes) (version 2) | ecosystem: Environmental > Aquatic > Freshwater > Ice > Liftoff...
TGCGCAGGATCTCAATCGGCTTCGTGCCATCGGCCATCTTGGTGCCGATCAGAGCGGCTTCGTAAGCTCCGTGTTTGCCTTCTGCATCTTTGGGCGATGCATTCCAGGTGGAGGGCACGACGATCTGGTAGGATTCCGTTTTCTTGTCCTTGATCTTGATCCAGTGGCCGAGTGCGCCGCGTGGGGCCTCGACAAAGCCGACGCCCCTGGCTTCGCTCGGCCAGGAGGAGGGTTCCCAGTTTTTCGTGTTGGCCGTGACGGTGTCGCCAGCTTTGAGGTTGGCGATGAGGTTGTTGTATTCTTCGAGCATCCACTGGGCGGGGAGCTTGGTTTCAAGGCCACGGGCGAAGGTGCGGCCTAGCGTTGAGAAGAGGGCGGTGGCGGGGAGCTTGGTGGCGCCCAGGCCCCAGGTGACGACGTCTTTGATGGCAGTGTTGCCAGTGGCGTAGCCGATCACCATGCGGGCGAGTGGGCCGACTTCTACCGCGTTACCGCGCCAGCGCGGGGTTTTCACCCAGGAGTAACCCTGGTTCTCATCGAGCTGCTTGTAGGGTGGTTTGGGGCCAAAGTATTTTGCCTTCGTTTGGCCTTCCCAGGGGTGGAGCTTTTTCTTGCCGTCGCCGTATTCGTACCAGGAGTGGGTGACTTCTTCCTGCACCTGCGAAAAGTCGGTGAGATCGAGCTGCTGTACTTCGCTCAGATTCTTGTTCAGCACAACGCGGCGGGGGAATCGGAACCTGGAGATGGATTCCAGGTTGTAGTCTGTTGGCATGTCGCCGTAAGCCATGAAGTTGCCAAGGCCGCCGCCGATCTGCGTCCATTCCGGGTAGAAGCTGGCGATGGCGGCGAGGTCAGGGATGTAGAGCTGGTCGACGATGTTGATCGCCTCCGTGATCTTGTCTTTGACGAAGTTGAGTCGCTCCATGTTGATCGGTGCGTTGTCGTCGACCATGTTGATAGCGCAGGCGACCCCGCCGACGAGGTAATTGGGGTGGGGGTTCTTGCCACCGAAGACGGTGTGGATCTTGGCTACTTCTTTTTGCCACTGTAGGGCTTCAAGGTAGTGGGCGACGGCCATGAGGTTGGCCTCTGGCGGGAGCTTGTAGGCTGGGTGGCCCCAGTAGGCATTCTGGAAGATGCCAAGCTGGCCGGAGTCGACAATGGGCGGGCAGCCTGGGACGTTGATCACCGGTTTGTCGGTGATCATTTTATAGACGGGTTTGGCTCCGGTGGGGTTGGGGTAGGCGGCCTGTACGCAGCCGTTTGAAGCGCAACTGCCCCAGGCGATGATTGCCTTCGCACCGGCAGCAGCTTCTTCGAGGATGCTCGTAAACGTTTCGCCCCCGATGGTGCAGTAAACGCCGCCATCGTTGGTAGGAGCGTTGCCTTCGACTGCGAGAAGATATTGGCCTTTATGATCCTTCATGATCTTCCGGCGGATTTCTTCGGCCTGGTGACCAGCGGCAGCCTGAAGGGTGTCGTCGTAATCGAGCGAAATCATGTTGAAGAGAATGTCTTGCGCAATGGGGTGGGACGAGCGGATGAACGACTCACTGCAGCAGGTGCACTCGAGGCCATGGATCCAGAGCACAGGGATGCGCGGCTTTTTGTCGAGAGCGTTGGCAATCTGGGCCGCCGCTTCCTTGGGGAGGCCGAGCGAAGCGGCCATCATGGTGCAGAAGGTGAGTATGTCGCGGCGGCTAATGCCGCGCCGCTCGAGAACTTCGGACGTTGTCGTAGGTTGAGAGGCAATCATGGGGCCAGCTCCTTAGACTGTTGTCCTAGTTAGCAATTGGAGTGCCAGATGAAAGATGGCTGCAATAGCTCAAACGAGGGCATTGGGTAGGCGAGTTGGGGGAAAATCCGCAGGAATTGGGGCAATTGGCGCACCCAGCTTAATCCCGACTGTTGAATCTAGGATAAATTTGAAACGGCAATGAAAATGCATATTGTTGGGGCAATGAAACTTCAACTTATTTTGCTTTCGTTACTATTCGCGACCGTCGGCTTTGGCGCTGATGTCGCTGCCGGCAAGACTGCCTATGATGCGGCATGCAAGAAGTGCCATGGTGCGGACGGAACTGCCAACCCGGCGATCGTCAAGATGATGAAGGTTGAGATGAAGCATCTTGGATCTAAAGATGTGCAATCCAAGAGCGACGCTGTGCTGAAAAAGGAAACCATTGAGGGAGTAGGGAAGATGAAGGCCATTCCCTCTGCCGAGAAGGATGTTGCCAACATTCTGGCCTTCGTCCGCACCTTGAAGCAATAGGAGCCTGAAACATGGGGAAGCTTGCTCAACGCTGGGTTTTGCCTGTCCTCTACCTGACTGACAACTGGGTTAGCAGGATTGGATTGTTTTTTGTACTTTCGGCGATGGTGTTGTGGATCTTCCTCACCGGAGCGAGTGCCGCTTCGGGATATCTGGGAATCCTCCAGTTTGTGGCTCTGCCTGCTGCATTCTTTGGAGGACTTTTGTTGGTTCCTATTGGGATCAGCATGCAGAGGCGCCGCGAGGCACCCGACCACCATCTGCACTTGCCCGGGAAGATAGAGCTTTCAAACCCAAAAGTGCGAAGCTTCCTCGTCTTTGTCGCCGCCGCCACCTTTGTGAATTTGGTGGTTGGTGGCGCACTGACTTTTCAGACCGTCCACTATATGGAGAGCAATAATTTCTGTGGCACAGCCTGCCATGTGATGGCACCTGAACACAGCGCATTTCAGAACGGATCTCATGCGCAGGTGAAGTGTGTAGAGTGTCATATCGGAGAGGGTGCCGGCAATGCGATTCGGGCGAAGCTGAACGGTACGCGGCAGCTCTACCTGATTCTGACCGGCGGCTATAGCCGCCCGATTCCATCGCCTCCACATGCGCTGAAGCCTGCCTCCGAGACTTGCGAGAACTGCCATTCCCGCAATCACGATTACGGGGACAAGCTGTGGCGACGCACGCAGTTTGACGATACCGGGGCAAAAGTTGAAACCGCATTGATGCTGAAACTGGGTGGAGCCGAGGGCAAGGGTATCCACGGGGCGCATATGGGCAAAGGATTCCATATCGATTATGAGGCGGCAGACGATAAACGAGCGAAAATTCTGGCGGTAAAAGTAACCAAGGGCGGTCATAGTGACGAGTTTGCGTCAGCGGATTACAGTTCCGGGAAGGTGAAGGCGGTGTTCAGCCGGCGCATGGATTGCCTCGATTGCCACAACCGGCCGAGCCATGAGTTTGCCGTTGCTGATCGTGCGGTCGACAAGTTGATGGCCGATGGAAAGCTGCCGCAGTCTCTTCCGCTGTTTCGAAAAGCGGCATTGGAAGCGCTGAAGGGTGAGTATGGCAATGGCGCTGCGACGGCCATCCCCGAACAGCTAAAGGCTTACTACCAGAAGAATCAGCCGGGATCTCTGGCAGCCAATCAAGGCGAGTTGGAGAAGGCAGGGAAGGAACTCGCTGCACTTTACGGGCGAAACATATTCCCGGCAATGAAGATTACCTGGGGCACCTATCCCCAGCATTTGGGACATACAGCCTCTCCTGGCTGCTTCCGTTGCCATGGTGAAGAGTTGAAGTCTAAGACTTCTGGCAAGGCGATTACACAGGATTGCGAAGCTTGCCACAAGGTGCTTGGGGTGGAAGAAAAGAATATGAAGGCGTTACAGGAACTTGGAGGTTGATCATGCGTGAACGATTCGGAATGCGTGTCTGGCCAGCAGTATTGATCGTTGGCTTTTTGGCAGCTGCAGGATTAGTAAGTGGCGTGGGCAAGAGTGCCTTCAATGCCGCGCAAAAGGCGTTCTACGCCGATGAGAAGACTATCAATTTTGTAAGGCCGGGCTTGGATCTGAAGATCCTGGCTGCAGTTGTCAATCCGGATGGCTCGATGGCGGCGCGTATCCGGATAACCGATCCGCTTGGTGTGCCGCTGGACCGGTTGGGGGTGTTTACTCCAGGTCCGGTGAACATCAGTTTTGTGGCGGCGTTTATTCCTAAGGACGATAAAGTCTACACAGCGTACACAACGCGTCTACAAACGAGTCCGATCACAAGAGTTTCAGCAAGGCAAGCGGCCGGTGATACTGGCGGCAGTTGGGTCAAGAATACAGAAGAGGGCGAGTATACCTATACCTTTGGCACGCGGGCACCGGCTGGCTTCGACCGGACGGCGACACATACGATCGGTGCATACTCGAGTCGCAATCTGACTGCCTTCGATCTGGGAACAAACTATGCAAGTGCAACGTTCAATTTCATCCCGGCTGGCGGAGAAGTGACTCAGGTTCGCGACGTGGTCAAGACGGCGACTTGCAATGCGTGCCATATCCAGGTGTCCGCGCATGGTGGATCGCGCATTGGTATGGAAATGTGTGTGTTGTGCCATACGCCGCAGACAGTGGATCCAGACACCGGAAACACGGTTGATATGACGGTGATGACGCACAAGATTCACATGGGTAAGGATCTGCCGAGCGTGAAGGCAGGAGGCAAATATCAGATCATCGGCTTTAATCAGTCTGTTGTAGATTTTTCGGTTGTTGGTTTTCCAGCTAACGCCCGTAACTGCACGGCTTGCCATGCCCAGAGCGGCCCGAACGCAGCCACTCAGGCAACGGCAATGTTTAACCCCACACAGGCTGCTTGTGGATCATGCCATGACGGCATCGACTTCGCGCTTGGCAAAGGTCATATCGTTCAAGCCGACGATACGCGATGCTCCACTTGCCACCGCCCGGAAGGGGAACGCGAGTGGGATATCTCAGTCAAGGGTTCACACGTCGTCCCTGAGTTTTCAAAGAACCTGAAGGGGCAGTCGATTGAGTTGCTGGAAGTCAGCAATACTGCGCCTGGGCAAAATCCAACGGTCACGTATCGATTGAAGGATGCAGATGGCAAGATTCTTGCGCCAACTGACATGACGTCACTTTCTTTGATCCTGGCCGGGCCAGCTCCAGACTATGTTGCTTACTGGTCTGAGGCTTCGAGGACAGATACGCTTTCACCGAGTGGATCAGCCACACATCGCTTTGCAAGAGCGATTCCGACGGATGCCAAGGGTACCTACACGATCAGCGCTGAAGGGTATCGCAATGTATCGTTTGAAGGTCCGGGGCGTATTCCTACTACAGTCCGTGATCCCTTGAAGAATGTTGTGAAGTACTTCAGCGTTGATGGCACTGCTCTCGCTCCAAGGCGACAGGTGGTTAGCGTTGAGAAGTGCAACGCCTGCCACACCAGGATTGAAGCCCATGGCCGTAACCGGAATCAGATCGAGGGGTGCGTGATTTGCCACAACTCAACGATGACCGATGCGGCACGGCGGCCTGCAGCACAGGCCCCGAATGAGTCGATCAGTTTTGGCACGATGGTACACCGTATTCACACGGGTAAAGAGCAGGGTCGGCCCTACATCATCTATGGCTTCGGTGGCTCTGTGAACAACTTCAGCGAAATCGGATTCCCAACCAGCGCTGCCAACTGTACAACCTGCCACGTCAACAACTCTCAGAATCTGCCGTTGAGGGCAAATTTGAATCCGGTAACGGATCCGCGTGGATGGCTTCCGACGCTTGGTGTCACCAGTGCCTCTTGTCTGAGCTGTCATAGTTCTCGAGATGCTGCGGTACACGCACAACTCAACGCTTCGACGCTCGGCGAAAGCTGTACGGTTTGCCACGGCCCGAATGCAGAATTCTCCGTAAGCCGTTCGCACGCCAGATAAGATGCAGGTCAGCACCACCATAGCCGTCCTCTTGTTGCTGCCCTTCATTGCCGGTGCGGCCCCTAAAAAGGCCCGCCCCGGCAAAGAAGGCTATGCAGGAACTGAAGCTTGTCTGGTCTGCCATGAAGATATGGGTAAGGCCTTTTTGAAGAGCCGCCATGGAATCATCGAGACCGACAAGGGACGGGGATGGAAGGGGCAATCGTGTGAATCCTGCCATGGGCCGGGAACCAAGCATGGTGAAGCGGCCGAAGCAAAGTTCATCCTGAATCATGTTAAGTCAACGCCTCGTGAGGCAGACGCCTCGTGCCTGTCATGTCACAAAAATCAGGCTACACACTCGGGGCGGATCAGCGGTTCTCATGCCAAAGCGCAGGTTTCGTGCGTAAGCTGTCATGCGGTTCATCATGCAGTGAATGATTCGTCGCTACCTATGATGCGAGACTTCAGCGAGAAATCTCCTGCGGCAGTTGCGAAGCTTGCTCTAGTTAGTTCAAGAGCTACTAAAATCACCGAACTTTGTTCCAGTTGTCACGCAAGTGCCTGGGCATCATTCCAGCGACCGCATACTCACGCCGTGTCGCAGGGGGCGATGTCGTGCGTCGATTGCCACAACCCTCATGGAACTTCGCGGCCCTTCGGACTCAACACGACTGCCAGAACTACCAACTCCGAGCCTGGGTGTTTCAAATGTCACGCCGACAAACGAGGGCCCTTTGCTTTTGAGCATGCCCCCGTTCGGATGGAGGGTTGCAGTTCTTGTCACGAAAACCACGGCTCTGCCAATCCTCGAATGCTGAATCGTGCGGAGGTAAGCATTAGCTGTCTGGAATGTCATTCAAACGTGCCTGCGGCGACTAATCGCACCGGTACTCTGGGGACCGTTGCCACCGGCTTCCATGACCTCAGACTTCCTGCTTATCGCAACTGTACAACTTGCCACACGAAGGTTCATGGATCGCACATCAACAGGGACTTACTGCGATGAAGAAATTGAGCCTGTTCGTATTTCTCGCTAGTTTTCTAAATGGACAAGAACCAGCCAAGCCGGTTGTCGAGGATCCGCTCCAAATGCAGAGTGATATCGGCTACCGGATGCTCACTGGGCAGCATGGCAACATCAATACGTATCGAAGCATTGTGAATCTTGGTGAGGGGCCGAGACTGCTGCAGTTTCAATCTACCTATAAGCCTCCGAATACGAAGCTATTCGATCAATTTCGAATTCATGGGGCGAACTGGGGCGACCCGCTCAACACCTTTCAATTGAACGTCGAGAAGTCGGCAATATACCGGGTGAATTTCCAATACCGTAACCTTGCCTACTTCAATACGCTTCCTTCGTTTGCCAGCCCCCAACTTGGACGCTTGGGCGCATCGTCATACGCCACCAGCCAATCCTGGCAGGATACCCGGAATCGCTTTTGGAATCTGGATCTCGATTTAAGGCCAGGGCGCAGGTTGCAACCATTTTTCGGTATTGCCCAGAACACGAGCCACGGGCTTGGAGTGAGTCCGCTGGTGCTTGATGAGAACAGCTACCCGGCGGCCAGCCGGATCGATACCGGCTACACGGTGTTTCGCGGCGGTATGCGGCTTGAGACCGAATTGTTGCACCTGACGCTAGAGCAGGGCGGGGCAACTTTCCACGACGGCACTTCGTTGTTCAACAACACCCTCAATCTGGGCAATCGCGAGAACACCTATTTCGGCCGGCAGCTTTCGTTGGGGGATTCCACACGGCTATACGACGTGAACGGCAATCATCTGTACTCGTCGGCAGACCTTACGATTTCACCTGTCTCCTGGTTGGATTTTAGTGCGGAGTACTATTTTTCGCAGCCTAAGTCCGAGGTGCGCTTCAATGAGTCGGCTCGTGGGACGATCCTCTGGCTGGATACGTTGCGTTTTGCCAACGGGCAGCAATCGCTGGCTACCGGTTATGCGAATCAACCGAGAACTGCAGGCGGATTGACGCTGGAAGTACGGCCGTTCAGCCGCTTACGCATCATTGATGCCTGGCAGGTGGAACACATGCACAATTCGGGATCGGTATCGTTTGGAACCACCCTGGACGGTCGTGCGCTGAGCCCGGTGAACTCGAACGATCGCCTGGTGCTGAGGCAGAACGAACAACGATTGCAGGCGTTCTTCGATGTGACCAAACGCTTCACGATTTTTGGCGGACATCGCTATTTGTGGGGGGATGCCGAGGTACGGCGGGCGACACTGGCTCCAGGCGGGCCCAGGGAATTTGGCTATCTGAATCGTCATTCCGCTCTTGGTGGATTCATTTACAGGCCCTTCTCGAAATTGACTGTAAACGGTGAGACGGAAGTGGGCCGCGGCGACCAGACTTACTTTCGCACCAGTCTTCAGAATTTTGAACAGATGCGTTTGCGGGCACGCTATCAGCTTTCAGAAGCCTGGCAGTTCAATGCCCGGTTCACGCGCGTGAATAATGCGAACCCGACACCGGGAGTGAATCTGAGCTTCCGCAATCAGCAGACGAATCTGACGGTGCAGTGGACAAAGAAGTTGGTATCGGTAATGGCGGATTACACACGTTCGGCCATCTTTACAAATCTCGGATATCTTGATCCCGTTACTTATCTGCTGGAACCCAATATTTATCGCGATAACGCGCATACCGGCACGTTGGCCGCCGATTTAAGATTGCCACGCAAGTCTACGTTTACCTTTGGCGGCAGCACGTTTCGGTCTGCTGGCAGCAGGCCCAGTCGCTACTACCAGCCGTTGATGCGATTGCGAGTTCCTGTTGCCAGTGGAATCGGATTTCTCGCCGAGTGGCGCCACGTGTCGATGGGACAAACGTTTTATGCATACGAGGCGTTTGGCGTGCAGCAGTTCACGATTGGCCTGCGAATGTCGCGCTAACCCAGCTCATACTTCTTCATCTTGTAGCGAAGCTTGTCTCGACTGATTTCGAGGATGCGGGCGGCCTTCGCTCATGATGGCGGGATGACCCTTCGCTGAGATGGTGAAGGGAAGGGGCAACCAGTTTTTTGCCTGTTCCGGTTGCTCCGCGCAGCAGAAGCATGCGGCAGTGAGGGGCTACACGCTGGATCTTTGAATAGAGTTTCCACATCTCAGGACTGTTGCCGGCCATGCCTTCGAAATAGTTTGTGTGGGCGTGGATTCTCGCGCGTTACAGACGCGTGTTTACCTACACGGTCCCGAAGTGTCTCAATTGAATTGGCTTGTCGAGGTAGCCGGTGGCAACTTTGCGGATGGCCTCAACGTGGGATTCCGTGGAGTAATATCCGGTCATCGGGATGACATCGATGATGACCATCGACAAAGGGATTGCTGACACTTTTGTAAGTCTAGCGCGTCGCCTGAGGCGATTTAGTGGGTCATGGAATAGATGGCGTAATTTACTCCGAGGCGGAGGGCCATTGCTGAAAACTTCTCCGGGTAGTCTGGGTCGTCGGCGAATTCCCAGCCGTCGCCCACGTCCATGTTGAAGCAGATGGCGATGATGACGCGGCCTTCGGAATCAATGACACCGCGCCAGAAGGGAGTTACTCCGTCTTTCTCATAGCCAGGACCATGCACCACGTTTTGGCCGGGGACATTGATGCGCTCTTTGAGTTCGTAGATCACCTTGAAGATGGGTTCGTTGTCGCCCAGTTCGACGACTCGGGCTTCCGGGTAGATCATGTGAATGCCGGTCATGAAGTTGTCCCAGTCGCGCGGGCCGTGGAAGTCGTCAACCATCAGGAATCCACCACGGTCAAAGTACCTTCGGAGGCGTTCGCCCTGTGATGCGCTGATACGCCAATCGCCGGGTGAGACGGCGAAGAGGAATGGCGAATCGAACATGGCCTCGCTGTCGATATCGATGATGTCTTCGACTGACTGTGTATGGAGTCTCGTGAGTCTGCGTAGGGTGGAGAGGAAGATGCGGTCGCCCTTGTTGGCATCGATGCCCCAGCGGGCATAACCTCCGCGGCCATCACGATTTGAGCGGTATCTCAGGCGGCCAAAGACAAATTCGCCGGGCAGAAATGCGTCAGGCGGGTCTTCGACGGGGTCCTGCATCTCATACTCGTACATCGACCACTTGCGGGTTCCGCCCGAGCGTGAGCGTATCTGGGCATAGAGGCCAGTGAGCGTAGCCAGTACAAGCGCGCAGACAACGAAACGCCGCATGGCACTAGCTTAGCCGAACTTGCTGGGCTAAAAGTTCATTTGCGAAAGGAGTTTCAAGAATTGTGGGTTGGAACTGAAGGGATAGCGGATCGAGGCGGCGAGGTTCTTCCACTGCATGCCGTGCGGGTTATGGTGACAAGGAAAATGACGATACCTTTGTTGCCGATACGGATATGATCTGGCGTCCTGGCTCTCAGAATGAGGCCTATCGAAATACAATGGGAGAGCCACGGGATAGTGAATGTCTACAATGTGGGACTTGGTGGGCATCAGATTTTTGACGAGGTACTCGAAACCGTGAAACAACTTGGACTTTGGATCGCTTGCCTGATGATTGGGGCAATAACCCTGTGCGGGCAGACCAGCGGCACGATTAATGGAACGGTGCGGGACGCATCGGGGGCATTGGTGCCGGGAGCCAACATTGATGCGCGAAGCACGACCAGTGGAGAGCGTCGTAAGACCACCAGCAGCGAGCGTGGAGCATACACGCTGCCCTTCCTGCCTCCTGGCGACTATCAGCTTGAGGTTTCACGCGACGGCTTTTCAACGGCTGTCATCAAAGCTACGTTGAACGTGGCTGATGTGATTGCGGTTGACGTGGCCCTGAAAGTGTCAAGTTCTGCCGAGCGCATCGAGGTTACCTCAAGTGTTCCACTCCTGCAGACTGAAAATTCCGCTTTGGGCCGCGTGGTAGAGGGCAGCACAGTCTTTACTCAGTTGCTGGCACTGTCACCGGGTACATCTGGTCCGCTCAACGATGCGGGCGCTTTGGGACGAGGGACTCAGAACATCTCCTCGGGCGGAGCGCGACTTGGTTCGAACTCCATCTACATAGATGGAGTTGACGCTGTAAATATCCACAGCAACACGGCTAACGAAAACGCGTTCGCCTCGAACGGGCTGGTCGCTCCTTCACCTGAGGCGATTCAGGAGTTCAAGGTGCAGACGGGCTTGTATGATGCGACGTCCGGGCGAAGCGGCGGGGCTGCCGTTGTGCTGGTCACCAAGTTGGGTGGACCTCAATTTCACGAAACGCTGTTTGAGTTTTTCCGCAATAACGAATTGAACGCGAACAGCTTCTTCTTTAACAGCACCGGGCAATCGCGGCCGGTACTCAAGCAGAACCAGTTTGGCGGAAATCTTGGTGGGCCGGTGCGTATTTTGGCTAGCCCCGAGCAGCCCATCAATGGCACCACGACCAATACCACTGCCAATTCGGCGCTGCGCGTACCTTATGTCGGCTTCAGCCCGACGGGTCTGGTTTGGCTTGAGACGTCGACCGATTCGCGTTACAACTAATTGCAGACTAGCGTCACACGGCGCTTTAGCAAAGGCTTGAGACTGCTCGGTTCTTACACCTTCGCGAAGTCACTTGACAACAATTCCGGCTCTGGTACCGGAGCGACCTTCAATCAGACCGATGGCGACCAACTGCGGCTTGGGCTGAACCGCGGGCTTTCCGATTTTGACCGGACGCACCGGGCGGTTGTGAACTTTAGCTATAACATCCCTAAGTGGGGCTACTCCGGCTTTGGCAAGAAATTCTTTGAAGGCTGGCAGGTGGCCGGTGTTGCGGTAATGCAGAGCGGGACCCCGATCAGCATTCTCGATACCAGCGGTGCTGCGCTTTACGGAACTTCAAATAGCCGGGCAAGCTGGGCACCAGGGGCGACGGTTGAGACAGCACAGCGGACTGGCCGCACTCAGGACCGTCTGAATCAATACTTCAATACCTCAGCCTTTGTCAGAGCGGGGAATTTGTGGGGAGACAGTGGCCGCAACATCTTGCTTGGACCGATCCAGCGTAATCTTGATTTCTCGGTTAACAAGCGGTTTGCCATCACCGAGCGGGTGGCTGCGGAATGGCGGTCTGAGTTTTTCAACATGCTGAACATTGCCAATTTCGCCAATCCGGGCGGCAGCATTACGGCTGTCAGCTACGGTGTGAACAGAAATACGACGGGAAATCCGCGAGTGATCCAGTTGGCGGTTAAGCTGGTATTTTAGCTTCCATTTTCTAACCAAGGACAATTTCTTTCCATGCCGCAAGAGCGCAACCACGCTACCCCTTTGAGTGAGAACAAGAATCTCCTCAAGTGGGTAGACAAGATGAGCCAGTTGACCAAGCCCGATTCGATTCATTGGGTCGATGGGTCCGCCGAAGAGAATCAGTCGCTCTGCGATTTGCTTGTTGCCGGTGGCACGTTTACCAAGCTGAACGAGGGGTTATGGCCTGGTTGCTACTACGCTCGCTCGGACGCTAACGATGTCGCTCGTGTTGAGGATCGTACCTTTATCTGTTCGCTTTCCAAGGACGGTGCCGGCCCTACGAACAACTGGGTTGAGCCCTTTACGATGCGCAAGAAGTTGAAGGAACTCTTCAATGGATGCATGAAGGGCCGAACGATGTATGTGCTGCCTTTCAGCATGGGGCCGATCGGGTCGCCCATGTCGCAGATTGGTGTGCAGTTGACCGATTCACCTTATGTGGTTGTGAACATGCGGATCATGGCGCGGATCGGAATGGCGGTCTATAAGGAGATCGACAAGAACGAAAAGCGCGTTGTGCCTTGCATGCATAGTGTCGGTATGCCGCTTACCGGTGGGCAGAAGGATGTTGCCTGGCCTTGTAATCCCGACAAATACATCGTGCACTTTCCGGAAACGCGCGAGATCTGGAGCTATGGTTCCGGCTATGGTGGCAACGCTCTTCTGGGTAAGAAGTGCTTTGCTTTGCGTATCGCCTCAAACATCGCTCGCGATGAAGGCTGGATGGCTGAGCACATGATGATTGTGGGTGTTGAGAGCCCGCAGGGTGAGAAGACTTATGTGGCCGGGGCCTTCCCGAGCGCCTGTGGCAAGACGAACTTTGCGATGCTGATTCCGCCGCAAGGCTTCGAGGGCTGGAAGGTCTGGACGGTCGGTGACGATATTGCCTGGATCAAACCGAATGCCGAAGGAGTTCTGCACGCGATTAACCCCGAGGCAGGGTTCTTTGGAGTGGCACCGGGTACGTCGATGAAGACGAATCCGAATGCGATGGCTGCACTTTCTCGCAATACGATTTTTACAAATACCGCTCTGACGCTGGATGGTGGTGTCTGGTGGGAAGGAATGACGGACGAGCCGCCGGCAGAATGCATCGACTGGAAGGGCAACCGCTGGACTCCGGCTATTGCCAAGCAAACTGGCGCCAAGGCGGCGCATCCGAATTCGCGGTTTACCGCGCCTGCCAGCCAGTGTCCGACGATCGATCCCGAATGGGAGAATCCGAACGGTGTACCGATTAGCGCCTTCTTGTTTGGGGGCCGCCGGCCTACCGGCATCCCGCTTGTCTATCAGGCCTTCAACTGGAGTGCTGGTGTTTATGTTGGGGCCACGATGGGCTCTGAAACGACTGCTGCCTCGGTAGGGGCTGTGGGTAAGGTTCGGCGTGATCCGATGGCGATGCTGCCTTTCTGCGGCTATCACATGGGCGATTACTTCCGGCACTGGATTCGCATGCAGAGGACGCTTACGCAGACTCCTCGCATCTTTCATGTGAACTGGTTCCGTCGCGATTCAGATGGTAACTTCCTGTGGCCTGGTTTCAGCGAGAACATGCGTGTTCTGAAGTGGATCGTCGATCGCTCGCATGGCCGCGCTTATGGGCGCGAGACGCCGATCGGTTATGTGCCGCGCTATGAAGACATTGACTGGAAGGGGCTTGAGTTCGCCAAGAGCCAATTTGACGAGTTGCAGGCCTTTGACCGGGCGGCGTGGAAGAGCGAAGTGCTGGGCCACGAAGAGCTGTTTATTGAGCTTCACGACCATCTGCCCCCTGAGGTGATCTATGAGCGCGAACTGCTGATATGCAGACTATAGCGGCTCGGGTGCCGATATACCGGTCTCTCTATTTTCAAGTGCTGGTTGCGATTGGCGTAGGGGCTCTGCTGGGCCACTACGCCCCCGCGACTGGGGCTTCGATGAAGCCGCTTGGAGATGGTTTTATCAAGCTAATTAAAATGATCATCGCGCCGATCATTTTTTGTACGGTAGTGATCGGGATTGCCGGCAGCGAGGATCTGAAACGGGTTGGACGCACGGGTGGACTAGCGTTGCTCTACTTTGAAGTGGTGAGCACGATTGCTCTGCTGGTTGGCCTGGTTGTTGTTAACGTGATCCAGCCGGGTGCTGGTATGAATGTCGACATCAAGACGCTGGATGCAGGGGCTGTGGCGGCTTATGCGGGGCCCGGGAAGATGGAAAGCCTGAAGGACTTTATCCTGCACATCATCCCGGCGACGATGGTAGATGCCTTCGCCAAGGGTGAGATTCTGCAGGTGTTGCTAATTGCAATTTTGTTTGGAGTAGCGCTGCAACAGGTCGGTGGAAGAGTCAGCAATGTCTTTGCGCTGATTGAGAAGATTTCCGAGATATTGTTTGCCATCGTAAAAATGATTATGTACCTCGCCCCGATCGGAGCTTTTGGAGCGATGGCGTTTACGGTGGGTGCTTACGGAATCGGAAGCCTGCTTTCACTGGCCAAGTTGATGGGTACTTTTTATCTGACCTGTCTGCTTTTTGTTTTTGTTGTACTGGGGACGATTGCCAAGGTGCATGGTTTCAGCATTTGGAAGTTCCTGCGCTATATCCGTGAGGAGTTGTTGATTGTTCTGGGTACGTCTTCGAGTGAGGCAGCGCTGCCTAGAATGATGGCGAAGATGGAAGGGCTGGGGGCAGGGAAGTCAACCGTGGGTTTGGTGATTCCGACTGGCTATTCCTTTAACCTCGATGGCACTTCGATCTACTTGACTATGGCTGCGGTGTTTGTGGCGCAGGCGACCAATACACAAATGAGTCTGACACAACAGATTACGCTGCTGGCTGTGCTGTTGCTGACTTCAAAGGGTGCGGCTGGTGTTACGGGGAGCGGCTTTATTGTGCTGGCTGCGACGATGTCTGCGGTGGGTAATGTGCCCGTTGGCGGTTTGGCTTTGATCCTCGGGATTGACCGATTTATGAGTGAGGCCCGGGCGCTGACTAACGTGGTGGGCAATGGTGTTGCTGCCATTGTGGTGGCGCGATGGACGGGAGATCTCGATCAGGAGCGGATGCGCGAGCGTTTGGGGTAAGCGCTCTTCTGGCATACACGCTTGCGCCGGGCGCTCCGAAAATGGAGACACCCGGGGATTTGAATCTGGTTTGTTGCGGCGTGGATGGCTAGAGGACGGAATCGGTTGGAGCTGGTTTGGATTCCAGTGCTGTAGGTTGTAAATCCATGCGGCGGCAGAATTCCTTGTAGATGTGTTCGGTTGGGGTGACTGGCTGGTGGTGCGCGGGAATAAAGCGGCATGTAGTCGACCCAAATCCACAAGCCGAAGGATTGGCCATTGTTCCCTTTGAGCTTCGGCGGCGTGCGGAAAATGGGTTCTGAAATAGAAACGAATACTTGGTAGGGGCTATTTTGCGGAGGCGCTTTGGGACCACCATTTGGCTCGAAACCAGTGACCTCTGGCGGTCATCCGACCATATACCGTCAGTTTTCGACGCCATATTTCCACCGATTTCACTCCCAATCATCCCAAGGAAGAATCGTTACAACAAAAATTGGTGTTGGCCCTTGTCTTGCACTTGGTCGCGCCTTGGATCATAAAATACTGAATCGGCATGAAACATCACCACATTGGAAAGGCACCGGCCCGAGCGCTGGGCGTGACCGATCAGACGCTGTGGGCCGATGCGAAGACTTTCCGGTCACCGGAAGACGAGAACCGGCGACTGCAGTAGATGGCCGCGGATCTGAAAAGTTTGGCCCCGGCGGCACTTGGCTGTCGTTAAACTTTTGTCCACCGAAACTTCATCCTTATATACAGAGACCTAATTAACGCAATGACTAACGCAACGCTGCCGCTTAAACTCAAGCCTCCCAAACCAGTTGCCGTCCGCAGCAACGGCAAGCAATCCGAAACGGGAATATCCCATGTCTTACCGGACAAGGACGTTGAGCCTCGTCTGAAGATGATTCTCGGGGCAATGATAGCGTTTCGCGACGGCGACTTCTCTGTTCGGTTACCGGCGGATTGGTCTAAATCCGAGGGGTTGATCGCAGGAGCTTTCAATCAGGTGATCTCGCAGAGGCAGCGCATCTCATCGGAGGTGACCCGGCTCAGCATAACGGTTGGCAAGGAAGGCCGCCTGAAACAGCGCATGACTATGCCTGGGGCCCTCGGCGGTTGGGCAGGCGATGTTGATTCGATGAATGTCCTGATCGACGATCTGGTGCGGCCGACCACGGAATGCGCGAGAACAATTGGCGCTGTTGCCAAGGGTGACCTTGGGCAGTCCATGGACCTGGAGGTGGACGGGAGCCGTCTGAAGGGCGAGTTTTTGCGCTCGGCGAAGTTAGTCAATACGATGATTGAGCAGCTTTCGGTGTTCACATCGGAAGTTTCCCGCGTGGCGCGCGAAGTCGGCACCGAGGGCAAGCTCGGCGGACAGGCGCAGGTGCCCGGAGTTTCGGGGGTATGGAAGGATCTCACCGACAACGTGAACTCGATGGCTTCCAACCTGACCGGTCAGGTCCGCAACATCGCCGAAGTCACCATCGCGGTAGCGAATGGCGATCTTTCCAAAAAAATCACCGCAGACGTGCGCGGTGAGATCCTGCAGCTCAAAGAAACCATGAACACGATGGTGGAGCAACTCCGCTCTTTCGCCTCCGAAGTGACGCGCGTTGCGCGCGAGGTGGGTACTGAAGGCCGTCTTGGCGGTCAGGCTGTGGTGCCCGGCGTGGCCGGAACATGGAAGGATCTAACAGATTCGGTGAACGCAATGGCGACGAACCTCACAGCCCAGGTTCGCAATATCGCCACAGTCACCACAGCCGTGGCCCGCGGCGATCTCTCGCGCAAGATCACGGTCGACGTGAAAGGCGAGATTCTGGAGCTGAAAGAAACCATCAACACCATGGTCGACCAGCTCAATGGCTTCTCCTCTGAAGTTACCCGCGTCGCGCGGGAAGTTGGAACGGAGGGCATGTTGGGCGGCCAGGCACAGGTGCCCGGAGTGGCCGGAACGTGGAAGGATCTCACCGACTCGGTGAACTCCATGGCATCGAACCTTACCGGCCAGGTGCGCAACATTGCCGACGTGGCGACAGCCATTGCCAGAGGCGATCTTTCCTCAAAGATCACCGTGGCCGTGAAAGGTGAAATCCTGGGGCTGAAGAATACCCTGAATACGATGGTCGATCAGCTTAACGGCTTCGCCTCTGAAGTTACCCGCGTCGCCCGCGAAGTCGGCACGGAAGGCAAGCTGGGCGGGCAGGCTCAGGTGCCGGGAGTGGCGGGAACGTGGAAGGATCTCACCGACAATGTGAACTTCATGGCATCGAACCTGACTGGCCAGGTTCGCAATATCGCTGAAGTCACTACAGCGGTGGCCAATGGCGATTTATCCAAGAAAATTACCGTCGATGTGAAGGGTGAAATTCTCGAGTTGAAGAACACGATCAATACCATGGTTGTTCAGCTCAACGGCTTTGCCTCTGAAGTCACTCGTGTCGCGCGCGAGGTTGGTACCGAAGGCGAACTCGGCGGACAGGCCGAAGTACGCGGTGTGGCGGGAACCTGGAAGGATCTCACAGACTCGGTGAATGCGATGGCCACCAATCTGACCTCGCAGGTTCGCAATATCGCCGAGGTAACCACGGCCGTAGCCAACGGAGATCTTTCGAAAAAGATCACGGTTGATACTCGTGGTGAAATTCTGGAGTTGAAGAACACGATCAACACCATGGTCGACCAGCTCAACGGCTTCGCCGGCGAAGTAAGCCGCGTGGCGCGCGAAGTGGGCACCGAAGGTAAACTTGGCGGACAGGCGCAGGTGCCTGGAGTGGCCGGCACGTGGAAGGATTTGACCGACAACGTCAACTCCATGGCGTCGAACCTTACGGCCCAGGTTCGCAACATCGCCGACGTGGCGACTGCGGTGGCGAATGGCGATCTGTCGAAAAAGATTATCGTGGACGTCAAAGGTGAAATCCTCGAGTTGAAGAACACCTTGAATACGATGGTGGATCAGCTTAACGCCTTCGCCTCGGAAGTGACCCGCGTGGCGCGCGAAGTCGGCACCGAGGGCAAGCTTGGCGGACAGGCGCAGGTGCGGGACGTAGCCGGTACCTGGAAAGATTTGACGGATAACGTCAACTCGATGGCAAACAACCTCACCTCGCAGGTGCGCAACATCGCGGACGTCACCACGGCGGTGGCCCGCGGCGACTTGAGTCGAAAGATCACGGTCGAGGTTAAGGGCGAAATCCTGGAATTGAAAAATACGATCAACACCATGGTGGATCAGCTTAACGCCTTCGCCTCGGAAGTTTCCCGCGTGGCGCGCGAGGTCGGTACTGAAGGCAAGCTGGGCGGACAGGCGCAGGTGCGCGACGTGGCAGGTACCTGGAAGGATTTGACGGACAACGTCAACTCCATGGCAAACAACCTTACCTCGCAGGTGCGCAACATTGCGGACGTAACCACAGCGGTGGCGCGAGGCGATCTATCCTCGAAAATCACTGTCGAAGTGAACGGTGAGATCCTCGCGTTGAAAAACACTATCAACACGATGGTAGATCAGCTTAACGCCTTCGCCGGC
>Ga0209181_10005347_pt1 | contig 18527 bp, 14 predicted proteins | sample MAT05_FD_187208 | JGI IMG/M metagenome (GOLD analysis project Ga0209181, IMG submission 187208) | Freshwater microbial communities from Lake Fryxell liftoff mats and glacier meltwater in Antarctica - MAT-05 (SPAdes) (version 2) | ecosystem: Environmental > Aquatic > Freshwater > Ice > Liftoff...
TAAAGTGGTGCTGTCATTAAAATATTCAGAATAGTTTGTTGATGACGGACGTGACAGATCCTCAAACTTTTTAATTGAGAAGGAGTCTTGATGCATTATAATTAGAAGATCCTTTATTCTGTTTTTTGTGTTGTCTTGAGCAGAAACTAAACAACTTACATTTAGTACAATAGTCATTAATATTAAAATTCTCTGTTTCATAAGTATATTCTTAAGTCTGTTTATTTTTAAATAGTAGCTTACGCTTGGGCTTTCAGATGTGTTTATATTCTTTTTTACTCTAGTTGGAAAAGAGGCCGATTGAAAAACTAAAGTTTAAGATAACAATAATAAGCCAAACAGATATTTGTCCCCTGGAACCGTTGCTGAATAAAGATATAAATGGTAAAGCTAACACAAAAGTTAAGCGATGTTTGTCCAGCCAGCCTTATAGCAAAATCAATGTAGGTAATAGTTCATATTGAAATGGGATTGTCTTGTTTTTTTATTTTAACATCTTCTAATCTCAATGTTAGTCCTACAATAAAGGCAGTAAAGGAATACGCAATTATTATGTCCTGGCTCATACTTCCACTAATAATTGTCTGAGTAATAAAAATTCCTAAAATTGATACTGCGATTAAAATACATTTCGATAATGCACGATTTGCATTTTGCCTGGATAAAAAATAGAAACAAGTTAAATAAATTAAAAAGGTCGGTATTGAAAATACGATGCTTAAGAGAAATGTAATCGGATAAACTTCTAAAAGTCCAACCACCTGATGCGGATTTTTCTCAAAAATATATTCAACGGTTTGAGATGTAAATGGCGCAATTAAAAGTGTTAACACCCAATGTATAATTACGTATGACTTCTTCATTGTTCCATTATGTATTAAGAGCCGCTAGTGTTTATCATAAACTGGGGCCGACACAACTAAAATACGGCTTATTTACAAAAGTTTTTATTTCGCTTTTTGTTTTAAAATGAAAGCGATACTGATAATACAAAACACAGTAAGTGTCCGGTTAAAAATCCACCACCCAAAGTACGCTCCGAAACAATCGGAATCTTCGACAGGATAGAAGTAGAGAGCAAGAACCGGGTGTAGCGTAGTGTTCAGATTGTTATGGTATAATGGAATCGATTTAAAAAAAGCAAAAAGTCATCCTTGTGCATGCAAGGTTCAAGTCGATGCTTAAGCTTGTTGCGAGAAGTTGCCGGGAAGGATATATTTTATACTTCAAAGCCAAGAACAATGGTTAAAATTATTTAACGAAGAACTCACGAAGGGATGATTAGGTGTTACTCAAACAATTCTTAAACGCTTTTTTACTAATTGGTCGGGGCATCTTGACGAGATCCGAATGACGGTATAGACTGTTTGAACTGATAGGTATAGGATCGACAGGTAGTGTGTAGCAGGTGGCCCCCTCCTTCCTTACTCAACAGGCAGTATTACTTTTCATGGAATATCTGTCTTTACCTTAAATCGTAATACTTTTTTATAGTCAAAAAGTATGTCTAAATAATACAACGAATTGTCGGTTACAACATAGTCGAATTCATAAAGGGTACCAACTTTTTTTACTGTCAAATACTTTTGCTTTTTAAGTGCTATGGTATCTTCGGTTAGAATTTTAAAACGTCTTGAGATTTTTTTAAAATAATGAACCGTTGGATTGCTGTAGACGTTGGAATTCAACTGCATTAAATTTACATTGTCGTCATAACTAAACTTAAAACGTATAGTATCTCCTTTCTTTGTAGGTATTATTCCAGTGGTAGGGGACATCAAATTTATCTTGCTTAAAATATCATTGGAGTAGTATGGATTATTTACAAATTTTTCTTTTGTATAATTTTGCTCATATACCCATTTGCCATTTTGAGGGTAGTGATTTCTTTTTAATTTTTCAAATGGTATCAACCAATAATAGTTATCAAAGTCTTTAACATATTTTGTTAGCTTTTCTGTTTCCTCATCTTCAATACATTTTCCCGCTGCCCAAGTTGCATCTAAAAAATAATACGCACTGTCAATAAATACGGCGTTCCAGGAATGATTTACACTGAGGGATGTTCCAATTTGATAAGGTTTGTTTTTTGTATAGCCTGATACTATCTCACTTTTGATACCTGCTATGTCACACATTTTTTTAAATACTCTTGAATATCCATCGCAAATGCCTTTTTTCTTTTTTAAAATTTTTCTTAAATAATCATTTTCCCAATCATTAGTTTTTGAAGTGCAGTCAATCACTCCTTCACAGTCTGGTCCTTGTATTTCTTTACCTTTATTAATAAATTTATAGTCGTATTTTATGTTGTCTGTAATCCAAATGAAAATTGCTCTAACTTTTAAAATGTCTTGCGAATAGGCTTTGGTCAAATCATTCGTAAGTTTAAAAATATCCTTCTCAAATTTTTTAGTACGCGAAATACTGTCAATAATTTTGAAGTTTAAAGTGTCAAACTTTTGTTGTGAATATGTAATGATGGAAAAATGTAAAAAGAATAGTAGGCAGAGTTGCTTCTTTTTCATAGGCTAATTAAATTAATGAAAGATTCTTTAGTACTTCCGCCACCGTTTTTATTACCGATGGCTTTTATTATCTGCTGGCTGTAATACAGCTAAAATAGAGCTTATTTGCGAAACTTCTTATTTCGCTTCTTTTTTTAAAATGAAAGCGATATTTATAATACAACAAAGAGAAACAGCCCGGTTAATATGAATCGTCCAAAGCGCTCCCCGGAATAATTAGAGTCTTCGACCAGAAGGAATTGGAAAGTACGAAACGGAGTGATTGCGCATTGAGATGGGTTGTGTTATTTAGGGTGAAAGGTGAATGGTGAATGGTCAATATTGCACCATTCACAAATTGAACCATCATTCTATTCTTAACGTGGCACCAGCAAATAATTTTTTATAAACCAGGCAGAGGTTTATATATTCAGCCTGCCTAACTCTATCAAGCAGACAGGTTTTCATGGCAAATGTAGTTTTGTTGTGAATCGTTGTTGGTAAAAAGGACTAAAAATCATTCTTGCACATTTTATTATTTGAAAGCTATTGGATGAGAAGCAAAAGAGTAACTCACTAATTTATTCCCTGGTAGTAAAACGGTATTTATATAATGTGAGACCCTCCCCATAAATTGTGTAATTGTTGTGTACGGTAATGTAACAACAACTGTCCGTTTTCGGACACTTTTTTTTCCTGTAATATGCTGTATTCCTTATCCATAAAGGGTTTTTCTGTTGGCACAGAGATTGACCAGTGGAGGAGGAGGAAGGCAATGAGTAAAAAGCATTCAATTCATGGTGGGTCACCCCTCAAGGGTGGCTCACCATGAATTGAATATGTAGAAGTTGCCTTTAGTAATAACGCAATAATTGCGTCTAAAAGACAAAAACAAAACACACAATGATACAATTAAAGAAAATATTTAAATGGGTTAACTCGGGTTCCAACAGAACTTTCTTGTTGAAAGATATCAACCTCGATATTGCTGAAGGAGAATTTGTTTCTATCATGGGGCCTTCGGGCTCGGGTAAATCTACTTTGCTCAATATCATTGGTATGCTGGACGAAGCCAGTGAAGGCGAGTATAATTTTCTGCATGAGACTGTAAACAAATTAAAAGAGAAAGACAAGTCTGCCTTGTACAAACAGTACATCGGGTTTGTTTTTCAGGCCTATCATTTAATAGACGAATTGACGGTGTATGAAAATATTGAAACACCGCTGATCTATCAAAACATCAAATCGTCTGAGCGTAAAGCGATGGTGGCTGATATGCTGGACAGGTTTAATATTGTCGGTAAAAAGGATTTGTTTCCGGCTCAGCTTAGTGGAGGACAGCAGCAACTGGTGGGCATTGCAAGGGCACTGATCGCTAAACCTAAACTGCTGCTGGCTGATGAACCAACTGGTAATTTAAATTCAAAACAAGGGGAGGAGATCATGGAGCTTTTCCAGTTATTAAATGCCGAGGGGGTTACGATCATCCAGGTAACGCATTCTGAAAAAAACGCCGGTTATGGTAAAAGGATTATTCATTTACTGGATGGAAGGGTTACGGCCCCCTAAATCTCCCGAAGGGGGACTTTTAGAGCACCTGAATTTTTAGATCTTTTAGTTTATTCATTGGATGGTTCGATGCTTTCAATCAGGGAACTGAATTTGAACGGAGCGTCGCCAATGAAGTTAAATCACGGTTCATAAGCCCGTAGTCAAAAAATATAAAAAATGAAGTATAGGATTATTTTTATTTGCCTGGTATTTGTTGTGGTGTCGGCCGCAAAATCGCAGGGTACTAAATTGAGTTTGCAACAGGCTATTGAAACCGCATTGAAGAATAATATTTTGACCAATCAAAGCGAATTGCAAATGCGTACTGCTGAAATCAATTATACCCAGGCTAAAAACAATCGCCTGCCTTCTGTGGAAGGGGGCTATAATTATGGATTCAACAGTGGACGTAGTATTGATCCGTTTACCAATGGTTATATAAACCAGCAATTGACTTCAAGCAATGTAAATGCCCAGGCTGGACTGCCGGTTTTTGGCGGCTTTCAGTTGAAGAATAGCATCCGTCAAAATGAGGCTGCGTTTGCTACTGCTACCATGGAATGGCAACAGCGTAAAGATGAATTGACGCTACAGGTGATATTGGCTTACCTGCAAATTTTAAACAATGAAGATGCGTTGGCACTCGCCAAACAACAGGCAGCCGTAACCAAACAACAGGTGGCAAGATTGGAAATTATTTCGAAAGAAGGTGCTACCCAACCAGCCAACGTAAGTGATTTGAAAGGACAATATGCAGGTGATGAACTGGCGATGATCAATGCCGAAAACAGTCTCGAAGGCAGCATTGTATCCTTAACACAGTTGATGAATATCACCTACGATGCAAATTTAAAAGTAGACCGGAATGGCTTTAATGACGATGTGAAAATGTATGTTGAAACGCCAGATGAAATTTATACAGTTTCGCTGCAAAAGCTTGCTTCTGTAAAAGCGATTGAAAACAGGGTTAAATCAAGTGATCTGGCTGTAAAGGTTGCTGCTGGAGGGTTTTATCCGGTTGTATCTTTGTATGGGGTTTTAAATACCAATTATTCCAGCGCAGCCATGTTGAATAAAAATGTAGGATTTACTGAAGTGCCGTCCAGCGATTATGTAACTGTAAACGGAAGTAACCTGAAGGTGATTACCCGTCAGAATAATTTCAGTAACCAGAAGATTAAGTATGGCAGCCAGCTTAATAATAATCTTTCCAGTGCGTACGGTTTAAGTGTAAGGATTCCGCTTTTTAACTCTTTTAAAACCAGGTCGAATGTTAGCATTGCTAAAAATGAAGCGAAAAATAACCGGTTGATTGCAGACAATATTAAATACCAGCTGAGGCAGGCGGTGGAACAGGCTTATATCAATATTACAGCTACCTACAAACGCTATACAGTGTTGCAGCAACAAGCAGATGCTTATGGGGAATCGTTCAGGATTTCCGGTATTCGGTTTGAAAATGGCGTGATCAATTCACCGGAATATTTGATTGCAAAAAATAACCTTGATCGTACAAGGGCCACTATCATTACCACCCGATACGAATATTTGTTAAGGATGAAAGTGCTTGATTTTTATATGGGGAAATTGAATTATTAAGGGGATGAGATAGGAATGATGATCCGATAGCTATCGGATGGGGAATGAAGATCCGATAGCTATCGGATGATGAATGAAGAATTAGGAATGCGCAAAGGTTGACTGAATTTATTAATTAGTTTCAATTTCCTTCAGGGTTTTTTCGGGGTTGAATTTATGCTGTTTTGTTTGTAAAAGTATAACCATCCATGGTCCATGATTTTTATGTGAGCCACTCCATTGTGGAGTGGCTCACATAAAATTGTTATCCATTATTATCAAACGTGATACATTCCTTTAATTCTTTCTCGGTGTAGGCCATGTTGTATTGCTTCAATACATCATCCGGTACACCGTTCCATTGGTTAGGTACATTGCCTGCGTAGCCAATATCTTTTACGCCTATTTCTGCAGTATAAAATCCGGTGGCGGTCAGGTTGCGCATCAGGTTAAAAAATGCTACGCCTTGTTTCATATTTGCTTTGGCTTTATTGGGGTATGCAATGTCATCCACAATTTCAAGGCGCTGTTTTTCGGTAATGGCGCTGAAGGCTTTTTCAAAACGCTTGAGCGATTCCATGTCCAGCCAACGCAAACCGCCACGCATGGGTGTCTGGTGCTCCGGCATATCTTTTACGATAAACTCAATAAAGTCGGGCACCTTCGCATCAGAAGCACTTCCGCTTACTTCATCTTTGGGAATAATGATATCACCCAGAATGGTAATGGTCATCATTTCTTCTTTTGTAAAAAAGGTTGCTTCCCGTAGTTTTTTATTGGCCGCTTTTTCTTCCACCATCCGGTCATCTTCATTCAACTTGCCGGCAACAGTTGGTTGCTCCGTTGCTTTCTTATCACCCGGTTTGCACGAGTCAATTAACAAGGCCGTTGAAGCGGTACCAATGATCAGTGCTTTGATTGATTTACGTCTGTCCATAAAATAAAATAAACCCCCATCCCCTGAAGGGGAGCAGAGTATGTTTGTTTAAAGTGTTTGCAATTTTCGCAATGTCTAAATTTTTTTTTGAGCCTGCCTTTAAGCCCCTTTTGGTACATCCCGATTTTTTCGGGAAGGGGTTTGGGGCTGCGCTCCTTACAAATTATTCTTCTTCAACTGATCTACAATGTATTCAGATGCACGCATAGATAACGCCAGGATGGTCCAGGTAATATTCTTATCTGCCTGCGATACAAACTGGCCGCCATCTACATTGAACAAATTTTTACAGTCATGCGCCTGGCTCCATTTGTTGAGGGCCGATTTTTTTGGGTCGTTGCCCATGCGTATGGTACCAGCTTCGTGAATAATATTACCGGGATTTGCAAGACCGTAATTATTTTCTTTCGTGCCATCATCTCCCCAAGTAATTACGGCGCCCATATTGTGCATCATCTCCCTGAAAGTTTCTTTCATGTGCTTAGCCTGGTTAATTTCGTAGTCACTGTTTTTGGTGTTGAAACGTAAAACCGGGATACCAAATTTATCAACAACCGCAGGATCTAATTCGCAATAATTTGTCTCCAATGCAATACCTTCACCACGGCCGGCCATCCCAACACCGGCACCATACAAATACCTGAAATCTTCTTTCAGCGATACTCCATATCCACCAGCTTCTTTTGTTTTTCCGTTGATGGGAATTTTACCGTTTTCACCTTCTACGCCAAAGCCAAAACCATACGCAGGCTGGCTCATACCGCCCCAATATTCAATGTGATAACCACGGGGAAAATCGAGTTTTTTATTGTCGAGCCACCAGGGTGTGTACACATGCATACCGCCTACGCCATCTTCGTTGTAGCGCTTTCTGCCATAGAGTTGGGGTAATACACCGCCCATCGCAGCACCGGTAGAATCATGTAGGTATTTGCCCACCACATTACTGGAATTGCCGATGCCGTTTGGATGCTGATCTGATTTTGAATTCAACATCAGGCGGGCGCTTTCGCATGCACTGGCAGCTAATATAACTACCTTTCCCTGCACCTGGTATTCCTGCATATCTTCTTTGCTCACGTAGGATACGCCAGTTGCCTTTCCTTCTTTATTGGTCAATACTTCCCGGGCCATTGCATTGGTAACAAGGTCTACATTGCCGGTGGCCAGTGCTGGTTTTATTAATACACTGGAAGAAGAAAAATCTGCATATACTTTACACGCTCTTCCACATTGGGCGCAATAAAAACAGGCCCCTCTGTCTTTGTTAATTTGTTTGGTTAGAATCGATAGACGGGATGGTATAACGGGAACGCTCATGCCTGCAGCAGCTTTTTTGATAAACAGTTCGTGCAGGCGTGGTTTTGGTGGTGGTAAAAAGATGCCATCTGGGTCGTTGGGCAAACCTTCGTTGCTACCAAATACACCAATCAGTTGATCAATTTTGTCGTAGTATGGTTTTATATCTTCATAGCCAATTGGCCAGTCATCTCCAAGGCCATCAATACTTTTTCTTTTAAAATCTTTTGGTCCAAAACGCAGTGAAATTCTACCCCAGTGATTGGTTCTTCCACCCACCATTCTTGCACGCCACCATTCCCACTTGGTACCGGCCGTATGCGTGTAAGGTTCACCGTCTATTTCCCATCCCCAATAGCAAGCGTCAAAATCGCCGAAGGGTCTGAACTTGGTACTGGCACCACGACGGGGAGAGTCCCAGGGGTTTTTTAACTGGGATGAATTTTTTGCAGGATCATAATCCGGACCAGCTTCCAGCAGGCATACTTTTAAGCCTGCATTGGCCAGCACATAGGCTGCCATGCCTCCACCGGCACCTGAACCTACTATTACTACATCATATTGTTTGGCTTGCTTTTTAATCTGGAGGGAGTCTCCCATAGTGCAATTTTTGTTGAGTGATTAACCGTTAATAAAAAATGAATATAGCATTTATTCTATTTCCAAAAATGAACTGTTGCAGGATTACGAAAACATTTTTTTCAGCATAGTGCAGCACCCCGGTATCTTGAAACATTGATATACAGCTGCATTCGGTTGAATGATTCGGTGAGTTTACTCTATTAAAAAAATATCAATCTGTTTTATGAGCTTATGATTGGTGTATTTTTTATTTAAAGGATTATGGCAAACTCATTTTTAATATTTAATAAACCAATTAAGACGGAGGCTAAGGGGGGACACAATTGCAACTCCAATTATTTATTTTAAATCATTTAATAGCTGGAAAAGAGAACCAGAATTCTTAATTGACTAATTGGCTAATGTGTTTACTATAGAAAAAAAAATCCCCTCAAGATTGCTCTTTCGGGGATTTTTTTTACGCTAGGTTATTTTATTTTCTCTTGAGTGCGTATTGAATGCCGCCTAATAAATGTTGAAGAAAGAAAGGCTCACTAAACGATTCGTTGGTGTGCCCGAGTTCGGTATAAAAAGCCCTGCCACCATCATAGTCATGATACCATGCCATTGGATGGTTTTCTCCATTTTGGCCTCCCTTGTATGATGTTTCATCAATTTTTAATATTGGGTGTACATCTGGATTCATGTTTTTAAAATTGTACCACTCGTCTTTTCTTTCCCAGATTTCTGGTAGATGCTTGGTGGCTTTATTGTTTTTGTCTACCACTACCAGTTTGGCCATTTGTTGTGCCGGGTGCGAAAGAAAACTGGCACCTACCATTTTTACATACCAGGGCCAATCGTATTCACAATCGGTAGCTGCATGGATGCCCACGAATCCGCCACCTTTCTGTATGAAATTCTCCAATGCTTTTTGTTCTGCTTCGCCCAACACATTACCCGTTGGACTCAAGAAAATGACGGCTTTATATTTAGCCAAATTCTCATCCGTAAAGGCCAGCGAATCTTCGGTAGCATCCACAGAAAATTTATTGGCATCGCCGAGACGCTTAATGGCCTCCACACCAAAGGGTATGCTCTGGTGTCTGAATCCGTTGGTTTTGGAAAAAACTAAAACTACCGGATGTTTTTTCTTAACTATAAAGGAAAAACTGCCCACTACAACTAAAAGGAAAATGATTTTTTTTATCAGGCTATTTATATGCATGGTATGATTTATTTATTTTGGTATAAGGATAAACCGGCGGAAAGAAAATTCAAAGCGACAGCGAATTTTACACGACCATCAATAATCCGAATAAGCGGTTGTGCGTAGAAAAAAGCTGGTGTTTTTAGATACGTTATTTTGATATTCAGGGAGTGACGACATTGTTTTCCATTCCGGCGATGAGCCAAAACTTTTCCAATGCGCATCTCTGTCTGCCATGTTTTCAAAACTGGTCATATACATCAGGTTGGGCATACTGCATCCTGCAATTACCGACGAATAAAACACAGCGTTAAAGCTTAATTGTTTAAACAATGCAATCTCACCGCCTTCATTAAACATTTTCACTTTATTGGCAAAAATCTTTTCGGTGGCACTTTCATAGCTGCGCAATTCATACACCCGTTCGCTGCGAGGAGCAGTAAGTGTTGGTAGATTTAAAAACGGAGCAAGCGGAAAAGCCTGCGCCAGTATATTTTCCAATCTGCTATAAGGTGGGGTTTTGTAACCAGCATCCAAATAGGATTTGCCATTGGCCTGGTAATCGTTGTCAGCAATTAACCGGGTAGCGATTTCACCAAACTGCTGCAACGATTTTACCGGAATGATTACATAAATACTTTTATCGGTTGCGGTGTCATTTGCTATGAGTGTGAACACGCCAACATTTTTAATTTTTTGCCTGTGCAGTGCAGGCAGATATGCATCTTTCAGGTATTGTTCAATCAGTTGTTGTTGTTCGGCAGTTGAAAAATGATAGACTGTGATCTGGTAAAACTCGCCTGTTTTTTTGTCTTGTTCAGCAAAAGCAGAAACGGGGATAATCAATAAGATGACGAACGTAATTTTAGCAAGCATTTTTTTCATGGAATTAATTTTAGTAGTTGAAGGTAGTGTTATAAAAGCATAGAAAAAGAGCCAATTCAAGTGTTGGCTCTTTTTCTATAATCCGTTAAGATCTTCCAATTGGCTTTATTGCTTAAAATTAAATTCCTAATAATATTCGGTTAAACGCTTCATCGCTTCCGGTTCCGGCAAAATCGTCAAATGCTTTTTCTGTTACTTTGATGATATGGTTTTTGATAAACGGCGCTCCTTCAGCAGCGCCATCTTCCGAATTTTTGATGGCACATTCCCATTCCAATACCGCCCATCCTTTGTAATCATAAGCCGCCAGTTTGCTAAAGATGGATTTAAAATCAACTTGTCCATCTCCCAGCGAACGGAAGCGGCCTGAACGGTTTACCCAACTTTGATATCCTCCGTAAACACCTTGTTTTCCGGTTGAATTAAACTCGGCATCTTTTACATGAAAAGCCTTGATGCGGTCATGGTAGAAGTCGATGTAAGCAAGATAATCCAGGCACTGCAACACAAAATGTGAGGGATCGTATAGCAAACAAGCACGGGAGTGATTGTTTACTTTTTCTAAAAACATTTCGTACGATATACCGTCGTGCAAATCTTCGCCGGGATGAATTTCGTAGCAAACATCTATGCCACATTCATCAAATTTGTTTAAGATGGGTAGCCAGCGACTGGCTAGTTCAGTAAAGCCAGTCTCTACCAATCCTGCAGGGCGCTGTGGCCATGGATATACGGTGTGCCAAAGCAATGATCCGCTAAAAGTAGGATGAGCAGTCAGGCCCAGGTTTTGCGATGCCTTTGCCGCATACATTAATTGTTGAACGGCCCAGGCAGTTCTTGCTTTGGAATTGCCGTGTACTGCAGCGGGTGCAAAGCCATCAAACTGTGCATCATAGGCTGGGTTTACCGCAACCAATTGTCCCTGAAGATGGGATGCCAGTTCGGTTATTTCCAGTCCTGCTTCTTCTACAATGCCTTTGATTTCATCCGCATAAGTTTTGCTTTCGGCTGCTTTTTGAAGATCAATCAACCGGCCATCCCAGGAGGGAATTTGTACACCGGTAAATCCTTTTTCTTTTGCCCATTTGCAAATGGCAGGCAATGAGTTGAAGGGAGCTGTATCGCCTGCAAATTGTGCCAAAAATATGCCAGGACCTTTTATTGTTTGCATAAATTAATGATTGATGAATGAATGAGTGAATGAATGAGTGATGAGTGATGAGTGATGAATAAATGAGCTATGAGTGATGAGTTATGAGTGATGAGTGATGAATGAATGAAAGACGAGTTATGAATGATGAGTTATGAATGATGAATGAATGTTTGATTAATGATGAGTGTCGAAAATGAAAAATGATTAGATGATGAGTTTTTTTAAATGAATTAAATTCCATTAGTGTATTTTGATCCAAACGAAAAATTTTAATAGATGTGCTCCGATTTGCCTCAGATTTTTTCTTTGCATTGTTATGATGTAGCAGTGAAGCGTAAAAATAAAGACCAGTAACTAAATCAATTTTTGAAAAGTGGCAAGCACTCATGCACTCACATTTACTCACTACTCATTACTCATCTGATCACTCATCTGATCATTCATTCCTCATCATTGATCGATCCCTCATCATTCATTAAACCTTGTATTCCGTCCACTTCAAATCCGATTGCGCCGATGCAACTACATTGTCAATAAAGGCCATTCCTCTTACGCCCTCATCTACTGATGGAAAATCAAGCGCCTCTTTGGATGGTTCGGTACCGTCCAGTTTGGCAGCCAATGTGGTGGCAAAGTTTTTATAAATGTTGGCAAATGCCTCCAGGTATCCTTCTGGATGCCCACCGGGTGTGCGGCAATTACTAACTGCAAATGAGGAGAGGCGACCGCCATAATTTCCACCTGCTCTTAAGATTTGCGCAGGTTCATCCAGCCATTTTACAATCAGGGTATTGGGTTCCATCTGTGCCCATTCGATACCGCCTTTTTCTCCGTAAATTCTTATCTTCAAAGCATTCTCTTCACCTGCTGCAACTTGCGATGCCATCAGCACGCCTGCTGCACCATTATCAAATTTCAACAATACATTGCCATCGTCATCCAGCGCTCTGCCTTCTACAAAGATGTTGAGGTCGGCACATAGGTGGGTGATTTTTAAACCAGTAATATATTCTGATAAATGTGCAGCGTGTGTTCCAATATCACCCATGCAACCACTTTTACCGCTACGTTTGGGATCGGTTCTCCAGGCAGCTTGCTGGTTGCCCTCTCTTTCTGATAATTTACTCAGCCAGCCCTGTGGATATTCAACCCATACTTTTCTTATTTTTCCCAATGCTCCTTCACCCACCATCGCTTTTGCCTGCTTTACCATTGGGTAGCCGGAGTAAGTATGCGTAAGACAGAGTATTAAACCGGTTTCTTCTACCAACGCTTTTAATTCTTTGGCTTCATCCAGGGTAAAGGTGATCGGCTTTTCAATTACTACATTAAAGCCTTTTTGTAAAGCGAGTTTTGCCGGAGCAAAATGGGCGAAATTGGGCGTAACGATGGTTACAAAATCTATGCGTTTACCGGCCGGCATCAAACTTTCAATCTCCAGCATTTCCTGGTAGTTCAGGTAGATACGGTCTTCATCCAGGAACAGTGATTGCCCTGAATCTTTTGCAATTTCGGGGTCAATACTTAGTGCTCCACAAACCATTTCAACCAACCCATCCATATTAAACGCAAAGCGGTGTATTGCTCCAATAAAAGCATCTTTACCACCTCCAATCATTCCCATCCGTAATTTTCTTTTCATATTAGTTTGTTTAATTTTAAGCAATCTTTTTATTTTTTAAACTTAAATTTTTTTACAATTTTACGCATAAAATTTATATGCAATTAATAAAATATTTTCAGGATGGCACCGATCTGTATTTTTTACAGGTCATAACCAGTCCTTACTTATAGGAGGACTTTATGTAATTATAGTCTAACATTAACACCAGGGAAATCGCCTGTGTATTTTTTTGTAATTCGTTCTGTTGGAAAATGTATTGATTGTTAACTTCCGATTTGTTCAACAGAAAAAAAACAATTGTTAATTTAACTTTTTCTATCCAAAATTCAATAATATTACATTTCATATTTTTTTTGAACACCATTGTTGAATTTAAATCAAAAAACGATTATGCCTGCCAATATTCAGAAAAAGCAACTTTTTGTAGCAAGTTGTATTGCACTTTTAGTAACCTCTTTATCTTTTGGAATTCGTGCCGGAATACTTGGCCGTCTTGGTGAAAAATTTTCGTTGGATGCACAACAGCTAGGAACCATCGCAGCTACCGCATTCTGGGGCTTTCCACTTGCCATTGTAGTAGGTGGATTGGTGGTGGATGCCATCGGTATGAAAAAATTATTGATCGCTGCATTTGTGTTTCACCTCGCAGGTATTTTGCTCACCGTGTTTGCAACTGGCTATTGGAGTTTGTTTATCTCTACCTTGTTTGTGGGTATAGCCAATGGTACGGTAGAAGCCGCCTGTAACCCACTGGTAGCAACCATTCACAGCGATAATAAAACAACCAAATTAAATCACTTTCATTTATGGTTTCCGGGCGGTATCGTAATTGGTACTTTACTCGTTTTCTTTCTAGACAAAGTTGGAATTGGCTGGCAGGTTCAGGTTGGTTTAATGGTTATCCCAACGTTGATTTATGGCTTCTTATTCAGTAAACTGGATTTTCCTGTTACAGAGCGAGTGGCCAGTGGCGTATCCAATGGAGAGATGTATAAATCTTTACTAAACCCGTTGTTTCTTTTAATGATTATATTGATGTTCGGTACCGCCATCACTGAATTGTTTACCGGACAATGGATCGACGTATTGCTGAAAAATGTAACTGATAATGCGATCCTGCTTTTAACTATTGAAACCGGTGTAATGGTGATTGGTCGTGCCTTTGCAGGTCCGGTGGTGCATAAGTTTTCTCCCCAGGGCGTATTGTTGATTTCAGCTATTCTTTCTGCAGTCGGATTGTATTTACTCGGGCATACTTCCGGTAATATGTTATTTGCAGGTGCCATTATATTTGGAATGGGCGTATGTTATTTCTGGCCAACGATGATTGGCTTTGTAGCAGAAAATTTACCTAAAACAGGAGCAGTAGGATTAAATTTCATGGGAGCTGCAGGTATGTTTGCAGTATCTCTTTATATGATATTTATGGGTGGATATTACGATCAATTGCTGGTAGCAAAACTTCCTGCCGGTGCAGACCTTCCTGCCTATACCGGTAGTAGTGCAACACCTGAAATGGCCAATGCTTTGATGGAAGCAAAGAAAGCAGCGGGGCCGGAAATAATCAATGCTACTTTAATCATTCCAATTATTTTAATCGTAGCATTTGCAGGTTTATTTATGTACATGCGTACAAGAAAACAGGAGGACGTTCAATCATTTTCTAATTCAATTGTTTAAAATATTTTTCCTATGTCAGATCATCAAAACAGGCGCAACGCCATCAAGAATCTATTGGTGGGTTCAGCAGCTCTGGGTACTACCTCAATGCTATCTTCTTTTTCAACAACAGAAAATTCAACCAATAATCAATTGAAAGGAAATATCAATCATTCCGTTTGCCAGTGGTGTTTCGGTTCTTTATCACTCAATGAATTATGCGTAGCTGTTAAGGCAATCGGCTTTGGTGCCATCGATTTGATTGCCCCAAAAGATTGGCCCATTCTGCAGAAGCACGGTATTTACAGTTCTATGTGTTACCACGGCGGTGCGGTTAGTTTAACCAAAGGATTTAATGACAAATCATACCACGACCAGTTGGTGAAAGATTATGAGGAAGTGATTCCCTTAATGGTAAAAGCGGGTTACAAAGATGTGATTTGTTTTAGTGGTAACCGGGATGGAATGGATGATGAAACAGGATTGAAAAATTGTGCAGAAGGATTGAAGCGCATTGTACCGCTTGCAGAAAAAAATGGTATTACCATCCACATGGAATTGCTCAATAGCAAAGTGGATCACAAAGATTATATGTGCGATAAAACTCCGTGGGGCGTAGAATTGTGCAAGCGGATTGGATCGGCAAATTTCAAACTACTCTATGATATTTATCACATGCAGATTGATGAAGGAGATGTAATCCGTACCATTCAGGACAATCACCAGTACATTGGCCATTATCATACCGCAGGGGTTCCGGGCAGGCACGAAATTGACGACCAGCAGGAACTAAATTATCCCGCCATCATGCGTGCGATTGTAGCTACCGGCTACAAAGGATATGTTGCCCAGGAATTTATGCCCGCAAAATCCGATAAATTACTTTCATTGAAAGAGGCAATATTGTTATGTGATGTGTAGCATTTTTGACTCAACCTTTCAATAACAAAATTGTATTGCGAAAGTAATATTTTACAATTTTTAAAAACGATCATATTTCAAAATCGTCCACCGCAAACAGTGCTTTAAATGTAGACTGATTGTGTACTGTCTTTCAAGAGATGGGGGCATAAAATTTTAATGATGGCTGAAAATACTTATGATGCAATTGTAGTTGGCTCAGGAATAAGCGGAGGATGGGCAGCTAAGGAACTTACTGAAAAAGGTTTAAAAGTTTTGATGCTCGAAAGAGGCAGAAACGTGGAACACAAGACAGATTATGTAAACGCCAACAAAGACCCCTGGGAATTTCCTCATGCCGGAGGCCGCACCCAGCAGATGATTGAGGATTATCCGGTGTTGAAAAGGGATTATCCGCTAAGTGAACAAAATCTTGAATTCTGGGTGAAGGATAGCGAATGTCCATACACAGAAGTAAAGCGTTTTGATTGGTTTAGAGGGTATCACGTTGGTGGACGTTCTCTAACATGGGGCCGCCAGAGTTACCGCTTTAGCGATTTTGATTTTGAAGCCAATTCAAAGGATGGCTTTGGTGTTGATTGGCCGATCCGCTACAAAGACATTGCACCCTGGTACGACTATGCAGAAAAATTTGCAGGAGTAAATGGTACAAAAGAAGGTTTGCCACAATTACCAGACGGTAATTTTTTACCGGCAATGGAAATGAACTGTGTTGAAAAAGATGTGTCCAAAAGATTAAAGGAGCATTACAACAATGCCCGTACGATGATCATGGGAAGGTCTGCCAATCTTACCCAAGAACACAATGGCAGAACTGCTTGTCAATATAGAAATAAATGTTCACTCGGTTGTCCGTTTGGTGCTTATTTTAGCACACAATCGGCTACGCTTCCTGCCGCAATGGCAACGGGTAATCTTACACTCCGTCCATTTTCAATAGTTACAAAACTTATTTACGATAAGGATACTAAAAAGGCAAAAGGTGTTGAAATATTAGATGCAGAAACCAACAAGACCTATGAATTCTTTAGTAAGATCGTTTTTGTAAACGCTTCTACTTTAAACTCAACCTGGTTATTGATGAATTCGGCCACAGATATCTGGCCTGATGGATTGGGTAGCAGCAGCAACGCATTGGGGCACAATTTAATGGATCACCATCTCGGCGTAGGTGCTGGTGGAGAAGTAGACGGATATGAAGACTTGACTACTTATGGCCGCCGTGCCAATGGTATTTATGTACCAAGATACCAGAACCTGTTTGGCGATAAACGTGATTACCTGCGTGGGTTTGGATACCAGGGCGGCGCAAGCAGGGAGAACTGGAAACGCCAGGTGGCCGAACTAAGCATCGGTGCCGATTTTAAAGAAGCGCTGACAGAGCCCGGTGGTTGGAAGATGGGCATGGGTGGATTTGGAGAAATTTTACCTTATCCGGAAAATAAAGTTACACTGGACAAAACGAAAAAAGATAAATGGGGATTAAATGTATTGGCCATCGACTGCGAACTGAAAGAGAACGAATTGAAGATGCGCAAAGACATGCTGAATGATGCGGTGGAAATGCTGGAAGCGGCTGGCGTTAAAAATGTAAAGGGGCACGATGGTGATGGTACGCCAGGCAGAGGTATTCACGAAATGGGAACAGCACGCATGGGTAAAGATCCAAAAACGTCGGTGTTGAATGGTAACAACCAGGTATGGGATGCCAAAAATGTATTTATTACGGATGGTGCCTGTATGACCTCAGCCGCTTGTGTTAATCCATCACTTACCTACATGGCATTAACAGCAAGAGCAGCAAATTTTGCTCTGGAGGAATTGAAAAAAGGAAGTCTTTAAAAAAGCAAAATATGCCAGGTGATACAACCCGCATCAATAATAAAGCAACGGTTCAAAATATCTACGATGCAATTGTAGTAGGTTCCGGCATTAGTGGTGGCTGGGCCGCCAAAGAGTTGACAGAAAAAGGATTGAAAGTATTGATGCTGGAACGTGGTAAAGAACACGAGCATGTAAAAGATTATAAATCGGCTGCCAAGGATCCCTGGGAATTTGAACACAGGGGCAAAACGACCGAACAACAAAAAAAGGATTATCCGGTGATTCATCGTGGTTGGGCAGCCAACGAAGCGGTGATGGATTCGTGGACAAATGAAAAGGATTGTCCTTACACAGAGGTAAAACCATTCACCTGGTGGCGCAGTTACCGGATGGGTGGACGCTCTACTTTATGGGGCAGGCAAAGTTACCGGTTGAGCGATTTTGACTTTGAAGCCAATGCCAAAGATGGGTTTGGAATTGACTGGCCAATCCGCTACAAAGACATTGCACCCTGGTACGATTATGTAGAAAAATTTGCAGGCATCAGTGGCTCAATGGAAGGATTGCCACATTTGCCCGACGGACATTTTTTGCCACCAATGGATTTGAATATTGTAGAAAAGGATGTGGCAGCAAGAATAAAACAGCAATTCAAAAACCGCCACATGATCATTGGCAGGGTAGCCAATTTAACAGCAGCTATTCCGGGCAGAACACAGTGCCAGTTTAGAAACCGTTGCTGGGAAGGCTGTCCTTTTGGTGGATATTTCAGTACCCAATCCTCCACATTACCTGCTGCACAAGCTACCGGTAATTTA
>Ga0209181_10005349_pt1 | contig 18525 bp, 10 predicted proteins | sample MAT05_FD_187208 | JGI IMG/M metagenome (GOLD analysis project Ga0209181, IMG submission 187208) | Freshwater microbial communities from Lake Fryxell liftoff mats and glacier meltwater in Antarctica - MAT-05 (SPAdes) (version 2) | ecosystem: Environmental > Aquatic > Freshwater > Ice > Liftoff...
GTCGGGCAAGACCGCGTCGACCTCGATGAACGACAAGTGCGCGTCGGGTACGGGCGCGACGATCGACAAGTGCATGATCAAGGTCGGCCTGCCGGCCGAGGTGCTCGCGACGCTGAAGTTCGATCCGGACAAGCTGCACCACGTCGCAGCCAAGTGTGGTGTGTTCGCCGAGACGGACATCGTGAACCTCGTGAAGACGGGCATTCCGTCCGAGGAGATCATGTGTTCGCTCGCCGACGCGATCGTCATGCAGAACCTGAGCGTGCTGACGCGCGGCAGCACGCTGAAGCACAAGGTCCTGCTGCTCGGCGGGCCGAATACCTATCTGCCATTTCTGCAGGAGTGCTGGCGCAAGCGCATCCCCGAGACGTGGAACGAGCGCGGCTACGACTACCCGAAGGACGTGCCGCTCGAAGAGCTGATCCTCGTCCCCGAAAACGCGCAGCTGTATGCCGCATATGGCGCGGTGATGTACGGATTGTTCGAGCCAGCCAACGTCGGCCGCTACGCCGGGCTCGATGGCCTGCGTCACTACGCGACCGACGGTCGCAAGGCGCGCCTCGGTGAGACCGCTGGTCCGCCGCTCGCGCCGCGCAGCGGAGAGCTCGCGGAGTTCACCGAGCTCTACCGCATTCCGAAGTTCGAGCCGGTGCGCTTCGAGCGCGGTCAGAACATCCGCGCGGTGATCGGGCTCGACGGCGGCAGCACCAGCAGCAAGGCCGTCCTCGTCGGCGAAGACGGCACCCTGCTGCGCAAGGTCTACACGCTGTCGAAGGGCAATCCAATCAAGGATATGCGCGAGCTGCTGCGCGACCTGCGCGATGGCATCACCGCCGACGGCGCGACGCTCGAGGTCATCGGCTTCGGCGCGACTGGCTATGCGGCGGATATCCTCGAGGAGTGCCTGCGCGCCGACGTGAACATCGTCGAGACGATCGCGCACATGACCAGCGCGACCCACTTCTTCGGCGACATCGACGTCATCTGCGACATCGGTGGACAAGACATCAAGGTGCTGTTCCTACAGAACGGCGACATCAAGAACTTCAAGCTGTCGAACCAGTGCTCGGCCGGCAATGGCATGTTGCTGCAGGCGATGGCCGATCAGTTTGGACTGCCAGTCACCGAATATGCCGAGAACGCCTTCAAGGCGGAGCTCGCGCCGAAGTTCAGCTACGGCTGCGCTGTGTTCCTCGACACCGATCGGGTGAACTTCCAGAAAGAGGGCTTCTCGAAGGAAGAGCTGCTCGCTGGGCTCGCGCAGGTGTTGCCGAAGAACGTCTGGCAATACGTCGTCGGCATTCCGCGCCTCGCCTCGCTCGGCAGGCGCTTCGTCCTGCAGGGCGGCACGCAATACAACCTCGCAGCGGTGAAGGCGCAGGTCGACTACATCAAGACGCGCGTCCCCGAAGCGGAGGTGTTCGTCCATCCGCACACCGGCGAGGCTGGCGCCATCGGCGCGGCGATGGAGACGCTGCGCGTGGTGAAGCGCAAGGGAAGCTCGACGTTCATCGGCATGGACGAGGCGATCGAGCTGCAATACGAGACGCGCAACGACGAGAGCACGACCTGCCACTTCTGCCCGAACGAGTGCTCACGTACGTTCGTCGACGCGTTCCGCCCGGATGGCACGACGGCCCGCTACATCAGCGGCTTCTCCTGCGAAAAGGGCATGGTCGAGTCGAAAGAGGCGATGCTCGAGCTCACGCGTGAGCGGCAGGCGCTCGCCAAGGAGTTCCCCAACCTCGTCACCTACGAGGCACGTCGTGCGTTCCAGCCTTGGTACGAAGGGCCGCCGATGCCCGCCGCGGGAGCGCCGGTCGAAGACGTCAGCGTCGCGAAGAACTTCTTCGGCAAGATTACCCGCACCAAGCACACGCGTGGTTTCCGTCGCTCGAGCGCGGAGGCCGTGGAGAAGCGCAAGCGCTACCGGATCGGGATGCCGCGCGTGCTCAACATGTACTCGACCGGCCCGTTCTGGACGACGTACCTGAAGACGCTCGGGCTCGACCCGCGCAACATCGTGTGGAGTGACGAGACCACCGAAGACATGTGGTCAGCTGGTGGCAAATACGGCTCCATCGATCCGTGTTTCCCGTCGAAGGTCGTGCAAGCGCACTTTCACCAGCTGTTCTTCGACAAGCACGTCGAGCGTCCGCTCAACGCGATCTTCTTCCCGATCCTCACGCACGTGCCGTCGTTCACCGCGCACGCCGTCGACCATGCGTCGTGCCCCATCGTCGCTGGAACTCCCAACGTGATGAAGGCGGCGTTCACCAAGGAGCAAGACTTCTTCGCGACGCGCGGCATCAAATATCTCGATCCGGCGTTCGCCTTCACCGAGCCGACGCTGATGAAGCGCCGTTTGTTCGAGGCGTTCCACGAAGAGCTCGAGATGACCGAGGACGAGAGCGACTTTGCCTCTGACGAGGCGTGGAAGGCGCTCGGCCAGTTCGACAAGGAGCTCGAGCGGCGCGGCAAGGCGATCCTCGAAGAGGTCGAGGAGCGCGACGGTGTCGCGATTCTCGTGCTCGGCCGCCCGTATCACTCCGATCCGGGCCTGCACCATGGGATCCCCGACGAGTTTCAGATCCTCGGCTATCCGATCTTGAGCATCCGCTCGATTCCGAAGGATCGCGAATATCTCGAGCGCTTCTTCGGCGAAGACCTCCGGAGCGGGCGCATCCGCGACGTGCTCGAGATCGGCGATGTCTGGCCGGAGAACTACTCGGCCAACAGCGCGCAGAAGGTGTGGGCGGCGAAGTTCGCCGCGCGTCACCCGAACGTCGTGATGCTCGATCTGTCGAGCTTCAAGTGCGGCCACGATGCGCCGACCTACGGCATCATCGAGGGCATCGTGCGCGAGAGCGCGACGCCGCACGTCGGCCTACACGATCTCGACGCGAACAAGCCGGGTGGCTCGATCAAGATCCGCGTGAAGACCTACGTACACTCGCTGAAGATGCACGAAGAGCGGCTGCGCGACATGACGGCGCGCAAGAACGAGCTCGCCTATCGCCTGGACGAGCGGCGCCTTTCGCTGCTGACGGAGAAGGCGGCGATGTTGGCCGCGCGCAAGGTCACCGACGACGCGCTGCGACTGCAGATCGCGGAGCTCGCCGACAAGCTGCGCGCGTGGGAGTCGAAGAAGACGGAATCCGCGAGCGGCGAGACGCCGAAGGGCCTCGTGAAGCTCGGCAAAAAGACGGCTGACGGGAACGTGGTGCGGGTCTGATGGGCACGCGGCTGATGGACAGGGTCTAATGGCAATCGAGCGCAGGAGACGCCAATGAATATGAACGCAGGGACGCCTGAGATCACCGACATCGACGCAGAGCTCGCCCGCTTCGAGGCGGAGGAGCGCGCCCGCCTGGGCCTCGGCGCCGGTCCGACCCACTGGACCGACAAGATGATCGACCCGCAGTTCAAGGCGAGCGAGCGCGCGAAGGTGACCATCCTCTGCGGTGGCCTGACGATGGCGCACGACTACCTCGTCGCCGGCGCGCTCACCGGCCGCGGTTACAACGTGCGCGCGCTCGACTGCCCCAACAACGACTCGCTGCGCTTCGGCAAAGAGTTCGGCAACAAGAGTCAGTGCAATCCGACGTATTTCACCGTCGGCAATCTCGTCAAGGAGCTGTCGCGCATCCGCGACGAAGATGGCCTGACGAGCCAGCAGGTGATCGATCAGTACGTGTTCCTCACTGCGGGTGCGTGTGGTCCGTGTCGCTTTGGCATGTACGTCACCGAATATCGCAAGGCGCTGCGCGACGCGGGCTTCGATGGCTTCCGCGTGATGCTGTTCCAGCAGACCGGCGGGCTGAAGCAGGCGACGGGCGAAGAGGCGGGGCTCGATCTCTCGCCGCCATTCTTTATCGCGATCGCCAAAGCCCTGTTCGCAGGCGACGTGCTCAATCTGGTCGGCTATCGACTGCGCCCCTACGAGGTCACGCCTGGCTCGACCAACGTCGCGCTGGCGGCCGCGAAGAAGCTCGTCCACGACGCGCTGCGCGACAACGCCAACGTGCTGGTCGCGCTCTACAAGGCAGGACAGATCATGCAGGCCGTGCAGGTCAATCGCCTGCAGGGCAAGCCGAAGGTCTCGATCCTCGGCGAGTTCTGGGCGATGACCACCGAGGGTGATGGCAACTACCACCTTCAGGAGTTCATCGAGCGCGAGGGCGCGGAGTGCGACATTCAGATCCTCGGCGCGCTGCTGCTCTACAACCTGTGGGAGTTCCGTCACGACACCGAGCTTCGCGCCAAGCTGCGTGGCACCGATGGCGGGCCGTTTGGCCTCAAGGACTCGGACGTCGCGCTCAAGATGGCCGGCCTCTGGATGGGCGAGCTCGCGCTGCGCAGCATCTTCCACACCTTCGCGGCGCTCGTCGGCCTGCGCGGCTATCAGCTGCCCGATATGGAGACGATCGCCGACACCGGGCACAGCCACTACAACGTGAACCTGCGCGGCGGTGAGGGACACCTCGAGGTCGCGAAGCTCATCCTCAACGTCGCGCACCAAAAGGCGCACATGACGCTGAGCGTGAAGCCGTTTGGATGTATGCCGAGTTCGGGTGTCTCCGACGGTGTGCAGTCGGTCATCACCGAGCTCTACCCGGACGCGATCTTCTGCCCCGTCGAGACCAACGGCGACGGCGCGGTGAACTTCTACTCGCGCGTGCAGATGTATCTGTTCAAGGCGCGGCTCCGCGCGAGCGGCGAGTTCGAGGCGGCGCTCAAGCAACATGACGTGACCGCGGAAGAGGTCGCCGCCTACGTCGCGACGACGAAGTACAAGAACGGCCTGGTGAAGGCTCCGCACAAGGTCGCGGGCTCGGGCGCCGATCTCGTGCACGAGGTCGCGCCGTTCGTGAAGAAGGGCCCGCTCGGTCGCGCCGTGCTGCATGCGCAGCGCCGCGTCGAGGCCGTGCAGCGCTTCGCCAAGAAGGACGGCAAGTGGGCAGTCCGCAGCGCGAAGAGCATGGCGCCATATCTGCCGGCGCTCGCGCAGTGGATCGCGACCGAAGCGCGCGACTACGTAGTTCCGGGCGCGAAGAGCGCGTGGGAGAAGCATGTGCGGGATCGCATCTGGCCGGACGCGACCGATCGCGAGTCGATCGCGCGTGCGGAGGCGGCGCCAGTCACGACGATGCAGGGCGGCACCAAGAAGCCGGCGCGCGAGCGTCAGCTGCAGGTCGTCGGCGCCTGACACTGGAGCAGACACAGATGACGACTGTCGCAGTGCTCGGACTGGGGCTTCTCGGCCGCGGATTCGCAGAGAACCTGCTCGCCAAAGGCAACACGGTGCGGGTGTGGAATCGCACCGCGAGTCGCTGTCAGCCGCTCGTCGACAAGGGCGCGGTCGCCGGCACAACGCCCGCAGAGGCCGTGCAGGGCGCGTCGCGCGTCCACTTGGTTCTCGCGGAAGATGCCGCGGTCGACGCGGTCATCGAAGATCTGCGCGCTGGACTTGCAAAGGACGCGTACATCGTCGATCACAGCACCAACCTGCCCGCGGGCGTCGCTGCGCGATTTGCGCGGCTACGCTCGGCGGGAATCCGCTACATCCACGCGCCGGTGTTCATGGGTCCGAGCAACTCGCGCGACGCGACCGGGCTGATGCTGCTGAGTGGCCCGAGCGAAGACGAGGCGGCGCTGCGGCCGCTGCTCGAGTCGATGACCGGTCGCGTGAGCTATCTCGGTGCAGAGCCCGACAAGGCCGCGAAGATGAAGATCACCGGCAACGGGTTGTTGGTGATGCTCACTGCGGCGATGGGCGATCTGTTCCGCATGGGCGCAGCCTCCGGGGTCAGCACGGACGACGTACTCGCGCTGTTCGATCAGTTCTCACCGACGGCCGCCGGGATGGGTCGGCGGGCGCTCGGCGCGAGCACCCAGCCGGTCGGCTTCGAGCTGACGATGGCGCGCAAAGACGTGCGCCTCATGCTCGAGACGGCGGGCGCGTCGAAGCTCACCGTGCTCCCCGCGATCGCCGCCGCGATGGACGAAGCGATCGGTGCGGGCCGCGGCGCCGAGGACTTCTCCGCGCTCGCCGATCCGCGGCGCTGAGCCGTCGCGTCAGCCGCAGAGGCCGCTCACGCAGCTGAGTGAGGTGCTATCGCAGGCGCCGCCGACGCAGCACGGCTCGCCGAGAGCGCCGCACGCCACACAGATATCGCCAGCAACGCACGCGCGGTCGGACTCGCAAGTGCGACCCGTACAGCACACCTCACCGGTGCCACCGCAGTCGCGGCAGAAGCCGATCAGGTCGCAGAAGCGGCCCGCATCGCACGTGCTTCCGGCGCAGCAGCGCTGGCCATTGCCGCCACAGTCGCGGCAGAAGTCGACCGCGTCACACACGCGCGCGTCGTCGCAGCCGCGGCCAGCGCAGCAGCGCTCGTTATTGCCGCCGCAATTGCGACAGACGTCGATCGCGTCACACACCACACCGACGTCGCAGCTGCGCCCCATACAGCAGCGCATGCCGTCGTTTCCGCAGCCGGTGCACATCTCCGACGCAGGCGCGCCGGGGACACACGGACGACAGCTACCGGCAGCGCAGACCTGTCCGCTCTCGCACGCGTCGTTCGCGCAGCAGGGCTCGGTGTCACCGCCGCACGCTGTGCACGTGCCCGTGTCGCAGAGGAAGCCCGCGCCGCAGACGTCACCGGCGCAGCAGGGATCGCCGTCGCCGCCGCAGAACTCGCAGGTTCCGCTCGGCCCACAGCGGTGACCCGTTTCGCAGCGCCCACCCGCGCAGCACACCTCGTCGTTCGCGCCGCAGTCTCTGCACTCGTCGATCACGCAGGCCGCGCCTGCCACACACGCGCTCGCCGCGCAGCACACCTCCGTTGGCCCGCCGCAGTTGACGCACACATCACCACGACACGTCATGTCGCTGGTGCAGGTCATGACGCAAACGCCAGCGTCGAGATCGCCACCGGCATCGACTCCGCCGTCCATCGCGCCACCGTCGAGCCCGAGATCGTCGGCCAGGATCGCGCCATCGAGCTCGAGCGCGCCTGTGTCTGGGCCATTCGCGTCGCGCGTGCCGAAGTCACGTGCGTTGCCGTCAATGGCGGCGTCGAGCTCTAGGAGCCCACTGCGCGACACCGAGCAGCCAGCGGCGAGGAGCGCGAGGCAGAGCGGCAGAGAGCGAGCGAATGCTGTCACGCGCATCGTCCCTCTGTGTATCACGGACGCACGCTGTTTGGCTGCGCAACGCGCGCGCCGGTGCTTCTGATCAGCGCGCCCAGCCGAGCATGATGACGACCGAGATCGCGTTTGGACCGGTGTCAGCGCGGGTACCCTGTGCGACACCGAGCCCGACGTAGCGCACTTCGCTATCGAGCGCGGGCTCGAGCGAGCCGGCCTCGGAGAGATCGGTGACGACGGCCATCAAGCCCCCGATGCGACGGAATTGGATCGAGAAGCGGCGCAGGCTCGCGCTGGCGTCGTCGACGACGTCTTGCTGGCTGGCCTGCGGATCGCTGAAGAAGTGCGCGGCCGCTTCGTTCGCGGCGCGCGACAGGTTCGGATCGCTCTCGAGCGCGCGTGAACCGCGGGCGTGGCGCGCGCGGTTCAGCATCGCAAGCAGCTCCGCGGGCGCCGCGCTGAGGTCGATCTCGCGCGCCATCTTGAGGAACACCTCGGTGACGACGAACGCGGTCCGCGCGCCCTCCGGCTCGGCGATCACGCCGACACCGACGTGCGTCACATCCGGATTGAAGATGTTGGCGCGGTGCCCTGGACTCTCGAGCAGGCCTCGATGAATCTCGCGCGCGCTGTAGCCGCGACCGATGTTCTCGAGCACGAGACCGCTGCGCAGACTGGCACGCTGAACGCGATCGGAGGCGCTGCCCGTCGTCGGCGAGGTGTGACCGACGAAGTTGTGATCGACCATGTCGCGGCTATGCGCGACGGCGACGCGGCCGATCGCCTCGTCGCGCTCGAGCGGCGCGCGGCCCTGCGTGGCGCGCGACTCGTTGATCAGCGCGAACAGCTCCGCCTTCACGTCGTTCACGTCGCCCGAGGACGACGCGGTGCTCGCGCTGGCGAGCGTGATGGAAGTGGGTACGTCGATTCCAACGAACAGCGGGAAGTTGGCGACGACGGTGTCGCCGCGCGCGCCGTGCGCGAGCAGCTCGACACGATAGACGCCGGGGGTGCCGGTCGGAATGCGGACATCGAACGCGGGACCGGTGCCCGCTGGCACGCGGGTGACTTCGCCGCTCGGCTGGGTCACTGCGAACGTCGGATTCTGCAGCGCACCGAGCAGCCGACCGCGGACTTGCACCGGAGGGCCCGCGGGCTGCTGGCGTGCGACCGGCGTGAGTTCGACGGCGCGCGTCGACAGCGTGACGACCGCGAGCGTGAGCCCCTCACGCAGCACCACCGCTGCGCCGTAGTGGTCGTACGGCTGACGCGCGAGGAACTGCGCGACGGAGTCGTGGATGCTCGCCTCGAGCGCGCTCGGATCCGGCTGGCCGATCACGAGGATGTGCGGCACCGACTCGACCAGCCCGAGATGGCGCGTGAAGAACTCGACCAGCTCGTGCGGCGGTGGCTCACCGCCTTCTCCGAGACGCTCCGCCGTCCAAGCCGCGAGCAAGCCGAGGCGCGCGTCGCCGGTGAGCGTCAGCTGTGCGTCGGTCGCGGCGCGCCGCACTCCAGCCTCCACCGCGCTGGCGTTGCCGCCGCCGACCACCGCAGCGCCGGTCGCGGCGGTTGTGGCGTAGCGCTCAGCGCTGTCCGCGGGCGCGGCGACGGTCTCGCCTTCGACACCGGGACCATCGATGCGCGTCTGCGAGGTGGTGCCACCGCAGCCTGATGCAGCGAGCGTGGGAAGAAGGAGTGCGAACAGAAACGAACGCGGCGCGCGGCGAGCGGCCGAGCGCAGACTCGGAGTCACGATCAATTGTTTCCCCAGGGATTGGCGAGCTCACCGCCGGTCCCATTGCCGACACCGGTGTTCGGATTCGGATTCGGATTCGGATTCGGATTCGGTCCGTCGGGCGGACGCGGTCGACCGGCGCCACCGCTGACGCGCACCAGCGCGACGGTGAGCGCCGCTGGGCTCATCGCGCTCACCAGCACGCTCTGTGGTCGGAAGCCCGGCGAGCGCACCTCGAGCGTCAGCTGCAGCGTGCCAGTCGGCTTCGACAGCTCCATCGGTGTGTTGCCGACCAGCGCGCCGGCTTGATAGACCTCGGCGCCCGGCGGATTCGACGTGAGCGTCACGTTGCCAGCGGTAGGCGCTGGTGTTCCCGCGCCGCCGTTCAGCGGATTGCCATTCAGCGGATTGGTGCGCTCCGGGTTGCCGGCGACACCCGGCGGCGCGCCGACGTTGCCGATCGCGGTGCTCGTACCAACGCCCGCATCGAGCAGGGCCGCCGCACGGATCTCCGCACCGAGACGCTCCGCTGCGGCCGCCGCGCCCGCAGTCTCTCCAGCCGCGCGCTGTTCTGCAGTGCGCACCGCGAGGGCATCGGCGTCGTCACCTTTGGTGAGCGCGAGCACGACGCCGCCGATGACGAGCCCGACCAGCACCAGCAGCACGGCGCCGATCGCGAGCATCGGCGCGCGCTTGGGCGCCGCGACGAGGTTGTCCGGCGCGCTCGGCGCCGACATGCGCATCTCGGTTCGCGACGGCGGTTCGAGCGCATCGGCGAGGTTGTCCGGCGGCGCGATGCCGTTGTTGGTCCCCACAGAGATCTGTCCGCCTTGCGCGACGCGATCGAGATCGACCACCAGCTCCGCCATCGTCTGATAGCGATGCTCGGGCTTCTTCTGCAGCGCCTTCAGCGTGATGTCTTCGAGCGCGCCGAGCCGATTGCCAGCGCCTTGCTTCGTCTGCGAAGGCGGCACCGGCTGCTCGAACATGTGCTTCGTCAAGATGCCCATGAACGTGTCGGCGTCGAACGGCACTTTGCCAACGAACATCTCGTACATGATCACGCCGAGCGCGTAGATGTCGGTGCGCTGATCGACGGTCTGACCAGCGGCCTGCTCGGGCGACATGTAGTGCGGCGTACCGAACACCATGCCCGTCTTGGTGAGCTTGCTCGACGCGCCGCCGACCTTTGCGATGCCGAAGTCGAGCACTTTGACGAAGTTGCCCGAGCCATCGCCGCGCTTCACCAGGTAGATGTTGTCCGGCTTCAGATCGCGATGGACGATGCCGCGCGAGTGCGCTGCGCCGAGCGCGCCCGCGATCTGCCGGATGATGTGCACCGCGTCGCGCACCGGGACCGAGCCGCCGCGCTTGATCATGTCGGTGAGCGCCTCGCCATCGAGGTACTCCATCACGAAGTAGACGGTCCCATCCGGCAGCCGACCGAAGTCGGAGATGTCGATGATGTTCTCGTGCCCGATCGACGTCGCCGACTGGGCCTCGGTGATGAAGCGCTGCACGACGTCGGGATCGCGCGCCATCTCTCCGCGCAGCACCTTCAGCCCGAGGCGCTTGCTGAGCACGGTGTGCGTCGCGAGATAGACGATGCCCATCCCGCCTTCGCCGATGCGCTTCTCGATGCGATAGCGGCCATCGACGACGGTGCCGAGAAGCGTGTCGATCTGCACTTCGTCGGGCAGCTCCTGCGTCGGCGAGCCGTCGTGCGGACAGTAGGGCTCGCCAGCGAGAAAGCGGGTGCCGCAGCGAGGACAGAAGCGCATCAGGGTGTGCGAGTGTAGTGATTCACGCGAGCTTGGCGCAAGGACGCGGCGATCTTCGTCGCCTCGATCGGCGCACAGTGTGGGTCAGGGCAAGCTGTGGAAGAGCGGCAGTGCGGCAGGCGCGGGGTAGAGCGCGATGGCGCCGAGGTAGCCGATGTCGGTCGCTTCGATGATCGTCGCAGGCGCGGTTGGGCTGCCGGCGCTGCTGCTCACCGTCAGCTGCGTCGGCGCGAGGCGCGCGAGCTGGCCGCTGCCGTACGTCGTCCACAGACCGCCCTCTTCGTCGAAGGCGATGCCCTCGAGGAGCGCGCGCAATGGAACGCTGACGCGCACCGCGGGCACGACGTCCGCCGCGCCGCTGCCGGCGAGATCCGCCGCGGCGATGCGGACGAACGAATTGCCGCCGAAGTCGCTGCCCCAGAGGTTACCGCTCGCGTCGAAGGCGAGGTCCGCCACCGAGATGATCGACGTGTCGAGCGGATCGCTGTTGACCTTCAGCGACAGCGTGCGCGAAGGCGTGCTCGTCGATGCCGTCAGCGTGCTCGCGTCGAAGCGCTGCACGATGCCGCCTTCGTACGCGACCCAGAGGTTGCCCGCGCCGTCGAACGCGAGGCCTGCCGGCGCGAGCGTGCCAGAGAGCGTAACGCCGGGTGTCGCGAGGCCGCTGCGGAGGAGCTCGTCGGCGAGGACGCGGACGACGCCAGGCGCACACGGTGAGCTTGCCCAGAGGTCGCCGTTCGGCGCGATCGCGAGCGCGTTCAAGCGCGGGAAGCAATCGATGCCGGCGATGTTGATCTCGATGTCCGGCGTCGCTGTGGCGCTGAGCGAATACGCATCGTGGTGCACGAGCATCGCGTCAGCGGTCGTCGCGCCGAGTCCCCACAGGCCGCCCTCGCGGTCGAACGCGATGTCGACGCCGCCTGCGCCGCGCACGTCGACCGGGTCGACCGAGCCGCTGGTGGCGAGAACTTCGGAGACGAAGCCGAGCAGATCGCCCACGCCGCCCGTGCCGTTCGAGGCCCAGAGGTGATGGCTCGTCGGCACCGCGGCCCAGCCGACCTCGACGGCGGTGGTCTCACCGGCACGCACGCAAAACGTCCGCGGGACGGCGGTGTAGACGGTGCGGATGCGCGCGTCCGGCGCGGTGACGCGGCCGGGTGTCGCCGTCCACGTTCCCGACGCGACGCCGGTCAACGTTGCAGCCGCGCTGAGCGTGCGGTCCGCCGCGACGCCGCTCAGCATCAGCGGGCCGTCGAGCGCGGTGGGCAGCCCAGTGTACGTGACGGCAACGGTGCCCATGCCGCCGGTTGGACACGGGTCCTCGTCGTCCGCGCTGCAGGCCGCGAAGATCGAGAAACACGCCGCGACGAGCCACACGCTACGTGGATTTGTGAACATGGTTCCCTCCTGTGGTGGAGCCGGATGGCCGACTCTCGGGTGAGCCGAGCCGCGAGCGCTCGACGAAAGACGTGATGCGCAGCGCTCAGCTGCCGAAGCCGGTGCCGCAGCCCGCGCAGAATTTCGCGCCCGCCGCACCCTGCGTCCCGCACGACGGACAGAACTTCGGCCGAGGCGCGAGGTTCTGGCCGCACTCCTGGCAGAACTTGCCGGGCGGTACGACGGCGTTGCACGCCGGACAGCTCACGTTCGCCGTGCCCGCTGCGACGCCTGCCGCGGCTGCTGCGGGCGCAGCCTGTTGCGGACGCGGCTGCATGCCCTGCTGGAGCATCCCCGCCATGCCCATGCCGACGCCGAGCCCAGCGCCTGCCATCATCGCCCCGCCGCCGCCCTCGCCGCCGCCCTTCGCCATGCCGGCTCCCGCGCCGATCATCGCGCGGCTCGCCGCGTACGTGGAGACGTCGCCGCCGGCGAGCTGCTGGACGTAGCGCGCCTCGTTCTGGAACGACTGGTCGAGCTCGAACTGCTTCTGCTTCGCCTTCGCCTCGGCCTCCGCGATCCCGATGCTGGCGATGCGCGCGCTGCGCTGCGCCTTGCCGAGCTCTGCCTGAGCGCTCGAGAGCTTCGCCATGTCCTCGTCGCCGAGGTTGATGCGGAACTCGCCCATCGAGAGGATCTTCACGCCGATCGCGTTGAGATCAGGCGCGCGCGCGATGAAGCGATCGGCGAGCACGCTCTGCAGAGGCAGGATCTCGAGCATCGACTTCTGCTCGCTCACCAGCACCTCACCGACGACGGTGCGGATGCTGTTCATCAGCAGGCCCTTGATCCACTTGAGATCGTCGGTGCCCGACTGGCGCATGCCGGTGTACTTCAGCAGGAACGCCTCGGGATCGACGATCTGGAACGCGGCGGAGCCGTAGATCTTCGGCACGACGAGCTCGCCCAACATCGGATCGCTGACCGGTCCGAGCTCACCGCCGAAGGTGAGGTCGTACATCGGACGCGTGGTCACGAAGAAGAGGTCGGTCTTGAATATCCGACCGCCCGTGAACGAGTCGACGAAGTTCGACAGGAACGGGATGTTCTGCGTCGACAGCGTGTGGCGCTGACCCACGCCCGCAGTGCGCAGCGTCCCGACGATCGAGCCATCGCGGAAGAAGACGGCGGCCTCGTCGGCGTCGACCGTCAGCTGGCTGAACATCGGAATGGTCGGATCAGCCCACTTGAAGACCAGCAGGTTCTTCTTGTCGGCCGGCCTCGCGATGGCGATCTCTTGCACACCGCTGCGGATGAAATCGACGATCCCCATCGCGTCCCTCGCTTTTTCGCGCGCCGACTCGGCTCACGTGCGCGGGAGCATAACAGAAAAGTCAGGCCCTTCCCGTCACCGGAGCGCGCGGCGGCATGCCGGGCGGTGCGCGCTACGGGCGTGCGGGAACAATCCGCACCGGGCGAGGTCGTGAAGCGCGTGACACGCTCTCTCGTGATGCGCCGGCTCGCGATCCTCGCCGCTCTGATCGCGCTGCTCGGGCTCGCACCTGCAGCGACGCGCGCCGACGATCCAAGCGCCGCGACGCGCGCCGATGCACCACTTCCACAGCTCGACGACGACGCCGATCCGATCGGCGAAGGTGGCCTCGATGCGCTCGCAGAAGCAGAGACACGCGCCCGGCGCGAGCGCGCGCTGCGTGGTCCGCCGCCGCCCGATCTGCCGGTGCGCGAAGGCGAAGCGCTGACGGCTCCGAGCGGTGTGCGCGAGTCGGCGCACGAAGTGGACGTGACGCTCGACGATGGGCTCGCGGTCGCGACGCAAACGCTGCGGTTCACCTCCACGGCGCGCACTCCGGCCGAGCTGCGCTATCGGCTCGCGGTGCCCGCTGGCGCGTGGCTCGGCGGGCTCGAAGTGTGCGACGCGAGTGGCTGTCGCGTCGGTGACGTGCGCGGTGGAGCGGGCGGCGTTGCGTACGATGACGCCGTGCGCGCGCGCCGCGCGGCGGATGCGGATGGACCGCTGGCGGTCGCGCACGCGCAGCTCGTACACGACGCGCGCGGTGATGCGATCGTCGTGCGTGCGGCGCCAGTGCGGGCAGGCGAAGAGCTGACGCTGCGTGTCCGTTGGGTCGCGCAGGCCGCGATTCATCGCGGCATCGCGCGCATCGTTCTTCCGGCGCGCGGCCAAGATCCTCGCGCCTCCGCTGCGCGCGTCACGGTGCATGCGCCGCGCATGTTGGCGGCGACCGCTGACGGCCTGACGACGGACGAGACGCCGGTGACGGTAGAGCCGTGGTTCACCACCGAGCTCGCCGCCACGCTGCCGAGCGGAGCCCCGCTGACAGCGAGCGCCTGGCACGTTCGCTGCGGTGCTCAGCGCTGCGCGCGCATACGCGTGGCGGCCGGGAGCCGCACTGGCGCGCCGGTCGAGCTGGTGCTGCTCGTCGATGCGTCGCCCTCGACGCTCGGCCCCGCGCGCGGGCGACTCGAGCCGGCGATCGCGGCGCTGCTCGGCGCTGCACCGCCGGGCTCACGCGTACGCGCCGTCGCGTTCGGCGGGCGCGCGGAGACGGTGTTTGCGGAGTCAGTGGAGACCGCGAGCGCGCCGCTCGTGCCGCTCGCGCAAGCGGCGCAGACGGAGCTCGGCTCCGCGACGCGCATCGAGACGGCGTGGCAGATCGTCGAGCCGTGGCTGAGCGCCGGTGACCGCGCATTGCCGCAGCGAATCGTGCTGATCGGCGATGGTGGTCTCTCGGAAGGCGCCGACACCGAGCGCGCGCTCGCGGAGATCCTCGCGAGCCGCGTGCCGTTCTCCGTCATCGACGTCGGCGAACGCGCGCCCGTCGCGCGGCTGCGCGAGACCGCGCTGCGCTCTGGCGGCGTGGTCGTGCATGCGCCGCCGCGCGATGCGGAGGCCGCCAAGATCGAGGAGCGTATCGCGGAGATCTTCGCGCCGATCGTCGCGCACGACGTCGTCGTTCACGACGGTTCCCGCGTCCTTCATCTCGGCGCGCTGCGTGCTGGCGAAGAGCGCTCTTGGACGCACACGAACGTTGGCGGCGCCGTGCGCGTCAGCGCGGCACGCGTCACGGCGATCGCGCGCAACGCCGCCGAGCCGCTCGCCACCGCGCTGGGGCTCGGCCTCGCGGTGGATGACGCGCCGCACGCGCTCGCCGCGGTCACCCTGCCCGTCGTATTGCGCGGCGCGCGTGGCGGAGCGCCCGCCGTGTGCGTTCCCTACGGCCCAGCGACTCATCCGAGCGGCGTCAGCAGCGACCTCGCCCCGGTGGCGCTGGCCGAGCCACGGAGCTGTCGTGCCGCCGTCGGAAACGACGCCGAAGCGCGGGAGCCCGGCGAGCTGCGCGATGCGCGGCCGAGCAATCCGCTCGATGGCCGCGGCGTGCCCGCAGAGACGCTGCTCGCGATGTTGCGCAGTCGCGTCGTGCCCGCTGCGCGCGCGTGTTTTCGCGCCGACCGCGCCGGTCGCGCTGACTACTCGGTGCGCGCAGGAATCGCCTTCACTCTCGCCGATCGCGAGATCCTCTCCACCGACATCACTGGCGAGCTCGCGCCTGCGCTGCGCAGCTGCTTGCTCGACGCGCTCGAGCGACTCGAGGTGCCGCGCTTCGAGGGCACCGTCGTCGTGCGCTACCCCGTGTACACCGAGGCCGCGCCGCCCGCGCCAACGATCGAACTCACTGACGGCGCCGCGCGCGGCGTCGACCGCACCTTCGGCCAGGGCGTGCGCGTCGAGGACGTGCGCGCGCTGCGGCCGTTGACGACGCAGAGGGACTAAACTCCCACGGCGCCGCGGGTGGCCGCGTCCCGTCCGGGAGGCGCCGCGTGCGATTGTTCGTCGGGCTGCTAGCGTCGTCGTCGTGGGTCCGGGCACGCTACTGATCGAGCTCGCGGAGAAGATGGGGCTGCTCGCCGCCGCTGCGCTCGTGGCCGTGTTGTTCCCGCCGCTGCGCAACCGCTTGCTCGGCGTGGGGCGGCGCGCCGACAAGGCCGCGGGCATGTTGCTCGGCATGGCGCTCGCGATCTGGGGCGCGATGCTCGGCATCGAGATCGATGGAGAGCACATCAACGTGCGCGCGATCGGCGTGATCATCGCGGCGGTGCTCGGCGGACGCAAAGCCGGCGCGCTCGCGGGGCTCGTCGGCGGGCTCTTCTCTGCGGCGCGCGCCGACGATCAGACCGCCCCGTTCGTCGTCATCGCATCGGTCATCGACGGACTGCTCGCGGGCATCGTCGCGAAGCGCGCGCCTCATCTCTTCCAAGGCTGGCGCACGTTCGTCACGTCGATCGGCATCCAGACGATTCACCTCGTCGTGGTCGGCGTCGCGCTGATCGCGATCGGGCACGCCGCGCGTTACATCCCGGCGTGGCCGGCGCACCTGATCAAGCTCGTGGTCAATGCGTCGGGCGTCACGCTGTTCGTCGTCGTCGCGCGGCTCGTCGTCGCCCGCGAAGAGGCCGCCGTCGCGCTGGTCGAGGCGCGCGCGACCGCCGACGCCGCCGCGCTCGAAGCGCTGCGCCGCAAGCTCGAGCCGCACTTCCTGTTCAACGCGCTCAACGCGCTGCGGGCGACCATTCGCAAAGATCCGGTGCGCGCGCGCGAGCTCGTCTCCGACCTCGCGGATCTATATCGCTACCTGCTCTCACACCCCGATGAAGCGACGGTGCGCGACGAGGTCGCCCACGCGTGCGCATATCTCGCGATCGAGCGCGCTCGGCTCGGCGACGAACGGCTCGTCGTGTCTCAGTCGATCGACGCGGACGCCGCGGGGATCGCCGTGCCCGCGCTGCTGCTGCAGCCGCTGGTCGAGAACGCGGTGAAACACGGTATTGGTGCGCGCGAGGGTGCAGGCGAGGTCGAGCTGCGCGCGCGCCTCGAAGCTGGCCTCCTCGTGCTGGAGGTCGAAGATGCCGCCGACGGCCCCGCGCTCACCGACACAGCGAGCAGCAGCGACGCCGGCGCCGGCATCGCGCTCGCGACGCTGCGCGAGCGGCTCACCAAGCGCTTCGGCGCGCGCGCGTCGCTCGAGCTGGTGCCGACATCGCGCGGCATGATCGCGCGCGTGTCGCTCCCCGCAGAGCTCGGCGCGACGACGGCGCGAGGAGCAGCGCACCCGACGCGGGAGCTGCCATCGGCACCGCAGAGCACCAAGGACGCCGCATGACGAACATCCGCGCGATCGTAGTCGACGACGAGCCGCTCGCCCGCGACGAGCTGGTATTTCTGCTCGGCGAAGCGGGCGGCGTCGAGGTCGTTGGTACAGCAAAGAACACGGCGGAAGCGCTCATGCTCGCCGAGCGCGAGACGCCCGACGTCGCGTTCGTCGATCTGCGCATGCCGGGCCCCGATGGCGTCGCGCTCGCCGAGGCGCTGCTCGCGCGCCGCCCGGAGCTGTCCGTCGTCGTCGTCTCCGCACACGACGACGGCGCGATCCGGGCCTTCGAGGCGCGCGTGCTCGACTACCTGCTCAAGCCGGTGCGCCTCGCGCGCCTACAAAAGACGCTCGAGCGCGCGCGCGAGACGGCGACCGGCGCCGGCACCAGCCCCACGACGACCGCCCTGCGCAAGCCGGGCGAAGCGGCGCTGAGCCGCCTCGCCGTGCGCCGCCGCGGCGCGTACGTCGTGCTCGACATCGGCGACGTCGTCTACTTCGAGATGAAGGACGAGCTCGTCTGGGCTGTCACCGCGAGCGATCGCTTCGCGCTCGATCTGACGCTCGCGGCGGTCGAGCAGGCGGTCGACGAGAACGACTTTTTTCGCTCGCACCGTGGGGTGTTGGTGCGCCTCGATCGCATCGCGGCGATCGAGCCCGCCGGCGCCGGCACATACGAGCTGGTGCTGGATCACCCAGAGCGTCCGCACGTACCGCTAGCGCGCGAGCGTGCGCGGCTGCTGCGCGAGCGGATTCCGTTCACCGGGTAGCGCTGCGCGACTTTTGCGCTGCGCGCGGTGCGCTGCGCGGCTCTTGCGCTGCGCGCGGCTCTGGGCGCGTTGATGCCTTGTCGTTCGGTGCGCTCCCGCGCTGGGAACCTCCCCCTCAAGATTCATCACTTCTTTTGAGCTTCATTCGTTGCGCTCCCGCGCTGGGAACCTCCCCCCTCAAGATTCATCACTTCTTTTTGAGCCTGATTCGTTGCGCTCCCGCGCTGGGAACCTCCCCCAGCCCCTCGTTCGAGGGGGGCTTTTCCGATGGCGGTGGTGGGAGTCGCGTGCACTCAAATAGCAGCGATGCGAGGCACCCCCAACCCCCTTGGAAAGGGGGCTTTCTGACCGAATTGAGGGGAGTTCGGGTCAAGCGCGGTACACCCGCGCCACCAGCGGCGTCCGAAAACCCAACCTCCTACGCGACCCAGAACAGCCCGCAGGTCTTCGCCCACCGCCCTTGCGATGTGCAGCCCAACTACACAATGCCGCTCGACCATCCTCCCCCGACAGGACTT
>Ga0209181_10005350_pt1 | contig 18524 bp, 18 predicted proteins | sample MAT05_FD_187208 | JGI IMG/M metagenome (GOLD analysis project Ga0209181, IMG submission 187208) | Freshwater microbial communities from Lake Fryxell liftoff mats and glacier meltwater in Antarctica - MAT-05 (SPAdes) (version 2) | ecosystem: Environmental > Aquatic > Freshwater > Ice > Liftoff...
TTGTCCGAGCGTTGCACGGGGTTCGTTTTCGTTATCCTGCGGGGACGCCTTTTCCGTTCGCCCCGAGGCCTCCGCGGGTTCTCGCTCGAGTCCGCAATCCTCGGGCGACCGCCGAATCAGGATGGCGGCCAAAGGAGCCATTCCCAGGACGAGAAACCCGCCAACAACCCCCCACGCCACCCGCCACCCGTGGTGAACGACAAAGGAGCCCACCAGAGGGAAGGCAATCATGAAGCCAATGCTCAGGAGCAGGGAATAGATCGCCATGGCGTGCGGGAGTCGTCCGGCGAACCACTGCGGCGTCACGCTCAGGCTGGCGACGGACAACGCGCTCTGACCGAGAGCGCGGGTCAGCGTGATCAGCATCGCGGCGGCGGCGACCGTCTGCACCCTGGCGAATCCTAGAACGACGAGGCCAAGCCCCAACGCCACGGTGGTCAGGACCCAGCGGGAACCCCACCGGTCGACGAGATTGCCGAAGCCCAGGCAGGCGGTTGCCCCGATGAGCGTTGCCCATAAGTTGATCTGGGCATAGCCGACCCGATCCAAGCCCAGGTCGCGGAGCAGGGGCTCGGTGATCAGACCGAGGCCCTGGGTGCGTCCTGGAAGAGTGGCGACCATGGCCAATGCGGCGACCGCGACTTGAACCCAGCCGAAATAGAAGGGAAGCCGTGCCGCAAGGGCTGGAGGACGGGGAACAGTCGGTGCAAACGCGGTCACAGGTCGCTGAAACTACTCGCGGACGCTTTGGCGTCCAGACCCGGTCCTTGGGCCCGTTTGGGCAGGGTGACGCCCCCACGCCACGAGAACGGCGGTGCAGGCCATGATTCCGACGAGACGTGACGGGCCGTGCGCGAACACCACGGCTGCGTTGAACCCGAGGAAGAGAAAGATCCCGCGTCGAATGCGTTCATAGCGTGGCCACCGCTGCGTCAACCCGGGGATGAACCACACCGCGAACACATCCAAGCACCACCACACCGTGAGACCGTAGTTGATCCAAACACCGCCGCCCCACCGGAACCGCGGCATCAGGAGGCGGGGATACGCGTCAAACTTCGAACCGCGACATGTTTCAGTCGAGGCGTATGCAGGACTCAATCTCGGTGGGCAGGAACGTGCAGCGGTCGATGCGGAGCATTATGCCGAGGTCGCGCTTGGTTTCGAGGAGGAGCTCGTCCTGTGCGAGGCGAAGGATGCCTCGCAGTTGAATCCCGCCCTTGAGGATGACTTCCGAGTGGTGGCCCAAGGGCAACCCGAGTTGGCGGGCGAGCTCCCGGAGGGATGACTGACGCTGCTGATGCCAGCGGGACAATCCGTCCTCGCTTCCGGTGGCGGCGGTGAATTGGAACCCCAGTTGTTCGGCATCTCGGCTCATGGCGGATGAATGTCCAGTGTCAGGATCGACCGTGAACTTGCACGCGGAAAGTTGCGTGCCTGTCGAATCCCTCCAGTATGCCGCCTCTTATGTCCCACTTTGAAACGATCGAGCAGGAAGGCCTTCGTCTGGTGAAAGTGACCCTTCAGGATGAGACGATCCGCACCGAGGCCGGCGCTCTCTATTACATGAAGGGGTCCATCACGATGGAATCCAAGGCCCCCAGCCTCAGCGGGTTCTTCAAGGCTCTGGCCACCGGGGAGAAAATCTTTCGCCCCACCTACACGGGTACCGGTGAACTCTTCCTCGAACCGTCTTTCGGCGGTTTCCACATCTTCGATGGCGGTGGTCACACATGGATTGCGGAGAGTGGCGCGTACTGGGCGTCCGAAATGAGCATCACCGTCGATATCCACCGCGAAAGCACCCTGACCGCGTTGAAGAGCGGGGAGGGGTTTATGGACTTCCAGACCAAGCTCAGCGGGCAGGGAACCATCGTTCTCCAGTCCCAGGGCCCGGTGGAAGTGGTGTCGTTGGTCAACGACCGAATGACCGTCGACGGCAGCTACGTTCTCGCCCGAAGCGGCGACATCAAGTACTCGGCTCAGCGCGCCACCAAATCCATCTTCGGTTCCATGACCTCCGGCGAAGGGTTCGTCCGGATTTACGAAGGGACCGGCACCTTGCTGATGGCGCCCCTGCCGTTCTGGCGTCATCGGATGTTCAACGCCATCGCAAGCGCCCATGCGGCGTCTCGGGGAGGCGGCGGCGGTTCGTCTTCCTGAGAGCCTGTCTGAGGGCGCAGAATGCTGGCGCAGAATGCTAAAGCCTCCCCTCTCGCTGCCGATACCTTGGGGGTATGACCATCCAGGGTTCCTCGACCGTGCAGTTGCTCCAGAGCGTCATGGAGGCCAGCAAAACCCGAGAGGACATGAGTGTCGCCGTGCTCGACAAGGCCCAGGATCTGATGAAACAACAGGGCGACGCGATGGTCCAATTGCTCGAAGATACCGGAACGGTCGCCACCCAAAGACGCTTTGAAGCCCTCGCCTGATCCCAGACCCCAGCCCGGTGAGCCTCCGATCGAAGGCGACCCTTCCGTCCGGTCTCCCTCCCGCAAGAAGGAACCTGACCGCCTCGTCAGGGCTTTCGTTCGGGCGTTTGCAACGAACGGTCCGCAAAGTCGCGATAGCACTCCCAATCGTACCGGGTGACCTCATGACTGCCGGTGCGGACGTGATCGACCTGGGATCTTCGCCGAACGCCTCTACCGCCATCGTCTGACTTCGCTGGCTCATGCCAAATTGACCCAGGGAAACCTGGAGCCCAGGCATCCGTGCCGGAGCCAGCGAGCAGAAGCCCGGCTTCAACCCCTTTTCAGTGCATTTCGCCCCTGCCTCCTTGGCCGGGAGGGGGTCGAGGGTGCTAGGTTTCGGGAGTTATCGAACCACGGCGTTTTCCTTGAGTGACGCCAAGACTCGATGTCTTCCGCGGAGATGGGGCGCAGGTTCGACCTGAAATGCGCATGAATCGGAAGCGGATTGACCCGTTCAAACGGTGGCGGCGCACGGCCGCTTCAGCCGCCGTTTGTCTAGGATTGGTAGCAGCTCTGCCCGGTTGCGGGCCTGTCCCCAGCCCCGGCACTGCCCCGGGGACACCCCCGTCGGGCACGGCTTCCTCGGCGCCTTCGGGATCCGGCACGAATCGTACCGCCCTGTCCGCGGTCGCCGCCCTGCCGCCGGAAGGCACACCTCCGATCCAGGCACGGGCAGGGGATCTGTTCGCGGATGTGAGTGGGCGGGCGGGCCTGAGGTTTGTGCATCAGCTGTGCGACGAGCGCATCGTGAACATCCTTGAATCCAATGGTGCCGGCGGAGCAGTGCTCGACGTCGATCAGGACGGATGGATGGACATCTTCCTGGTGAACTCCGGCCCACTGGACCGCGTCACCTGTGCGCCGGCAGGAACCGCGCGCCAGCCGAACCGCCTGTTCCGGAACCGCGGCGACGGGACGTTCGAAGATGCGACCGCGAAGTCAGGATTGGCTGGCAGCGGGTATGGCGTCACGGCGGCGGCGGGTGACTACGACAACGATGGGTTCCCCGACCTGTACGTGGTGAATGTGGGAAAGAACCTGCTCTACCGGAATCGGGGGAACGGGACCTACGAGGATGTGACGGCGAAAGCCGGTGTCGGGCATCCTGGGACTGGGGTCTCGGCGGTGTTTGCCGATTTTGACCATGACGGGCGTCTGGACTTGTTCGTGGCGAACTACCTGCAGTTCGAACCGAGTTATCGGCTCTTTTTCCAACCCGACGGTTTCCCCAACGCTCTGGCGTACAAGCCGGAGTTGAACGTCCTCTATCGGAATCGAGGTGACGGCACATTCGAGGATGTGAGCGAGGGGTCCGGGGTGCGGATCGAGGGGCACTGGGCGATGTGCGTGACCGCACTGGATGCCAACCTTGATGGCTCGCTGGATCTCTATCTTTCGAACGACCTCTCGCCGAACGTGCTTCTCCTCAATGACGGACACGGGAAGTTCCGGGACGTCGCGATGGAACGTGGCGTCGCGTTCAACGCTCTGGGTGAAGCGGCGGGATCGATGGGAGCCACGGTGGGAGATGTCAACGGGGACCTACTTCCGGACATCCTGGTGACTCGTTTCGGGTACGGATCCCTCTACTTCGGCGGCACCAACGGCCTGTTCACCGATCAGATGATGGTCTCCGGACTGGGCGCCATCACGGCCCAGTTTGTCGCTTGGGGCGGGGTGTTCGTGGACTTCGACAACGACCGTGACGAGGACGTCTTCATCGCGAACGGGGATGCGCATTACCTTGTCGGCTGGCAGAGCCTGCTGCTGGAGAATCGTGGCGACGGCACCTTCCTGGATGCAGCGGAGAAGGGGGGCGCGATGTTCCACGCGAAGCTCCGTGGCCGGGGTGCGGCCGGGTTGGACTTTGACAACGATGGAAGGCCGGACTTGCTGATGACGGCGATGGCCGATCGGCCATTCCTCCTGCACAACCAGGGACCGCGCTAAGGGCATTGGTTGAAACTTCATTTGGAAGGAACCGCGAGCAATCGGGACGGGTTCGGTTCGATCCTTCGGGTCACCGCCAACGGCCGAACCACCCTCCATCTGTGTCGCGCCAGCACGACGTTCTTGATGCAGAGCGATCCGCGCGTTCACATCGGCCTGGGTTCGGCAACCCAGGCGGACCGAGTCGAGATTCGTTGGCCCAGCGGTGTGATGCAGACCCTGGAGCAGGTCGCCGCCGACCAGATCCTGCGGGTGAAGGAGCCCGCTCATCGCCCATGAGCACCAGGGTGCCAGGTGGCCGCGTCGTGTGCCGTGCGCAGTATGCCAGCCTGGCGGCAGCCTTCGTCGTGTTGATTTTGCTCGGCAACGGTTGCGGGCCCGCCTTCGCGACACCGACGCCAGGAACGTTGTTGGTGACACAAGTGCCGAGCCTTCTTTCGGCTTCGGATGACACGGACGATGGGCTCGACCTTCGGTACCCCATGGGCAGGCGCATTGTGAGGGTGAATCCCGCCGATGGTCCCACGCGAGCCGTGGTGTTGACCCCGGGTTTGCAGGCCGCTGGAGACCCGGCCATGGGGCCGGATGGGCGCACGTTCCTGTTCGTCGGCCAGACGTCACCGTCCAACGACTGGCAGATCTACCGTGGCTTTCTGCGAGGCCAACGACCCGAAGCGCTGACGGCATTGCCCGGTGGTGCGAAGGATCCGGCGTGGTTGCCCGGAAGTCGGTTCGTCTTCAGCTCACCCGTGCCACGCGCCGTTTCGAAATCCGGGGAAATCGAATCGGTCGCCGTGCCCGCGCTCTACACTCTCGCCATCACCGGAGGAGTGCCTGTGCGCCTGACGTTTGGCACCGTCGGCGCCACGGATCCCACCGTGCTGGCGGATGGTCGTATCCTCTTGGTCTCCAGCATGCCCGGGAACGAACCCGCGCGCGGCGCACCGACCTCCCTGTTCACGATCAATAATGACGGCACGGAGATCACCGCCTTCGCCGGTCAGCACGATCCTCCAGCCGTCCTGCGTCGACCCAGGGAATCGGACGATGGCCGGATCCTTTTCCTGGCAGCCGAGGAAGGAACGGTGTCGCTGGCAGGACGGATGGAACAGGTGTTGTCGGCACGCCCGTTTCGAAGTCGTGCGGTGACATTTCCTGCGCTGAACAACCCGTGTCGTTCGGTGGAACCAATGGAGGATGGAAGCCTGTTGGTTTCTCTGGGACGTTCCGACACTCCGGCACGCACAGCCCATTTCGCCATCTTCCGGCTCGCCGCCGAAACCCTCCGCCTCGGGGAGTCCGTGCTGGATGATCCCGCGTGGGACGACGTGGAGGCGGTATTAGCGTCCAGAAAGCCACGATCCGCCGGTCGTTTGTCCACCGTCGACCCCAACCGCCGCGACGCCGCATTGCTCTGCCTGGACGCTCATTTCACTGATCGACCCAAACCGGCAACCGGCTTACGGCGCGGGACGACGATTCGATTGTTTCAACAGACCGGGTTCGCTTCGGTGGCAATCCTAGGCGAGACCCGTTTGCAGGCGGACGGATCCTTTCTGGTGACGGTGCCCGCCGATCTGGCACTTGGCGTTGAGTTGCTCGACGACCAGGGAACCGTCCTTCAACGGTGCCCGCCATCATTCTGGCTGCGGCCTGGGGAGAATCGAGCGTGTGTGGGGTGTCACGAACCCCACAACCGTTCCCCGGAGAACGCGCGCCCCTTGGCGGTTCTGCATGCACCGGTGGCCATGCTTCCCGTGGATTTTCACCTCCCTCCAACCCCAGCCTTGTCTCCGAGATGAAGCGACTGTTCCTCGTCATCCTGGTGTTCGGCGGCGGCATTTACCTCGTCGGTCGAATGCTCTGGAACCGGATCGAGGACAGTACCCGGCAGGCCGTTCGAGTCCGATTGATGGACTTCCGGCGGGCCGTGGGTCTTGGGCTGCCGACCCGGGACATCGCCCACATGCGCAAGCGATCAGGGTTGAATGACACTGCGAATGTCAGCTGCCGGAACTGTCATTTCGAGAGCACCAACGCGCTCGCTTGGGCCCAGCCGCATCCGCGTCATGCCAGCCCCGGTGGCCTTGCGGTTTCGCCCGACGGCCAGCGACTTTACGTGGCTTTGCCCGAGCTCGAAGACGTCGTGGAAGTGGATGTCACCCGACTCGAAGTGATAGGCCGTGTGCATGTCCCCGGCGAACCGACCGGCCTGGCCATGGCCCCGGACGGATCGTCGCTGTTCGTTGCCTGTCGAGGGTGGGACCGTGTGGTCCGCCTGGGCTTGACCCGCGGTGGAATGGTCGAGGTCGAAAGTGTGAACGTGGGACTTCAACCGGTGGGTATCGCCTGCGCCGTCGAAGGGACGAACGGACTTCGGATCGTGGTCGCGAATACCTTTTCGGACGACGCCTACTTCCTGACCACCGAACCCCTGCGGGAGGCGGTTCGCTTCTCCACCGGTCGAGAACCATATGGGGTGGGATTTTCGCGGGATGGCGGGCGAGCCTTGGTGGTCAGCCGACTCGCCGTGACGTCCGGAATCCACCGGCCACCCGCCTCGGAGATTACGGTATTCGACACTCAAACCGGACGTGCCACGGATCGGGCGCGGCTTGATTCGGCCCACCTCGCCGAATCGGTGGCGACCGTTCCCGGACGTACCTGGGTGCTGGCTCCCATGGTGCGAGTCCGCAACCTGGTGCCCATCACCCAGGTGGCCCGGGGTTGGGTGATATCGAGCGGCCTCGCCCTGATGGAGCCCGACGGGTCGGTGGTCCAGGTGCCAGTGGATGAGGCCAACCGGTACTTTGCCGATCCCGGCGGCCTGGTGGTGGACGCCCGCGGTCATCGCGCCTACCTCGCTTCAGGAGGTGGGGATGCCGTCAGCGTGGTCGCACTCACCTGCTGGATCGCTGGCTCACGCACGCCGACGAGACGAGCCGTCGCACCGCGATCCACGATCTGGAACTGGCGGGTGAATTTGTCGTGGCTCGGATCCCCACCGGGCGTAATCCCCGTCAGCTGGCGCTCTCAGCGGATGGATCCCGTTTATTTGTCGCCGAACGCCTCGACGACGCTGCCCTCGTGGTCGATACCCGAACGCTGATGCCAATTGGGCGCGTGAGGTTGGGGGGATGGTGGGATGAAGGGTCCGATCCGACGCGGCGAACGGATGTTCACCTGGGCCGGAAAAACCTTCCAGGGCCAGTTCTCCTGTCGCTCCTGTCATCCAGACGGGCACCTCGATGGCCTGACTTACGATTTTGACGGTGTCGGAATCGGGGACAACCTGCTCGACAACCGTTCGCTCCTTGGACTGGCCGGCACGTGGCCGTTCAAGCGGAACGGCAAGAACCCCAGCCTCAACGTTCAATGCGGACCGCGTTTCGCCAAGGTGCTGATGCGGACGGACCCCTTCGATGGCGAACAACTCGACGATCTGACCCGGTATGTGGAGTCGCTGGCACCCGCACGCACACGGCACGTCGCCGACACCGGGTGGACCGTTTTCCAGGAGCGCGGTCGCCACTTGTTCGTTGCGACACAGACCCTGGACGGGACACCGATACCGGAGGATCGCCGCTGTTCCACATGCCACCGGCCGCCGCTGTACACCAACCGCTCGAAGTCCTCCGTTGGCACCCGCGGCTTGAGGGACGCGTCGGATGTTTTCGACACGCCCCATCTGCTCGGGATCGGGGCGTCGGCACCCTACCTTCACGACGGCCGGGCGAAGAGCCTGGAGGAACTGTGGACTCTCTACCAAACCAACGATCTGCACGGAGTCAGCAGTTACATGTCCAAGCAGCAACTCAATGACCTCGTCGATTTCCTCAAAACCCTCTGAGGGTGTGGGATCGTCGGTATTCGCCTTTTTTCAAATCGAACCTAACACACGTGAAAGGCCATGAAAACGACTCACCTGAAACGACAAACCCGGTGCTGGAGACTTCTCGCCGTCCTGGGCTGGGCAGCGGTTTGCCCGGCATGGACCGCTCCGGCTGAGCCCGTCGCGGATGTGCCATTCCCGGTCATCGAGCGTTTCGAAAACCTGCGTCAGGCACAGGGCATGCCGTCTCGCAAGATTCACAGTGTGCTGAAAGCCTCCGACGGACGTCTCTGGATCGGCACCTGGGAAGGGTTGCTGGTGAAGGACGGCAACCAGTTCCGGCATTACACAACGGCCGACGGTCTGACTCACAAGATGGTACTATGCCTCGCCGAAGATCTGAAGACTGGCGATCCTTGGGCAGGCACCATGCGCGGTCTCAACCGCGTTTCCGCCGGCCGAATCACGGGCTACCTCCAGACCGACAGCGGCCTTCCCAACAACGTCGTGTACGGCGTCGATGTCATCGGTGGCCACGTCTGGGCCGCCACTGCGGCCGGCACTGGGAATCTCGACCTGAAGACCGGCCGCTGGCGCCTCTATGACCATCAGAATTCCCCCATGCACGAACCCTGGTGCTATGCCGTTCGGGGAACTCCCGACCGCGTGTTCATCGGCGTCTGGGGTGGCGGGATTCTCGAACACGGTCCCGTTGTCGAGTCGTTCAAGGAATACCGTGACCCCGACAAGGACTTCCACTTCGACCTCGTTCCTGACGACGGTCCGATCAACGACATCACGTCCTGGATTGCGGTGGAGGATGGCGTTATCTGGCAGACCACTTACTTCGGCGCCTCCCGCTACGACGGCCGAAAGTGGCGCACCTGGGTGGAGGGAAAATCGCCGTTGCCCTCCAACTTCACTCAATTTGTCTGGGCTCGGGGTAAGGTGGCCTGGATCGGATCGGATCGCGGGCTTTCGGTGACGGACGCCGACACCTGGGTGAACTACCTCGTCAGCGAAAAGGGTGACGGTGTCATGGAGATTCACCGCCCGGGCCGTCCCGTGGAGGTCCGCCCCATGGACACTGCGTTGCCCAGCGCTTTCGTGCTCGGAGTCTGGGCCGATGATCGCAAGGCCTGGATCGCAACTTCCGACGGATTGAGCCACGGCATTTTTACCGCCACCCGCGGATCGAACGTGGCATCCCAATGAGCGAAGGGTGAAAATCCACCCAACATTCCATCCATACCCAATGAAACCTGAACCAGCGTTTTCAACCTTGGAAAGCATGGAACCTAGGGACGGAACGAATCGGGGGGGGGCGCGTTCGCCCCTCGAAGAAGATCCATCCGTCTCGGCCATTGCCTGCATTCCTGTGGATCAGAGGCAGTTGCCGCCAGGATCCGAGTGACCACCGTGGTCTGGACGGCGGTTCTCCTGATGGGCCACACCACCATGCCCCAACTCTTCGCCGTCGAAGCAGCCTCCATCCCGCCGCCGAGTGGAAGTGCCGCAGCTGCGTTGGCAGTCGCACCGGCCGGTACGGGCACCAACGATCTCGACCGGGCCTATCCCTACTACGCCAACACTCCGGAGGAATTGATTCCGTTCCGGGGCATTGAACCGCATTTCCGGTACTGGACCAAACGCCTGCCGTTCCGGGGGCCGGGTCACGACTTTGCGGATCCCAAGGGATTGAAGTCGCTCAAGGTCGGATTGCTCAGCCCGAGCCGGAATGGGCCCGAGGCGGCCCGTGGATTCAGAACTCGGCGTGGGGTGGAACTGGCTTTTGAAGAAGACGTGGCAGCGCGCCGACCGGACCAGTTGCCGTTCGAGATCATTTACAAGGAGGACTCCCCGCAATGGGGCAGCGCGGGGAATGTGGCGGTGGAATTCAGCGATCACGAGGTGCTGGGATTTCTGGGAACCATCGATGGCGACGCCACCCATGTCGCGCTGCGGGTGGCGTTGAAGATCGAGACGTACATGATCAACACGTCCGATCCGGACCCGACCCTGACGGAGACCCAGATTCCTTGGTTGACCCGAATCTTTCCCGACGACCGCCAGCAGTGCCTTCGCCTGGCACTGTTGGCAGTGAAGGAGCAGGGGTGTCGGCGGATCGCTATCCTGCGCGAGAACAGCCGTCCGGGGCAGGTGGGGGTGATGCACTTTGCCAACGACATCCGTCGACTCGGGTTTCCGCCGGTGCAGCATTTCAACTACACACCTGGCGCTGCCAACGTCACCTCCCAGATCGATGGTATCAAAGCGGCTAAAGCCGATGGCGTGTTGTTCTACGGACAACCTGAAGACGTGGGACGGCTGACGGCAAAGCTGCGTGCCGAAGGGGTCAAGGCGAAGTTCTTTGGATTCGACCGACTTCGGGAGGATGGATTCGTGCGCGAAGCGGGCGCGGGCGCCGAAGGCATGACCATCGCCTATTTCTTCAATCCGGACCGACGAGACACTACGTGGGTCGAGTTTGTGAGACGGTTTGAGAAACGTTATGGCGAGAAACCTGACATCTATGCTGCGTATGGCTATGACGGCGCCCAAATGATGATGGAAGCCGTTCGCCATTCAGGCCCGAATCGTCATCGGGTGCGGAATCATCTGGCATCCCTTGAATCGTGGGACGGCGTGACCTGGCACATGATCTTCGATGGCCGCTGGGATAATATCGTCCCCATTTCGATCGCGGAATATCGGAGCGGTGAATGGCATTTCCGGTTACCGCCGGATCTTGAACATCCAACGACGATTCCCACCGGAAACGGTGAATCGACCAACCCTCCGAATCGTAAGTGAATGCGAATTATATTGCTGCCGAGCTGGCCGGAAAGATGGCTCCGTGCAATCTCCAGCACCGCCGCCCGCGCCGGCCTGATGGTTCGCGAAAATCTCGAACCCTTCAGAAAAACCATCCAAGACATCCAGCCCATGTCATGTGAGTGGCACCGACGCCGCTTTCTTTTCATTCCTTATCCAAAACAGGTGGATACTATCGTGCAACGTCGAGGATTTGTCGTTTGGCGGGCATCAGGTTTGGGTGCGTGCCTTCGATCCCAGCCTCCACGCCGGCAAGAGCGGTCTGGACGGCTTTCAGAAGCATCTCCGGTGGGTATGGTTTTTGGAGAAACGCGGTGCTTTCAGGAAGCCGGATCGGTTTTCCGCGAAACTCCGAATATCCGCTGGTCAGAATGATTGGCATCTTTGGGTAACGGGCCTTCAGCATTTCGGCGAGCTCCGCTCCCGTGATGCCTCCGGGCATGATGACGTCCGAGATGACGAGATCGATCCGGGGATTTTTTTCGGCCATTGTCAAAGCCGCCGGGCCGCAGTCCGCTTCCAGCACATGGTACCCTGCTTTCTTCAACGACTGTTTAGCCAGGCGACGGACACTCGCCTCATCTTCGACTAGTAGAATCACACCCTTGCCGGCCAAAAGATGAAGTGGCGGTTCAGAGTCGGGCTCTGTGGCGAGATCCTGCCGGGATGCGGGGAAAAAGATGGCAAACCGCGCGCCCGCGCCTGGCCTGCTCTCCACTTTGATCCAGCCATTGTGCTGCTGGACGATACCGTAGACCGTGGCCAGTCCCAGGCCGGTTCCTTTCCCGACTTCCTTGGTGGTGAAAAACGGGTCAAAAATTCGGGGAAGTATTTCCGCGGGTATCCCGGCCCCAGTGTCAGTCACGGTCAGGCAAACGAACGAACCGGAGTAGTCGCCAATCAATTCAGGCCGTTCGGACACCTTCAACCGCCGATTTTCCGTGGAAATGAGAAGTGCGCCGCCGCTCGGCATGGCGTCCCTGGCGTTGACGGCCAGGTTCATCAGGACCTGTTCCAGCATCCCTTGATCCGCATCGATCAGCATTGGTCCCGCGCCGGGCTTGAACTGCAGCACGATATCTTCGCCCAAGAGCCGCGTCAGCATTCGGGTGAGGTTTTGGATCGTACCATTGGTGTCCAAGACCGTGATCTCAGGCGCCTGTCTGCGGCTGAAAACCAGCAGTTGCCGCGTCAGCTCTGCGGCGCGCCGGCCCGCGCCCGCGATCTCCTCGACCGCTTCCTGGCCATCCGGGGAAAGCGTTTCCTCTTTCAAAATCGAGGCGTAACCGCCGATGACCATCAAGAGGTTATTAAAGTCATGGGCTATGCCACCCGCGAGGTTGCCGATCGAATCCATTTTCTGCGCTTGCAAGACGTGCGCCTCCAACGCCCGCTGCGTCTCCAGGGTCGCCTCCAGATTCGCTTTGTGGCGCGCCACCCGATTCCGGAGGATCGCGATCCAGAGAACGGCCAGCAGAAAGACGGCCGTCAGGATGCCGAGAGTCGTCGCCATTCGGCGAAAGTTCCACGTCGGAGGACGGCGCAACACCAGGAGATCACTGGCGGAACGAAGCAGCAGCTTCATCCCCCGCGCTTGAAAAGTCGCATCCTTCGCGAATGCGGCCACGCCTTCAAGCTGCACGAGGCTCCCCGGTTCCGGCAGATTCAGCCCGTCAAATTGCTCCAAATTGAGCGATGCGGTGAAAACTACTTTTCCCTTCTCCAGCAGGAACTCCATGCCTTCAGCCACCCGACGGCTTTCCAGGAGCCGTCCTGCCACCTGTAATAGTTGTCCTTCAAAGGCATTGGCCTGCTTGAAGGCCTCCTCCGGAAGAATCCACGTCGCCAGCACCATCGCCGCCTGTCCGCTCGGACGGATCAATCCATGATCCAGGGTAGGCGTGGAGTCGTGTAACTTCCGAAAGCCGGCCACATGGACTAGCTCGCCGATGACGACTCGGGGGCCCTGGGTGTCCTGGCTCTCCACGCGGATGCCTCCCGTTGCATCCTGTATGTAAAAGCTCCCCCGCCCATCCGACCAGGTAACCGCGCCGAGAACGTGCACTCGATGCGCACTGCCTAATGTGGGTCGAAATTGAAAAACGCTGCTGATCGGCGTGATCTCCCGGGAAAACGGATCGCGCTCCGCCGTCCCCACCGTTCGGATGTGCTGAACTCCAGGGCAATAAAACTTGATCCCTTTCAGCCGCCGGGCGGAATCAAACTCTGTGGCGCAGACGGCCTCGATCTCCACCCGGGCATCCTCCAGTTCGAAAGGTGTCGTCTGGCCGGAAATTTTCGGGAGATAAGCATGCGTGACAACGTCGCCGGAATCACCCAGGACAACCTCCAGATTCACGACCCCCCCCGCATCCGAAACCGAACGGACGATACCCTCGATCTGGACCCATTGGCTGTCCTCCACTCCCGACAACAGCTGGCTTGAGGAAACCTTTATGGTCGATGGCATCGGTGCCTTGCCGATGACGTCGAATTTGGGCGTTTCGATCATCGGTGCGAACAATCCCTGCGAAGAGTACCCGGAGAGAACCGCCAATTGCCCGGCCGCAATGTCCAAGGGCTGTTTGGCAGTATCGACGAAGATGCCTTCGCTGGCGCCTTGCAGAAAACAGAATGCCTCAGCGGGATCGTAGTAGGTGATGACGCCCCGGAGCCGGATCGGATAACCGCGCGCCGCCTCCTCCGGCGAAAGACGACGAACTTCAGCGGCCGATTCGATCAGGCGAAGAGACGTCGGATTCTCGCGAGGGCTGAAGGACCGTTTGTTGCTAAACCCAATTCTTTGGAAGCGGGCATCCTCCAGGAAGACCAGTCCATTGGTCCGGGCCACATATCCAACCAGGTCTGCGACGGTCCCCTTCTTGACCGGAACCTGTTGGCTCGTCCGGGCATTCAGAGAACCCGCGCTATCATGCCCGGCCAGCGTCCGGCCCCACTTAAATTCGTCCGTCACTATTTGAACGCGGGCCACTGCCCCATTCTCCATTTTCTCGAGATCCTTTATCGTGGCAATGGGCAGGCTGAAATCGGCGGTTCCGCCACCGGACTCCCCCTTTATCGCCTGCAGAGAATGGACGAGAAGGCCCATGCCAGACAATTCCTGCTTCTCGTCGTCGAGCGTCGTATGGACTCCCGTGATGGAAATCGTGCGTCCGATGTTGTTGACCCCCTCGTTGCGGGCGAGCGTGTAAATCGTTATTTTGATGCGCTCGCGACCCACCCCCACGTGATAGATAAGGCGACCTCGCTCTTCAGACACAGAACGGAGGATGCCGGTGATCTTCACCCGGTTGCAGTCGGTATCCGAACCCCCGATCTGAGCCTCACCCAGTTCCTTCGGCTCAGGCAGCTTCGCCCGGCCGAGCACTGTAAAAGCCGGTTCATCGATGGAGTTGCTGAGCCTCCCCTTCCCGGCGATTCCCTCGACGCGCAGCAAATCACCCACCCTAAAGGCATGGTTTTCATTGCCGCCCCGGACAAAAATTCCTGCCGTTGAATCCTGGACAAAAAGAATAGACGCGTCCGGATCGTAATAAGTGACCACACCTTCGATGCGGACCGGAACCCCCGTCGCGAGGGCTGCTCCGGAGAGTTGTTTAACGGAAAGAGCCGTCGTTAGCGGTTCATGCGGAGCCGCTTGGAGGAGCGGCGCGACAATGATTCCGATCGTCAGGAGGACTCGAAGCATTAAAGACATTGGCAACACGTTGCCACGGAATGGATCGTCACGGCATTTTCGTGGCTAGGTCACCTCAACAACTCGCTAAGCGCCTGCCGTCAAAAAGGACTATCGGCGGAACAAGGAAAGACTTTAGAATTATCGGCAGCGTCACTTGATCACAGTGCTCGAGTGCAGGAGCCCCGCTCAAGGAGGAGATTGACCAGCAGCTGAGGCAGATCGCGGCGCTGCGCCGCCCGCGCACCATCGTGTGAACGATTTGAAGAGCAGCCGAGAAAAGGAATCGAGCGCCTCGCGCGTCTGGTCCCCCCTCGCCGGGGCGCTTGCCAATTTATTGCCCAAAGGATATTCCCTTCCTTCTGAAGCACTATCGCATTATGCCAGCACGCAAAAAAAGATTCACTAACGTCGAAACAAAAGCTCTCCTCGATACCGCATCTCCCAATGAGAATCCTGTCCAGGCAGCCTTTCGGAGGGTGTCGGCGATTCTAAAGCAACGAGCCAAACTTGAAGGGCGGAAGGCCGAAGCTGCCGCTCTCGAATCGCAGGTATTGAAGTTGCAGGCCGAGAACCGGGATTTGGAACGGCAACTGAAGGATGCCGAAAAGGCAGTCCGGGCGGAGATCCCCGAAGCGTCGGCCATCTTTGATGCCAGTCTTTCCAAGGCCGAACCGGCGGCGGATAAGTCGGAGGGACGCACTCGTGGACGCAAGTCCCGTGGCGACAGACTGAGTTCCGATCAGGTGGACAAGGTGCTTGCCGCCCTGTCGGAGCCTTTTGGTGCCAATGATTTTTCGGCCAAGTCGGAACAGCTCTTTCCAGGGCTTGTGAATGTTCCGATCAAGAAGTTGGCGGCAGGCAAGATCACTCAAGTCCCTGGAACCGCGAGCCGCGGTACCAAGTATACCCGGAGCTAATCATCGTGAGGTCTGCGGGGGAATTGCCCAAGCCCACGAGCAATTCCCCCGCAAGCGGATCGCTTGCGCCAGTGTGCGCTAGTAATTGGCTAGCAACGGTATCCAACGCGTTATCCGAAAGGCGCCAAAGCACAAAAACGCACGTTGGCGCAATTTTGGTGTCAATCCACGTCAAGCAAACCAGCGCTTTCGAATCCTTGTTTGTGACTAAGAGAAGGTTTCGACGGAACGAGGAAACGGGAGAAGGCGAGAGCAAAACGCCCCATCGTTGGGCGAGGCGTCGAGGCCAGGGCGATGGTGGATGGGTAGGCCCACGGATGTCCCAGCCTTCCTGCATCCTCTCCCGATGCTTCAGCAACTTCCGTATCGGGTCGGGTCGCGTGTTGTGGTCCGCAGTGTCGAAGGTGGGTATCCGCTCCCCCAGGACTCCCGGAGGGTGTCGAGATCGCAGGGTGATCTGCTCCGTGTAGGGTGATCTGAGGTTGTGATGGATGGATGATGGCGTGACAGTGCCCGCAGTCCTCACCCTCGCCAGCAATCAAGATTGCTCTCCGCGCCCCTGGGATCGCCGTCCGTTAGCCTCAGCCGTCGTGCACCAACGAAAACCCCACCCGGCTTGCGCCAAGGTGGGGTCTCATCGTAGGAGCCGACATTCCAATGCCGGTTTGCGCGCCGTCAGAAGAAGCGACGCGAAAGGGTCTATTGTGCGGCCGAGTCCGTGGAGATACAGAACGCTTGTGGGTGCCTCGCGCCGATGTCGGCATGGAGCGCACACGTGATCTGCACTTGTCGGGTGCGGCTGAGGGTGTACGGGTCGACGAAGATATCCAACCCGCTGAACATCGCAATCAGAAGGTCGGGCCACCGGACTAGAATCCAGAGCTCCTGACATAGGGATCTGGTTTTTGCGATTTTCCTAAGAGAATTCGCGATTTGGCCGCAAAGGGGGTGCGAACCCAAACCTGTCCGCTTTTTCTTCAACCTCCGTCACCAAGGCCCCCGTCAGCGCGGATTGCGATCCCACCGATCGAAGTGGCGATCGCCTACTGGCCCGCCTCGGTTTGCTCGACGACGCGCCTCCGCTTTTTGGCTCGGCGCACGCGATACCACGGGCCGGCGTACTCCTGGCGGTGCCGGCCCTGATGCGGAGCGGCATCTTCGACTGCGCGCAGCAGATCTACGGGAGTTTGGGACCGGCGTTTTTCGGTCTGCGCACCACCCTCCTGACTCTCCTCTTCATGGCGCTGTGGCGCATCAAGCGCCCCGAGGCGCTCAAGGAACATTCGCCCACGGACTTGGGGCGAGTGCTGGGCGTGGATCGCGCTCCGGAGGTCAAGACCCTTCGTCGCAAGCTCGCCCGCTTGGCCTCCTATCGACGGGCGGCCCAGTTCGGGCAGGCTCTGGCCCGTCAGCGCGTCGATCTGCGAGGCGAGGCGAGGCGTTAGGCTTTCTTTATATCGACGGCCACGCCCGCGTTTACCATGGACAGCACCGCCTACCGCATGTTCGAACGCTGGCGGCAGGAGAACTTCTTCAAGTACCTCCGTGAGGAGTTTGCTCTGGACGCCTTGGCTGAACACGGCGTCGAGCCCGACGACCCGGCGCGGGAAGTTCCCAATCCGGAGTGTGCCCGAGTCGACGCGCAACTGCGTCAGGCCCATGCGCGGTGGGATCGTCTTCAGGCCGAGTAGGGTCTGTAAGCCTTCACCAATGTGGAGCAACGCCGCCGCACCATGCGCGGCTTCAAGATCGCCCAAGGCAAGCTCGGCCAGCAGATCTGGGAGGCTTGGCAACGGGTGGAAAAGCTCGAAGCCCGCCGCAACAAAGGTAACTGTTCAGGTCTGAGGCCGGGCGGATTCGGTTTTGGCGGGAGGAAAGTAGATCGGGCGGCCGCGGATTCGATCCCGCGGCGCTGGGTCGCGAGCAGCACGTGGGACCGATCCATTTCGGACTGAACTCTAGTTCTTCCCTCGGGCAACGTCGGCATGCGTGAAGCACGAAGGCATTGTCTTGCAGGGCCGTGACGTCGGTCCCGGGGAGTTGACCGAGATTCGGACCCTGATCGCGGCGAAGCCGGATTGGAGCCGTTACCGGATCTCTCGCGTGCTGTGTGAACAGTGGAACTGGCGCACGGCCACCGGTCAGATCAAGGACATGGCTGCGCGGACCCTGCTGCTCAAGCTGGAGCAGCGAGGACTGATCAAACTGCCCGCCCGCAAGCAGGCCTCCCCAAACCGAATGCGGCACAAGCGGGTGGTTCCCGTTGCGTGCTTGCAGGATCCCATTCGCGATACTCTGGCGGCGTTGCAGCCGTTGCGGGTGGCCGAACTGAGTGAGGCGCCCGGGGATCTGGCCCTTTTCGAGTCGTTGCTCCACGAGCATCACTACCTGAGTTACACCAGCACGGTCGGGATGAACTTGAAGTACCTGGTACGCGACCGTCACGGCCGTCCCGTGGCGTGCGCCCTGTTCGGGTCGGCGGCGTGGAGGTGCGCCGCCCGGGACCGCTTCATCGGCTGGTTCGAGACGGCGCGCTCGCGCCAACTGCAACGCATCACCAACAACACCCGTTTTCTCATCCCGGCGTGGGTCCAGGTGCCGCATCTGGCCAGCCATGTGCTCGGGCTCATCGGCCGACGGTTGCGGGCCGACTGGTGGCGCAAGTACGCCGAACCGTTGAGCCTGGTGGAGACCTTCGTCGATACGAACCGATTTACGGGCGTCTGCTACCGGGCGGCCAACTGGCTCCCGGTGGGCGAGACGACCGGACGCACCCGGCAGGACCGCTTCAGCCGCATCGAGGTTCCCCGCAAGGC
>Ga0209181_10005352_pt1 | contig 18523 bp, 15 predicted proteins | sample MAT05_FD_187208 | JGI IMG/M metagenome (GOLD analysis project Ga0209181, IMG submission 187208) | Freshwater microbial communities from Lake Fryxell liftoff mats and glacier meltwater in Antarctica - MAT-05 (SPAdes) (version 2) | ecosystem: Environmental > Aquatic > Freshwater > Ice > Liftoff...
ATGTCTCAAAATTGATTGACATTCCAAAGAATATTTTTCAGAATATTTTGAATGGTAACTATCCAGCCGCCCTGCTCCATCGGAGCAACATCTTTGTAGCATTAGAGGAATGGGTGGTCCTGCGTGCCGTAGGTACGCTATTTCGCACAGTAGATAGCGTACCTACACCTGAAAAAAAAATTACTCCTCGTCCGTATCCATTTCTTTCGGCGCAACAATGGGCGTAATCATCGGCAGGTTCACCCATTGCTCTTCTACGGTGCTCACAGAACCGATGCGCAGAAAGCCGCCGGAAGCGGCAGCCGTTTCTTCCGCCAGGCCGATAAAGCCTTTATAAAGGTCGGCGCCGACTTCAGGATCCAATTTGGCCAGTATTGGATTGAGCTTACCCAGTTGACGCGCGACTTCCTGGCTGCGGCGCTCGGTCTCGGTGGGCAGTTCGGCCAGTTTAGCATCTACTTTTTTCAAAAAATCATTGGATACAATCCGGTAGAATTCGTTGAGGGCCTTGGGATGGTTGTAGGTACGGACCCGCATCAGCCGTTCCGACCAGGTCCGCTCTTCCCGGTCGAGAATGCCATCGGCGGTGCCGACGAGGATGGTGATCAGCACAGACGCTTCTGTGAGCGCGTCCAATTCATCGGGTGTAAGTTGACGGAAGCTTTCTAGAAGTGTCCACATGGGTAGTAAAAGTTAAGAAAAGTTTGAAAGTTTGAGGTTTGAAAGTTTGAGGTTTGATCTCGCTTGAGGGGAGAGAAGTGGGGGGTAAAGATAGTTGTAGGGTTGAATAATAAAGAAGAGGCCGCCCGACAATTCGGACGGCCTCTCTAGTGCCGCTTCCAGCGATTGATACGTCAATGGCTGGAAGCGGCACTATCAAAATCGGTATGCAGAAAGTTGCTGACGGTTATGGATCATCAGTTACCAGTCCTTACAACCAGCATCCGACACCACAACCTTACTTTTATTTCAGGTTGAACGCACCAGTGCCGACGAGGTAGCCTTTATTGTAGACCTCCACAGAATATTTGCCTTTCACGAAGTTCTGGCCAGGCTGCCATGCGCCACACACGTTCGTTTCTCCGTTGGAGTAGTTGGTGCTGGCGGTGGTCGTGTAGCGGAATTCTTCTTCCCGACGCTTGTCGTTCGATACGCCTGAACCCAGGCTTTCGATTGCGAGCGGTGCGCCGGTCGGATCAACGATGCGCAGATAGAATGTCTCTTCGCCGGCAGGTACTACTTCATTCGGCTCAGTCGTGAAGCAAATGCTCAGTTTATCTACGTTTTTAGCTTTGGCTTTGCTTTTCTCTTTACCGCTTTTACGGACATCCACAGATTTCACCTGGATGTTTTTCACACGAATGGCAGAAGCGATGTCCACTTTTTTGCTCAGTTGTGCTTTTTCAGTCTCAAGTGCTGTTTTTTCAGAAACCAATGCAGCCTTGGCGGTGCTTTCTTCCTGCAACTTACCTTGTGTTTCGTTGAGCGAAGTGGACAGTTGTTGCGTTTGTTGAGTCAGTTGAGTATTGGACTCGGTCAGGATGCCGATTTCTTTTTTCAGGTCTTCAATCTGTACCAGATATTCGTTTTTCTGCTTCTCAAAACGAGCCATAGCCGATTTGTAGTCGCGTTTTTCACGAATCATCGTCTCGATCTGTCCTTTTTGCGTTTGCAGTTGCTGGAGTTGTTCGTTGATCTTTGCATCCAGTTCGGCGTTCACGCCTTTTTGCTGCTCCAATTGCGTTACTGCTTCATTATATTTGGAATCCAGTTCGGTGAATGCAGTATTTTTTTCTTGCAGTTCCATGGAAGTGGATTCAAGCGTCTCACCTTGCTTGTATTTGCTGACGAGCAAGAAAAGGCAGAGACCAAGCAGCGCTGCAATGGCGACCCCCATGATGGTGGTCATGCGTTTTGGGCCGCTGTTGTTATTATTTTCAAAATTATTGTTGGTAGTGGGGGTCTGACCAAAATTGCTGGGTGTGCTCATAATAAAATGTGTGTGAAAGAAAGGTTTAACGTAAAACGATTGAAGTTGAAATTCTCATCATAGGCACCCTTTCATCCAAGGATTTTGCTTTGATTCTGTATACTTTTATAGTTATCAAGTTCGAGTGGTTGCTGTTTGGAAGTGCTGAATGTAAAACCCCCTTAGTCCGGCTTTATTGCATTTTGCGTATTGCGCCTTTTCAAAAAAAAAAATTCATTCAGACGCAAAGAACTGATTATCAACACTCAATTTTTATTTTTTCTATGTTATTTTTTTTTCACCTAAAAATCGGCTCTTCAAACCTTGTCGGAGAACACCTACTTTTGTGTCAGGGTTTATACCCAACAGGTCTTTAATAACCGACTTTTGGCCTTTAGCGCCTGAGATACAACCCTTGTGGATCCATCCGCTTCGCCATTCAACACCGTTCTTTAAAACCCTGGATGGACCATACAGATGATTGCGCCTACAAAATTTGTAAAATTTTCGTGCCACCCCAGCCCCGAACTTGCACATTGCCACATCCTTTACATTGACCACATTCTTCACATTGACCACATTCCTACATTATGTCTGCCTTCGACGCTTTTGACCTGTACAATACCTTGTTCCTGGACATTGAGACCGTACCGGGACAACCTGACTTTGAACACCTGAACGAAGAGTTACAGGAACTCTGGGGCGTGAAGGCACGCAGCATCCTCCGACGACCGGCTGGCGAAGAAGTAGAATTCGATGAATTGGTGGAGACCTATGGCGACCGCGCTGGCATTTATTCGGAGTTTGGCAAGATTGTGTGCATCTCCGTTGGCTTCCTGACCAAGCAGCCTGGCAGTGCCGAACCCTTGCTGCGACTCAAGTCCTATTACAATCATGTAGAAGCGAGTCTGCTGGATGATTTCAGCGAATTGCTCACGCGACACTTTAATGCTCCGGAGAAATTCGCGCTCTGCGGCCACAACATCAAAGAGTTTGATATCCCCTATATCTGCCGCCGCATGCTGATCAATCAGTTGCCGCTCCCGAAAATGATTGACATTGCCGGGCGCAAGCCCTGGGAGACGAAGCACCTGCTCGATACGCTGGAAATGTGGAAATTCGGCGACATCAAAAATTACACCTCCCTGCGCCTGCTGGCAGCGGTGTTCGATATCCCTTCGCCCAAAGACGATATGGACGGTGCAGATGTAGCCGGTGTGTACTGGGAAGAGCGCGACCTCGACCGAATCTCGACGTATTGCGAAAAAGATGTGCTGGCCACGGCTCAACTGTTCCTTCGGATGAAACGGCTTCCACTTTTGAGGAGCGACCAGGTGGTGGTTGTGCGCTGAACTGTTTTACTTTTGCCCCATTATGAGACAACATCTGATCGCTCCCTCTGTACTGGCCGCCGATTTTGCGCGGCTTTCCGAAGAAATCGACATGGTCAACGGCAGCGAAGCCGACTGGTTCCACCTGGATGTCATGGACGGCCGCTTCGTACCGAATATCACCTTCGGCATGTTCATCATCGAAGCCATCCACCGGCTTGCCCGCAAACCGCTCGATGTCCACCTGATGATCCTGGAGCCGGAAAAATACATCGAATCTTTCCGCAAAGCCGGTGCGGAGGTCATCACCGTCCACTATGAAGCCTGCCCACACCTGCACCGCACTATCCATCAAATTAAAGAAAGTGGTGCGAAAGCGGGTGTAGCCCTCAACCCGCATACGCCTGTACAGGTGCTGGAAGATGTGATCGAAGACATAGATCTGGTGTGTGTGATGTCGGTCAATCCGGGTTTCGGCGGCCAAAAATTTATTTACCAGACTTTGCCAAAAGTTCGTCGGCTGCGGGAACTGATTGATTCGCGCAATGCACCGACGCTGATCGAAATTGACGGTGGTGTGGGCCTTCAAAATGCCGAAAGCCTGCTTCAGGCAGGCGCCGATGTGCTGGTGGCGGGCAACAGCGTATTTGGAGCGAAAGACCCGCGGGCAACGATTGCGGCACTGAAGGCGTTTAGTCCTGTGTTTGATTTTTGAGCAATGAAAAAAATAGACAAACTGCTCCTGACCAGTTTTTTCGGTCCCTTCGCGGTGTCATTTGGCATCGCGCTGTTCGTGCTGATCCTACAGTTTTTGTGGCTGTATATTGACGAGATCGCGGGCAAGGGAGTGAGCATCTTTATTCTGGTCGAGTTGATCGCCTATCTGTCTATATCCATTTTTCCGACCGCGCTTCCCATTGCTGTCCTCATTGCTTCTGTGATGGTGATGGGCAATTTTGCCGAGCGGTACGAATTGTCCAGTATGAAATCCGCTGGCATGTCACTCCTGCGCATCATGCGCGGACTGATGTTTTGCGCAGCGGCTATCGGTATTTTCTCGTATATCTGTTCGGACTTCATCATGCCGATCGCGAATTTGCAATTCAAGTCCAGGCTCTACGACATTAGAAAACAAAAGCCTGCACTGACCATCGAAAAAGGAGTGTTCAATGAGGATTTCCGCCAATTCGTGATCCGGGTAGGTGATAAGGAAAAAGATGGGGAAACCATTCGCGACATCATGATCGAAGACCAGACCAATATAGGCCGCATTAAATTCAATCAGATCCTTGCCGACAGCGGACAGATGTTCACCACGGACGATAAGCGTTTTTTTGTGATGAACCTTTTCCGGGGCACCCAATACCAGGAGCCAGGCTCGCAGGGAGGCGCCTCGGAGCAGCGGCAGAAGTTTCCGTTCATCCGCACCAACTTCAAGTCGTGGTCGAAAGTCTGGGACTTGCGTGAGTTTGAGATGAATCCCACAGACCAGGACCGTTTCAAAACACAGCGCTCCATGTTGAGTATGAGCCAGCTGCGCATCGCCATGGACTCTCTGAACGGCGTCATGTACACCAGCAAACAAACCATTGCGGAAGACTTGCTCCTCAACCTGAAGCGGGAACCCGTGAAACCACTTCCGGTCCCTACTCCGACTCCAACAGCCTCAAAAATAGCAGCAAAAACTATAAAAAGCAGCAAAACAAAAGCCCCCCCACCGGCTGCTACGCCATCTGAGGACCTGGCTCTAAAAGAGCGGGTGAAAAAAATCAGGGAAAACAAAAAAGAACAGCAGCGCATTGGAGCTGCTGGTATCGATAACCTCGGCCCGAAACTTCCCCAACAAAACCTCACAAAGCCGCTCGGTGAATACACTTCTCTCGAAGAAACTTTTGTGCCGGAAGACCGGCGCGGTTTGCTCAACGAAGCACTGGTAGTCGCCCGGCGCGGCAGCACGATCATTGAATCTCGCGCGGCACAGATTGAGAGCCGCCGGAAAGAGTACGTGAAAACCGGCTATGAACTCTATACCAAATACAGTTTTGCACTGGTCTGTTTCATCTTCATCTTTATCGGTGCGCCCATGGGGGCCATCATTCGAAAAGGTGGATTTGGTTATCCGATCCTGGTATCCATCACCTTTTTTGTGACGTTTATCATGCTTTCCATCGTCTGCAAAAAACTGGCAGAGCTCTATGTGATGACGCCTTTCTGGGCAGCCATGATGCCATGCTCCGTGTTGGTTCCCATCGGTGCTTACCTCACCCGTCGGGCGATGAACGATGCACAGATGTTCGGCACCGAGCGGATTGATCGCTGGATGGCGCAGTTGCGCAGACGAATGAAACGCCGCAAGCAAGCAGCAGCGGCGTAGACTTTTGTGCGGGCTAGTTAGTGGCCGGAATACATGCACAAAATTTTGCCCGTTACGAGCAACACGCCGAACGCTATTACGATTCGTCTGGCAGATAAAATACCAACCATTTTCCCACTACTTTTGAGGCATGAATGCAACTGCTCCCCCTCCCCGCGTCGTCCTCACGCACGGTTACTTTTTGTCCGACGACCCGAAGGAGCAGACCATCATGAAACCCTATCCGCCGCTGGGGATTTTGTACATCTCCGCTTTCCTGGAAAAAAACGGCATCCCGAACGACGTTTTCGACACCACGTTTTCCTACAAAACATCACTGCAAAACTACCTGCTGCGCTGTCGTCCGCCTTTCCTCGCGCTCTATGTGAATCTGATGACCAAACTGAACATCCTCCAAATCATCCAGTGGGTGCGCAGCCAGTCTGAACTCAATCATACGCGGATCATACTCGGCGGTCCCGACGTGACACACAATGTGGACGACTACCTGGCCGCCGGGGCGGATGTGGTGGTGCTTGGAGAGGGCGAGCAGACGATGTTGGAGTTGGTAGAACATTGGACGTTGGACTCGGGGCGTTGCACTGGGAATGTTGGACCGGGGACGGTGAATAGAGGACAGGAGGCAGGAAACAATCATGAAGGGGCCGACAGCCAGTCCAACGTCCCCGGTCCAACATCCCCAGTCCAACGTCCCCAGTCCAACGTCCAACATCCAATATCCGGCATCGCCTATCGCCTCCCCGACGGCTCTACCCACCGCACCGCACCCCGCGAAAAAATTCGTGATCTGGACGAACTACCTTTGCCCAACCGCCTGAAAATCAACCTTCAACTGTATCTGGATGCCTGGAAACAGGCGCACGGCCACAGCGCTATCAGCATCAGTACCCAGCGCGGCTGCCCCTACACCTGCCGATGGTGCAGCACGGCGGTGTATGGACAAAGTTATCGCCGCCGCAGCCCGCAGAACGTGGTAGATGAGATCGTATGGCTTCAGCAGCACTATGATTTCGACCTCATCTGGTTCGTAGACGACGTGTTTACCGTGAGCCACAAGTGGTTGCGCGAATTTTGCCAGGCATTGGAACAACGATCGGTGCAGGTGCGGTTCGAGTGCATCACCCGCGCCGACCGGCTGAATGACGAAGTGGTGCAGCTGCTCCGCGCAGCCGGGTGCTTCCGGGTATGGATCGGGGCGGAGAGCGGTTCCCAGCGCATTATTGACGCCATGGACCGGCGGGTAGATGTAGCACAGGTGCGGGAGATGATCCGGTCGGCTCGCCGTGCAGGCATCGAGGCAGGCACATTCATCATGCTCGGTTATCCGGGTGAAACGGAGGCTGACATCCGCGCCACGGTGGAGCACCTGAAAGCCAGCAACCCCGACTTGTTTACCATTACAGTCGCCTACCCGATTAAGGGCACCGGCCTGTACGATGAAGTGGCGGCAGACATGACCGCTTCTCCCGACTGGACCGGGAGCACTGACCGCGACCGCGACTTTCGCCGGACCTATTCCAGGCGCTACTACGACTTCGCGGTGCGCTGGACGGTCAATTCAGTGCATTTTCACAAGGCAAAACTCGCCGGGCGGCAATTTTTACCAAAGGGTATAAAGTTTTGGGGAAAAATGTGGGCCGCCCGCGCCGGCATGTTTTGGCATAGATTGTGAATGACAGGGGAATGAAACGATTGGGGGAGGAGCCCCGGAAAATTTCTCTTTGAGAAATTTTCCGGGGCTCCTCCCCCAATCGTTTCATTTACAGTTTAAAAAATGAGGGAACGAGAACAAATAACTGACGGCCAGGAGCCGGAAACGGGCACCCGCCCGTCGGCTGCACCCAACAATTATTGGGTGCGCTCCGGCCTCCTGACGTTGCTGGAGAAAGGCTCCGGTCTGATATTTTCGCTGGGGACTCTTGTGCTGCTCGCCCGGTCGCTGACGAAGGAAGCATTTGCCACTTGGGGACTGTTCCTGCTGGCGACTTATTTTCTGGAGATGGGGCGCAGTGGATTGATTATGAATGGTCTGGTTCGTTATCTGACAACCCACCGCAATGATCGTACGGCTTCTATTGCCATCAGTTCCGCTTCGCTGACCCTCAATCTGGCTTTCTCTATCGGGTCCAACCTGCTGCTTTGGGGGGGTATGGGCTGGTTAGCGCGCACTTATCAAGCGCCACAATTGACGGAAGTGTTGCCGGTCTATTTTATGACCAACTTCGTGATGGCGTTTTTTTATCATTTCAATTATGTGCAACAGGCTAACTTCGAATTTCGGGGTGTGTTTTGGAGTACCTTCTTCTTTCGGGGAATACTGCTGGTTTGGGTAACGATGTGCTGGTTTCGGGGCTGGACGGTGGAGCTGCCACATTTGGCGATGTCTATGCTGACCGGCGCAGTGTTGGGAACGGCCGGTTCGTGGTTGTATGCCCGCCGCTTCCTGACGTATCAGTTTAGGTTTGATTTTCAATGGATTAAAAAACTAACCGCTTTTGGGAAATATGTACTGGGGACCAACCTGAGTACCATGTTTTACAAAAATTTCGACAAACTGGCCCTCGGTCAACTGCTCGGCCCGGCCGCATTCGCGCTTTATGACGTGGCGGGCAAGGTGACGCAGATGGTGGAAGCCCCTTCCTTCAGCATTGCTACGGTGGTGTTTCCGCAAAGTGCTGACCGCATGGCGCGCGAAGGCACGGTGGGCATAAAGCGACTTTACGAGCGCAGTGTGGGGGCAATTCTGGCGATCATCCTGCCCTTCCTCGTATTTATCCTGGTATTTGCGGAGCCGGTGGTGCGACTGCTGGCCGGAGAACAGTACATAGAGTCGGCCAACATCCTCCGCATCACGGCCTTTCTGGGACTGTTTCTACCCTTTGCGGTGCAGTTTGGCACCATCCTTGACTCGACGGGAAGACCGGCCACTAACTTCCGGTACACTTTTTTTACTGCAGTGCTCAATCTTGTATTGAGTTATGGATTCGTCTGGAAGTTTGGCCTCTACGGTGCGCCGTTTGCCACGCTGACCGGTTACGCAGTCAGTTTTGTGCTGATGCAGCGGCTGCTCCGTCGTGATTACAACATTCAATGGTGGGCGGCTTTCCGGTACTTGCCGGAAGTGTATCGGATGGGTTGGAAAATAATTGGTTTGAAGTATTCAAACCAATATAAAACTTAAATATTTAACCGCCTCATGGATGTCGTTTTTTTCTCCCTTTTCAGAGCCGACAACCCTTATTCGTCTATTTCGCTGAGCATGGCGAAAGAGTTGGCCAAGCACCATCGGGTGATCTACGTCAACCATCCGTACTCCGTGCGCGACATGTGGCGCGGGCTGCGCGACGGTGATCGAGATATGGTGGCGCGGCTCCCCCGGTTTTTCACCGGACGGGTGCGCTACGAACATCTGGCGGCCATTCCGAACAATTTCGTGTCTGTGATCCCGCCCCTGTTGCTACCGATCAACTGGCTGCCGCCGGGCAGGATCTATAAATTTTTCCACCGCATCAACAATGCCCTCATCCTGCACACGATTCGCCGGGCGTTGCGCGATCACCAGGTCAATAACTTCATCTATATCAACTGTTTCGACATGATCTATGCCAGAGTGCTGCCCAAAAAAATGGGCGCACAACTGAGCATTTATCACTGCATTGACGATATCACCGACGACCACTACCTCGGCAAACACAGCATCGAATCGGAAAATGAAGCGATCCGGAAAGCCGACCTGACGTTCGTCACTTCTACCAATCTCTATAAACTGAAACGGCCGCTCTCCGATCGGGTGGTGACCTATTTTAATGCAGCCGACGTGGAAAATTTCCGGCAGGTGCGCACCCAGACCTACCCGCGCCCGAAGGAACTCGATGGCCGCAAGGGGCAAGTGATCGGCTTCGTTGGCAACCTGGATTCGTATCGGATAGACTACGAACTGCTCAAAAAAGTGGCGCTGGCCTATCCGGACAAAACCCTCCTGCTGGTCGGTCCCGTGAACAGTACAGAGCCAAAAGAAATCGGCCTCGACAAACTGCCCAATGTGGTGTTCGCGGGTAGTCGCCGCTTACAGGATCTGCCGCTGCTGATGCAGTACATGGATTGTGTACTCATTCCATTCCGCTACAACAGAGTCACCCAAAGCATTTATCCTTTAAAAATCAATGAATATCTGGCCGCCGGAAAACCGGTGGTTTCCACCAGTTTTTCAGACGATATCCGGAGTTTTGCAGACTGTATTTATCTTGCAGAAAAACACGAGCAGTTTGTGGAACGCATCGCCGATGCACTGGCCGAGCAAGACCCCGCACTGGTGCAATGCCGCGCCGACGTGGCCGACTCGAATACCTGGGAAGCGCGGATCGCACAACTTTGGGATATTGTAAGTTCCAAACTTGAGCGTTCAAAGTTTGAGCGTTCAAAAGTGCACAATTTGTACGCTGCCGAACCAACCAACCTGGAACCCCACACAACCGACGCCAAGCATTAAACTTCAAATTCTCAAACTTCGAACTCTCAAACTTTTCAAACTTTACCCATGAAAGGCCCGGACATAGAACTCACCCGTTACCAGCGCTTTATCGAAGGTTTGATGACTGCTTTTATCGTCGTCACCCTGCTGGGTATTTTTTTGAAAGTGCTGTTTTTTTGAAACGCGGATTACGCGGAAAAGGCTGATTCTCGCGGATTTTATGACTAACAACAAAGAACTAACAACCAAGAACTAACCAATCATGCCCGAACCAATTACCCGGCAAGGCGACCTGTTTGAACAAAAGTCCTCCCTGTTAGGACGCGCACATTCATGGGTAGGCCAGCAGATTTGGGTGCAAAAACTCAATACGCCATTCGGTTTGGCGATGCTTCTGCTGGCAACGCTGCCCGTGTCCTACCTGTTGGCGACGCTTGATTTTAAAATCAGCATCTTGGCATTCGGAGTGCTGGTCGGGTTCCCACTGGTGGTTTTTTGCCTGTTCAACGTACCGTTTGCCATCGGCATGATGTTGTTTGTAGCGGCTTGCGTACCCTTCGGGGTCAAGTTCACTGAGGCCCCCATCGGCACCCTGCTCGATTTGTTGATTCTGTTGAGCACCGTAGGCATTTTGCTCCGGCAGATCAAGGAGCGCGACTGGTCGTTCATGCGCCATCCACTTGCTACGATGACACTCATCTGGCTGTATTTCAATATTTTACAAGTGCTCAATCCCTGGGCCGAGTCTAAAATGGCCTGGCTTTATACGGTGCGCAGCGTGGCCGTGCAGCAGATTGTATTTTTCATCGTCATCTATGCCTATCGCGACAACCGCCGTGCCATTATGTTTATGCTGAAAGCCCTGTTGATTATGGGTTTTGTGTTTGCACTGCACGGTTTGAAACAGGAGTATCTGGGGTTTTCGGAAGGCGAAAAAATGTGGATCTACGCCAATGAAGAACGCTTCCAGTTGATGTATCAGTGGGGGCGGATGCGCATATCCTCATTTTGTGCCGACCCCACCACCTTTGGCATCCTGATGTCGTGTTTCTCGATGTTCTGCGTAGCGCTGCTGATCGGTCCGACCAAGACCTGGCAGAAACTGACGTTGGGATTATTCGCTATCTGTGGTTTGTGGGCGATGGCTTATTCCGGCACACGGACCGCTTACATGCTGGTACCTGTAGGCGCGATTTTTTATGGCGGACTGATTCTGAACCGAAAGGTACTCGTCATAGGTATCCTGCTCGGCCTGGCAGGTGGCGCATTCATGCTCAAATCCACCTCCAACAGCGTCATCTGGCGCATCCAGTCGGCGTTCAAAGTGACGACCGACGAGTCCATGAACGTGCGTTTCATCAACCAAAAACGCATCCAGCCCTATATCCTGAGCCATCCCATCGGTGGCGGACTGGGCAGTTGCGGGGTCTGGGGCAAACGTTTTACGCCAGACAGTGATCTGGCCAAATTCCCGCACGACTCCAGTTTTGTGCGCATGGGCGTGGAACTGGGCTGGATCGGATTGATCCTCTACACCCTATTCCATTTTTTTGTGCTGCGAACAGGCTTACACTACTTCATCCGATGTCGCGACCCGCTCATCAAGTCCATCTATGCCGGCATCACGACCTGGTGCTTCATGCTCACCGTGGCTTGTTACGCACAGGAAGCCATCATCCAGCTTCCCATGAATATCATCTACAATATCCTCCTGGGTATTTTATTGACCTTGAAAAATTTTGACCCAGCGTTTATAGAACGATGAACTATAAACGATGCCCTGCCGCTATTACCCGTTCATAGTTCATAGTTCATACATCATACATCATTACAATCAAAAGCCGTGTTCCGAACATTGACCCTCCTGACGCTGTTTTTTGGGGCTACCGCCCAAATGCTCGTCGCACAACAGACTGATTACGAAACCATGGTGCTGCCGGTGGAGAATAAAGCCCGCGATTTCCGGGACTACCTCGTGCAGCTCGCCTGGCTCAACAACCCTGAAAGCCTCATCGCTCAAAGTGAAGCAAAAAACGCCCGCGACGACAATAAAAACGTCCGAAAGGAATGGCTCCGGGACGTGCAGGCCACCTTTAACCTCAACGAGGCGAACCTCAGGGGCTCCACGGGTTCCAATGGACAGGTGTTCTTCCCGCGTTATAATTTCGGGCTGAATTTTAATGTCTATAACATTACCAGTCAGAAGAACAAAAACAAGATCGGCAAGCGGGAGATTGACATCGCCGAGCAAAAAACCAATCTTCAAAAACTCACCCTGCGGACGGAAGCATTGACCCGCTATGCCAAATTCAAACTCGCCCGCAACATTTACCGGCAGCGGGTGTTGGCGGAGCAGGAAGTTTATGCCAACTATGTGCTGATCAAGCAATTGTATGAGACGGATGAAAAGACGTTTGAGGAGTATACGGCTTCCAGCAACGCATACTACACCGCACAGGAATCCAAACTCAAGGCCGAAACAGAGGTGCTGACCACTCAGTATGCCCTCGAAGAAATTATCGGCCTGAAATGGGAGCAGGTCCAGCACCCGGAGAAGGAAAATGAGGAAAAGTAGTGGTAGCTCGCTAAAATAAATTTCTCACAAAGGCGTAAAGGCGCAAATATTTAAAAATCAACACTTTGCGCCTTTACGCCTTTGCGAGAAACCACTTGTCGCCTTTGCGAGAAATTTTTACGCCGCACGTCGGCATAGTTTTGGCTAATCCCGATATCAACAATTCATCATCTTAAAAAGTAACCGATGGGCAATTTGACTACCAATATTTTGGGCGAGCAATACCGCAACCTCGCTCAAGTCGCCGAGTTCGAGGCACAACACTACCAGACTGCGGCACCCTTCCCCAGCATTTCTTTCAAAAATTTCTTCAACCCCGACTTCTTGTCGGAGGTCCTGGAAGAGTTCCCCGATCTTTCCAAAAAAGATTCATTAAAATTTAATTCGCACAACGAGAAAAAGTTGGCGGGCAAAGGGGAGTCGGCATTTGGCGACCAGACCAAAATCCTGATGCACTACCTCAACTCGCAACCTTTCCTGGAGTTTCTGCAGACGCTTACGGGCATCGAAGAGCCGCTCGTGGGCGATCCTTATTTTGAAGGCGGCGGCCAGCACGAGATCAAGCCCGGCGGCCTGCTCAAACTGCACGCCGACTTCAACAAGCATACTTTCCTCAAACTCGACCGCCGCATCAACGTGCTGGTCTACCTCAATACGGACTGGAAGGAAGAATACGGCGGCCATTTCGAACTCTGGGATGTGAACATGGAAGGCTGTGTGCAGAAATTCCTGCCGGAGTTCAACACAATGGCGATTTTCTCCACCACCGACTTTTCCTACCACGGCCACCCAAATCCTCTGACCTGTCCACCTGACCGCAGCCGCAAATCGCTGGCGCTGTATTACTACTCCAACGGTCGCCCGGCGCATGAAGTCAACCAGGGTTTGGAAGACCACAATACCCTCTTCGTAGGCCGCAAGGACGTGAAGAATGATGTGGTCGTGGAAAGCCCGCTGAAACGTTTTGTCAAAGAAGTGACCCCGCCGTTTTTGTTGAAAATGGCGAAGTCGGTGTCGAAATAAAAATACGTTGCCCTATGAACAACATCCACCTTCGCTTTCCTTCTGCTTCCTTTTGTACCTTTCCAGTTCTGCTGCACAAGGCCTGGATACTGTCAATTGACATGCAAAGCAATGGTTTATGTGGGCATTTGCTTTACAGGATTCGGTGCTGTGATGTACATACCTGATTTTATAGTGTTTGCCACTGACAATGCCTCTCCCCAAAGTGAAATAACCTTGGGCATCCGTAAAAAATGTACGGGCAATGGCTTTCCCGATGGCAAAACCTCGCTGATATTTACCCCAAACGAAATAGGAGATGCTTATGTGGAACTTTGGGCAAAAGACCTGGCTGGCAATACGGCCACCTGCATTTCCCAGGTTTATGTAAGCGGCACGGGGTCATGTGACCCGGGGTCTGGCATATATATATCGAGCCCGAAAGACTCCACATCGGCCATCAAAGGGGTGGTCGCAGATATTTATAAAGTCACTTGCCAGGGTGATTCAAGCCAGAAAAATGTCCCCGTACCTGATGGTGGATTTCTAATATTGAGCATACCGGGCGAACTGTTGAAAATCACTTATCGCCGCTGACGCCAACCAGGACGGCAAGGTGACAACCTACGACATCGTACTGCTGCGCCAACTCATTCTAGGCATCATTACGGAACTGCCCAATAAGGCATCATGGCGCTTTGTACCGCAGAAATATGAATTTCCAGATCCCCTCAATCCTTTCGCACCGCCATTCCCTGAATATGGCGTAGGCCCGAGAAGCGCCGACCCGGCCGTCAATTTTTTTTGGCTTTTTGGGGTAAAAATCGGGGATGTGGACTATTCGGCTGATTTAAAATGAAGTCGTCCCCACAAGTAAATTTTTTGACAGGATGGACAGAATTTTACAGGATTTACATCTTTCTCAAGTAAAATCCTGTAAAATCCCACCCATCCTGTCAAAAAAATTACTTGTGAGGCATTCTCTTCTCACTGCACCACAAACGTCAGCGTCGTTTTACCAAACGGCATGTCCAGCGTCGCAAAAAAAGTGCCTTTCGCTTTCAGATCGCGGGTGGCCAGCGGATACGAGCCTTCGCCTTTCTGAAAATCTGTTTGCAGCGTATAGACTTCCTGGCCGAGCGTATTGGTAATGTGCAAAGTGCCGTGTCCGGCTTCCGGCAGTGTAAAACGAAAAGTGACCTGGTCGGTAGCGGGGTTGGGCGAAGCGGTCATCGGGAAGGCCGACATTCTCTGGTCTGGCGACGAAGCAGACCGCGAGAGCATTTGCTTTTGCATCCCGTCGTGCGGCTCGATAAAAATGCTCAGGTTGCGCAAGTCTACGCCGTCGGCTTCGAAGCCTTCGAGCACAATGGTCTCGTGCGGTTTCAGGCGCGATTTCAATGCGGCAATAAAATCGGCAGGCAATCCGCCCCCGGCCGGATCGTATTCAGATTTCAGTTCGTCGGAGTACCGGACGCGGAAACGAAGGTTGTTGCTCGGAGTGGCTTCCTTCCAGAGGTGCGGGGTCTGCGTCAGCATGGTCAGTGCATCGGCCACGCTGATCTCGAACATATACTGTGAAAAAGGCGCGTCGGCCGGTACTATCTTTCCGGAACGGTCCGTCACGGAGGTGCCGTAAAGCATACCAAAAGTGCGGGAAATTTTCCCCCATTCAAAAGTAAAGCGGCGGCGGTCGCCTGATTTTAAACTGCCCAGCACATTGTCGCCTGCTATGATCTCGAACGATGCGACGGTGAGCGGCGTTTTCATTAATTCTTCTGGCAAACCTTCGGGCGTAGTACCACCTTGCGCAGTGGTGATGGATGCCGCCTGCAACAGAATTCGGCTTCCTGGATTAACTTTTTCCTTATGTTCTATCAGATGCTGCCAGTTGTACTCGGTGGATGCTTTCAGGTCGTTGAGATCGTAGCGCATTTTTATCTCGACAGCAGTTGCGCTTAGACCAGGCATGATGATAAAAATCTGGCGATCTGTAATGGGCAACGTGTCACCTGTCAGCGCGAACAGCGGCGATTCTTTCAACATTTTCCAGAAATCGTCTTCTGTGAGTACATCGCGGGCGGAAATGGTTTCCCAAACGCCCGCTCCCCAGGCCAAGTGTTCCGGACGGTTGGGAGAAATGCGGTAGAAGGTGTTGCCCGACTGGATCTGGAGTGTGCTGCGCGGGCTATAACCTGCTTCGGATGCGTCTATCACCAGGTCTATTTTCGCCGTCTTTCCATTCGGCAACACGAGGTCGGAGAGGTAAATAAACTCGCCCGGTTTCACATCGAATGCCAGGTCGCCAATGGCTTTGGAGGTAGCAGCATACACTTCGCTGCGGTTATAGTCGCTCTGCACGGATACCCGGTTGGAGAAATTGAGCACACTCCCGGGCCTGGTATTCCCCACAAAATCTTCGAGGACCTTGGCGCGTTCCTCCGGGCTGACGGCAGCATCGCTTTGAGTGCTTTGAATGGCCAAACGGCGAACTGTCAGGCTGATCGCACTTTGCAGTGTTTTCGCATCGCCGTTCCAGAGCCGGGGCTCGCGCAATACCGACTCGCGAAATTCTGCCGGAGTCAGGTGGGCGTTGCCGAAGTAGGTATCAGTGGTTGGTTCGTAAAAAATCGTGCTCTGAAAATTGCCCCAGTAAAAAATGTAGGGCGTGGGCTCCGGTTCTGCCACCACGACGGGCGCAGCGATTTTTTCAGCGGCAATGGTGATTTCGCTGAGCGTCGCCACATAATTGGCAGCCGATTCAATAGCCGCGCGCAAAGGCGAAGCGGCGGGCAACGCCTCCACCAGGCGAAAAGAGAACAGCAGCATCAACCCGGCGGCAAGGGGCAGGGCGAGGGCAAATTTAAGGCGGCGCAAAGGGCGCGAAGGGCGTTTGGCAAGCATGATCAACCGTTGTTTTATCAGTGAGTGAAACGTATTGACAAGGCCGGAGCCGGACGGGGCCCTCGTCCCGGCGGCGGCTTGTTGTACCAAAAGAGTGGCGTAAGCGCGGCGCTGGCGGGTATGCCGCACCACATAATCATCGGCGATGTACTCGTGTACCGCACACAGGCTGCGGCGAAACGTATGCATCAGCGGATTGAACCATTGCAGCACGACCATCAATTCCATCAGCAACACATCGAGGCTGTGTCGTTGCCGCACATGGACGAGTTCGTGTTCGAGCAAAAATTGCTGGCTTTCAGAAAGTTGCGCGTTTTTATTCCAAAAAATAAAGCCGAAAAAAGAAGCCAGCGGCACTTCTTCCACTTCGGAAGTCGCAAAAGTGACCGTTCCCTGGCGCTCGCGCCGACAGTGGCTCAACATCCGGAACAACCGCCCGAACCGCAGGGCCAACAACCCCAGCAAAACCACTACACCCAGTCCGTACACCCACCACAGCACATCGGCCAGCGACACCGACCATCCGGCTGCGACCGGCTGCGACCAGTTGTAGCGGTGCAGGGCGACGGGGGTGGACTGGGCTTGCGCCACCAGCTCTGGCAGCGGCAGTATCGCGGAACTCCGTTCCGCAAATGGGACATCCAGCAGAGGCTTGTTCGCGGAACGGAGTTCTGCGGTACGGTCCAGCCGGATGTTGAGCGCAGGCAGCACCATCGCCAGCAGCGGTGTGACGAGCAGATAAGCCCGCGACCACTGGAAGAACGTCTCGCGCCGAAGTACGAAATGATAAAAGCCGTAAAAACAGGCGAGGCAAAGGGCCGATTCGAGCAGGTAGACAGCCATGGCATGTGGTGTGAAGTGGATTTGTAGATAGGCATCCCGGTACGGGCGCTGTCACTTCCTCCAGGAAAGGACTATGCCCATGCAAGCCTAATTCGTTGGATCGGGGTCGTCGTTCAGGTTATCCAGCAAGCGGTTCAACTCTTCCTGATCCATATTTTCTTCTTTCACAAAATAGGACAACAGGGCGGTCGGGGAGCCGCCGAAGTAGTTGTCCATAAACTGCCGGAACGCATTGGCCCGGTAATCCTCTTTTTTTAGCAGTGGGAAGTATTGGTGGGTTTTACCGAAGGGTGTGTACCCGATCAGCCCCTCTCCTACAAGTTTGCGTACAATGGAGGAAACCGTGTTGTACGGCGGCTTATCCTCCATCTGGTCAATAATATCGTTGACGAAAGCCTTTTCCAGTCGCCAGAGAATGGTCATCACTTCTTCTTCCTTGTGTGTGAGTCGGCGCATATTGATGAATGTGGTCAATTTGATGAATGTGGTCAATTTGGTCAGTATGGCTGGGTATCGTTTCTTTGAGAAAGATCCGTGGTGCACGGGCATGGTGCGGACCTTCCTCAAGGGGCTGCGATCTTCCGGAAATAAAAGTAGGGTTTGGAGGAAACAGGTGTTTGCAGAATTTCCTGCCAAGTGTGAAACAAAGGTGAAAACTATTTTTTAGTTGAACAACTATTTTTTAGTTTATTAACTAAAATTTCGTTTAAAAAATCTTAACCGTCTTAAAAGTACTTGAAAATGAATATCTTATGCCTGTATTGTCGCGCTCGAAAAAATGATCAAGATGGAAGCAGCCAAATGTATGAGGCTCAAAAAATAGGTAACTATACAGCCGGGTTCACGCATACGTCTCTATTGAATTTGACCTCGGAGAGGTCAAATATTGGTAGAAAACCCCGTCAACCCATGATTTTAGACCTCGGAGAGTAGGCTGTCCAAAGGGCGAAAATTTATCTTGCACATTTCAATTGAAAAACGATTCACGAAATTGTATTAATTGGTTGAATATCAGTAATTTGTATCTTCGTTTAGGATAATCACTTTTGGTATC
>Ga0209181_10005353_pt1 | contig 18521 bp, 16 predicted proteins | sample MAT05_FD_187208 | JGI IMG/M metagenome (GOLD analysis project Ga0209181, IMG submission 187208) | Freshwater microbial communities from Lake Fryxell liftoff mats and glacier meltwater in Antarctica - MAT-05 (SPAdes) (version 2) | ecosystem: Environmental > Aquatic > Freshwater > Ice > Liftoff...
TGGACCAACTGGGTGCGACGCCGTCGGCGCCTGCCACTGTGCAACCGGCCGTTGTCGCGCGCAACAAGCCGGTGCGGGTGCGTCGGCCATCGGCGCCGGACTTTGCCCGGATCGACGAATTGTTTCGCCAAGGGCGCATGGCCGAGGTGGTGCCGCAGGCCCGCGCCATGACGCGGCGTTATCCGGAAACTTCGTATGGCTGGAAAGCGCTGGGTGCGGCGCTGGTCAATCTGACCGAGTTTGAGTCGGCGCTTCAGCCTTTGCAAAAAGCCGTCGATTGCGCGCCCGCCGACGCGGGGGCGCTGAGCAACCTGGGTTTCGCTCTGCAGAATCAGCGCCGCCCGGTGGAAGCCGAGATCAACTTGCGCCTGGCACTGCGCCTCAAGCCGGGTTTTGCCGCTGCCACGATCAATTTGGGATCGGCGCTGCTGCACCAGGAACGTTACACGGAAGCTGCCGCCGCCTACGAGGAGGGGCTTGCGGCTGAACCTGGCTACATTCCGGCGCACAGCCACCTGGCGCAGGTCCGTGACGAGCAGGGGCGCCTGGTCGAGGCGGTGGCCGGTTACCGGAAAACCCTGGACCTATTGGCGGATTCGCCTCTGGACCTCAAGTCGGTGCGTTTCGATGTCACGCAGGCACATGCGCACCAGAGTCTAAGTAACGCGCTGGCCAAACTGGCCGATTTTGGGGAGGTGATTGAGCAATCCAACGCCGCCTTGGCTGTGTTGCCAGAAGACCCCGTACTCTGGGAAAAGCGCCTGTACGCCTTCTCCTACCATCCCGACCTGCCGCAGGAGAAGATCTTTGCAGAGTTCGTGCGGTGGGGCAACCGTTTTCCCGCACCGCACGCCGATTTCAGTCGGCACGACCGCACGCTACGGCGCCGCCTGCGCGTGGGTTATGTGTCTCCAGACTTCCGCCAGCACACGTCACGCTTCTACTTCCTGCCGTTTTTCGCCAACCACGACCATGCGGTCGTGGAGATCTTCGCCTACTCCAACGTGAAAGTCGAGGACGGGTTCACAGCCCAATTCAAGGCTGTATTCGACCACTGGCGCGACATCCGCGACCTCGACGATGCGGCCGTCGCCGCTCTCGTACGGTCCGACGCCATCGACATCCTGGTTGATGGGTGCAACCACATGCGCGACGACCGGCTGGGCGTGTTTGCACTCAAGCCCGCGCCGCTGCAGGTGACCTGGCTGGGCGCGGCATGGACGACCGGGCTCAAAGCCGTCGACTATGTGCTGTTCGATTCCAGCATCGCGCCGCCGCAGACGCTTGCCCGAGAGGCTATCGTGCGCCTGCCGCATTGCTTTGTGCCGTTCCAGTCCATGGAGCAGACCGACATGCCGCAGCCGCCACCCAGTCTGGCCAATGGCTTCGTCACGTTCGCCTATTCCGGCCGCACCGAGCGGCTGAACCACCACACTTTTCGCGTCTGGGGCGAGATCCTGCGCCGGCTGCCGGGGGCGGTTTTGGTGCTGGACTTCCGAACCTTCGCCGATCCGCTGAACCGGGAGCATTTCCGTGCACTGATGGCGCGTTGCGGGCTGGACCCCGAGCGCGTGGTGATGCGCAACAGCCGCAATATCTTCAAGGCGCTGCACGACTTCGACATTCTGCTCGACTGCTTTCCGCACAGCGGCGGTACGATGTTGGTGGACGCGCTCTGGATGGGGGTGCCGACGCTCACCCTGGCCTCCCGGCCGCCTCTGGGGCGGATCGGCACCACCTTTGTCACCAACATCGGCCTGCCCGAGTGGGTCGCCTACAGCGAGGAGGAATACATTGACAAGGCCTGTGTCTTCGCCGCCAACACTGCCATGCGCGTGGCCCTGCGCGCAGGTATGCGCCAGCGCATGCTGCAGTCCCCCCTGATGGACGGGCCTGGCTTCGCGCGCGGCGTCGAGGCGGCCTACCGCGCGATGTGGGAACGCTTCTGTGCCGGACAGGCGCCCGCGCCTCTGACAATTTCAGCCACCAACGGGCGTGCAGCATGAAGGCAGTGATCCTGGCGGGCGGCCTGGGCACGCGCATCTCGGAGGAGACCCACCTCCGGCCCAAACCCATGGTGGAAATCGGTGGCAAGCCGATACTGTGGCACATCATGAAGATGTATTCCGCCCATCAGGTGCACGAGTTCGTGATCTGCTGCGGCTATAAGGGATACCTGATAAAGGAGTATTTCGCCAATTACTTCCTGCACATGTCCGATGTAACCTTCTGTATGGCGACCAATGGCATGGAGGTGCACCACCGGCATGCGGAGCCCTGGCGAGTCACACTGGTGGACACTGGCGACGATACAATGACCGGCGGGCGGCTGCGCCGCGTGGCGGACTACGTGAAGGACGAGACGGCGTTCTGCTTCACTTACGGTGACGGTGTGGCTGACCTCGACATCGGAGCGTCGATCCGTTTCCACCGGGCGCACGGCAAGCTTGCTACCGTCGCTGCGGTGCAGCCGCCCGGGCGTTATGGCGCCTTGCAGATGGCCGGCGACCGTGTCACCGGTTTCACCGAGAAGCCGCGCGGCGATGGCGGCCTCATCAACGGCGGCTTCTTCGTGCTGTCGCCGCGGGTGATCGAGCGTATTGCCGAAGATTCCACCGCCTGGGAGGTCGGACCTATGGCCAGCCTCGCGGCCGACGGTGAAATGCGGGCGTTCGAGCACAGCGGATTCTGGCAACCGATGGACACGCTGCGCGAAAAGAAGCTGCTGGAGGATCTCTGGCAATCCGGCCGGGCGCCGTGGAAGGTCTGGTGATGCTGCCCGATCCCGCGTTCTGGCGCTCCAGGCGCGTGTTGCTTACCGGCCACACCGGGTTCAAGGGCGCATGGCTAGCGATCTGGCTGCACCGGCTGGGCGCACGGCTTACTGGCGCTGCATTGCCGCCACCATCCGGGCCGAGCCTGTTCGAGGCGGCGTCGGTCGCCGAACTGCTGGAGCATCGGGTTTGCGACATTCGCGACGCTGCTGCAGTGCGTGCGCTGGTGCGGCAAACCCGGCCCGAGATCGTCCTGCACCTGGCCGCACAGTCGCTGGTCCGGGTTTCCTACGCCCAGCCACTCGAGACCTTGGCCACCAACGTGATGGGCACGGCCAACCTGCTGGACGCACTGCGTGACGCGGACGGGCTGCGGGTTGCGCTGGTGGTGACGACTGACAAGGTGTATCGCAACCGTGAGTGGGCCCGGCCCTACCGGGAAGACGATGCACTGGGTGGCCATGATCCCTACAGCGCCAGTAAGGCGGCTGCGGAACTGGTCGCTGCGAGCTACCGCGATGCCTTCCTGTCCGCGCAGGGAACGGCCGTTGCGACCGCCCGCGCGGGCAATGTGATCGGCGGCGGCGACTGGGCGCAGGACCGTCTCCTGCCCGATGCCTGCCGCGCCTGGATGCAGGATGCGGTACTGGAAGTACGGCGGCCACACGCAGTTCGCCCGTGGCAGCATGTGCTCGACCCGCTGGCGGGCTACCTGCGGCTGGCGCATCGGCTGTGGGATGCGCCGCAAAAGGCTGGTGCCTACAATTTTGGCCCGAATGCCGCCGGCTCCGCCTCGGTGGCCGAGGTCGTGGCCATGGCGCGGCGTGCCTTTGGCCAGGGCGCCGTGCGGCTGCACACCGAGGCCAGCGGCCCGCACGAGGCGGGTCTGCTGACGCTCGAAAACACGCGTGCCCGGACCGAGCTTGGCGTGGTACCGCGCTGGCCGCTGGCCGAGGCGGTGCAGCGGACCATGTCCTGGTACCGCCAACATGCGGACGGCGCGGATGCCCGGGTCCTGTGTGAAGCCGACCTTGACGCTTATTTGGAACACCATGCCGCGACTGCTGCTGCATGACACGCCGCTGGACGGCGTGCGGGTCGTCGAACGCCAGCCGCTGGCGGATGCCCGGGGGGTTTTCGCGCGTCTGTTCTGTACGCAGGAACTGGCTGCTGCGGGCTGGACGCAACCGCTGGTGCAGGTCAATCACAGCAGCAGCGCGCGGGCGGCGACGGTACGCGGATTGCACTGGCAGCGCGCCCCGCATGCCGAGATGAAACTGGTGAGCTGCTTGCATGGCGCGGTCTGGGATGTGGCGCTCGATCTGCGGCCGGGGTCGCCGACCTACCTGCAGTGGCATGGCGAAACGTTGTCGGCAGACAACCATCGTGCCATGCTGATCCCCGAAGGTTGCGCCCATGGCTTCCAGAGCCTGACCGACGGTGCCGAACTGCTGTACTGCCATTCAGCCGCGTATGCGGGGCTGTTTGAGGAAGGGGTCGACCCACTTGATGCGGAACTCGGCATCCGCTGGCCACTGCCGGTGCCGGTGGCGGTGCTGTCGCCCCGCGATGCCGCGCTGCCCTCCCTGGCGGCGCTGCGTCGCAGGTGGTGCGCGTGAAATGCCGGCACTGTGGTCACGCGCTCGCGCAACCGTTCCTGGATCTGGGCAGCGCGCCGCCTTCCAATGCCTACCTCACATCCGCCGCCCTTGCCGGTCCGGAAACCTGGTTCCCCTTGCGCATCCTGGTCTGCGGACACTGCTGGCTGGTGCAGACCGAGGACCATGCAGGGAGGGAATTGCTGTTTGCCGACGACTACGCATACTTCAGCTCGTTCTCCAGCTCATGGCTGGCGCATGCGCGCAAGTATGTCGAGTCGATGTTGCAGCGGTTCGGGTTCGGTGCCAGCAGCCTGGTGGTCGAGGTGGCGGCCAATGACGGCTATTTGCTGCAGTACGTGCAGCAGGCGGGCGTGCCTTGTTACGGTATCGAGCCGACCTCCGGCACCGCCGCTGCGGCGCGCGCGCTCGGCTTACGTGTCGTCGAGCGCTTCTTTGGCATCGCGCTGGCTTCCGAACTTGCCGCCGCGGGCCAGAAGGCCGATCTGATCGTGGCCAACAACGTGCTCGCCCACGTGCCCGACATCAATGACTTCGTCGCTGGCTTTGCGTGCCTGCTCAAGCCGGCCGGCGTGGCCACGTTCGAATTTCCGCACCTGTTGCGCATGGTGCAGGGCTGCCAGTTCGACACGGTCTATCACGAGCACTATTCCTACCTGTCCCTGACAGCCGTGCAGCGCATCTTCAGCGCCAACGGTCTGACAGTGTTTGACGTCGAGGAGCTCGCCACCCACGGCGGCAGCCTGCGCGTATTCGCACAGCGTACGCAGACCGGGGCGCAGCCTGTGTCGCCGCAGGTCGCGGCCTTGCTGGCACAGGAACAGCAGCACGGCATGCTGGGCCTTGCCTTCTACCAGGGCATGCAACGCGACGCCCTGCGGATCAAGAACGGGCTGTGGCGCTTTCTGTTGCAGGCGCAAGCCGAAGGTCGGCGCGTTGGAGCCTACGGTGCCGCCGCCAAAGGCAATACCCTGCTGAACTTTGCGGGGGTGCGGCCGGACTTGCTGCCCTATGTGGTGGACCTCAATCCGGCCAAGCAGGGGCGTTTCATGCCGGGTAGCCGAATTCCCATTGTCGACATGGCACACCTGTCGGCGGACCGGCCGGACTATGTGCTGATCCTGCCCTGGAACATCAAGGCCGAGCTGATGGCGCAGCTGCAAGGTATTGGAGAATGGGGTGGCCGTTTCGTGACGGCCGTGCCTGCGCTCGAGGTCAGCCAGCCATGAAGGTACTGCTGACGGGCGCCGGGGGATTCATTGGCACCCATCTCCTGCGTTTACTGCGCCAGCGCGGGATAGACCATGCGGTGGCGGGCCGCCATCGTCCTGCGGGATTGTCCAACGCCGCCTTCTGGCCAATCGACTTGCTCGACGCGTCGCGCGATCTGAGCTGGATGCGCGCGGTCGGTGCCACGCATCTGGTCCATCTGGCGTGGGTGACTGAGCCTGGAGCGTACTGGACGTCGCCCATGAACCAGCGCTGGGTCGAAGCGAGTGTGCGCCTCGTGCAATCCTTCTGCCTGGCCGGCGGCCAGCATGTGGTGGCGGCAGGGAGCTGCGCAGAATACGACTGGAGTCACGCGCGCTGTGATGAATTGGGCACGCCGCTGAAGCCGGCAACAGTCTACGGCGCTGCCAAGAACGCCTGCCGCAAGCGGCTGCAGGTCCTGTGTGCCGAGCATGGCGTGGCGTTGGCGTGGGCACGTATCTTCTTTCCGTTCGGCAGTGGCGAGGACACCCGCCGCCTGCTGCCTTCGCTGATCAAGTCGCTGCGCGGGGCGGCCGCGCCGTTCGGGGTCAACGGCGACACCGCGCGCGACTTCGTGCACGTTTCAGACGTGGCAACGGCACTGCTCGCCATGCTGCAACCGGCAGCCAGTGGCCCCTACAACGTCAGCACGGGCGAACCGGTACGTATCGCGGACATCGTGCGGTTCGTCGCGCATTCGCTTTCTGCAGACCCGCGCCCCTTGCTGGCACTTCCGTGTGTGCGGGATGCTGGCCCAGCGGTGCTGGCTGGCGACAACGGCCGCCTTCGCTCGCTTGGCTGGCAGCCTGCCACCAGCCTGGATGCCGCGATTGCAGACACGGTGCGGGCGTGGATCGGCGACGCGGCTCGCCATGCGGTGGATAGCCATGCGTCCTAACCCCGTATGTCCGGTCTGTGCATCAGGGAACACCACGCTGTTTCTGGAGCGGGCCGATGTTCCCGTACATCAGAACCTCGTGCTGGCCGACCCGGCGCTGGCGCGGGCTGTGCCGCGGGGCGACCTGTCGATGCGGGTGTGTTCGGGCTGCGGATTCGTGTTCAACTCGGCATTCGACCTGTCGCGCCTTGCCTACGGTCAGGACTACGACAACACGCAATCGCATTCGCCGATGTTCGATACCTACCTGGACGATCTGGTGCGCCAACTGGTGGAGACGCACGGGGTGCGTAATGCGCAGATCGTCGAGGTGGGCTGCGGCAAGGGCCATTTCCTGCGCAAGCTGGTGACGGCGCAGGACGCGGGCAACACCGGCTTCGGCTTCGATCCCAGTTACGCTGGTCCGTTGTCGGAACTCGGTGGCGCCTTGCAGTTCAGACGCAGCTTCTACGATGGCGGTTGCACCGATGTGCCAGCCGATGTGGTCGTGTGCCGGCATGTGATCGAACATGTGCCCGACCCCTTGCAGCTGCTGGGCTCGGTGCGCGCGGCGCTGGGCCGCCAGCCCCATGCCCAGGTGTTTTTCGAGACACCGTGCGTGGAATGGATCCTGCGCCACCAGGTGGTGTGGGATTTCTTCTACGAGCATTGTTCGCTGTTTTCTGCGGCGGCTCTGTGCGTCGCTTTCGAGCGCTGCGGCTTCGCATGCGACGCGGTGGACCCGGTATTCGGCGGGCAATACCTGTGGTTGCGAGGCCGACCGGCGGCTTCATCGGGCCGCCCGGCAACCTCGGGTGCGGAAGTGGCGGCATTGGCGCAGGCCTATGGCATGCATGAGCGTACGCGACGCGCCAGCTGGCATGCGCGGCTGCTGCAGTTGCGCGCGCACGGTCCGGTGGCGCTCTGGGGCGCCGGTGCCAAGGGCGTGACTTTCGCGAATCTGGTCGATTCCGGCCACGCCCTGATCGACTGTGTCGTGGACATCAACCCGGCCAAGCAGAGCTGCTTCGTTCCCGGCAGCGCACACCCCATCGTCGCGCCGGGGGAACTGGCGGGTCGGGGCGTACGCAACGTGATTCTCATGAACCCGAACTACCGGCAGGAAGTCCTGCAGCTATTGCAATCCAGGCATGCGCCTGCCAACCTGATCGACTGGAGCTGACTGTGCAATTGACTCTTGATACCGATGCCCGTATCCTGACACTGGTCGAGGACGGCCAGACACATCGGTTGCCTCTGTATTCCAAGGCAGCATTCGAGGCGCTGTCCAGGCAATGGGTGCGTGTTGGCTGGAACCAGAAATACCAATATACATTCTCGTGGATGGGCCGGCCGGTGATCCAGCTGCCGGAAGACATGTTGCGCATGCAGGAAGTGATTTGCAACCTCCAGCCCGACGTGATCGTGGAAACCGGCGTCGCCCACGGCGGCTCGTTGGTTTTTTATGCCAGCTTATGCAAGGCCATGGGAAAGGGCCGCGTGATCGGGATCGACATCGAAATCCGCCCGCACAACCGCTCTGCAATCGAAGCCCATCCCATGGCCGGGCTGATCACCCTGGTCGAGGGGTCGTCGACTGCGCCCGCCACCCTGCAACAGGTGCGCGCATTGGTGGCACCGGGCCAGACCTGCCTGGTGATCCTGGACTCCGACCACAGTTACGCCCATGTGCTGGCGGAACTGCAGGCCTATGCCAGCCTGGTGTCGGTTGGCTCTTACATTGTGGCCACCGACGGCATCATGCTGGACCTGGCCGACGTGCCACGCGGCAATACGAATTGGGCGACTGACAACCCGACTTTTGCCGCGCGGGACTTTGCCGCTGCGCATCCGGAGTTTCGCATCGAGCAGCCGCGCTGGCCATTTTGTGAAAGCGAGCTCGATGCCAACATCACCCACTGGCCTGGCGCCTGGCTCAAGCGCCTGGCCTGAACCGGCATACCCAGGCGCACAGAAAAAAGCCCCGACGTGCGGGGCTCGATTGGATCTTTCCGCAGCGCGCGCGGCCTGGCTGGCGTGCCGGCTTACTGGCGCAACAAGGCCAATACGCCCTGCGGCATCTGGTTTGCCTGGGCGACCATGGCGGTGCCGGCTTGCTGAAGAATCTGGGCGCGCGACAGATTTGCCGTTTCCTGGGCGAAGTCGGCGTCCATGATGCGCGAGCGAGAGGCCGACAAATTCTCGGCGGCTACCTGCAGATTGGATATGGAAGTCTCGAAGCGCGATTGCAATGCGCCCAGCCGGGCGCGCTCCCCGCTGATATAGGACAAAGCCGAATCGACTGTTTTCAGGGCGTTCGTGGCCTTGGCAAAAGTACTCACATCCAGGTCGGATACCTTGATCAGCGTGGAGGCGGTGTCTGCTGCCAGGATGCTCGAGGTGGAGACATCGGCAGCGAACGATTTCTCCGAATCCAGCGTGATGTAGCCGACAACCAAGGCAGTTTCGCTTATGGCATTGGAGGTGAGCGTGACCAGTGCGCCAGACGCGGCGCCGGTGGCGTCGAGCTTTCGGATCGCCACGTTGCCGGCGTTGACAACCGTCGTGTCGGCGACAGCAATGTCATTGCCGGTGGCGTTGGTCAGAATCACGGATGTACCAGTGGCGTTGAGTGCCGCAGTTACGCCGGTCTTGGAAGACTGGTCGTTGATCGCGGAAACGGCCGCTGCCAGGCCGTCCGAAGTACCGGTGCTCGAGACTGAGAAAGAGATCGCCTGCGTGGTCGTGTTGTCCGACTGCAGGGTCAAGGCATACGAGCCGGTTGACGAAAATGCCAGGCTCAAATCGGTGCGTGCAGTCGCGACCACCCCGGTGGCGGCCACCGCCAGGTTGATCTTGTCAGCGTTGGCCTTCGCGGTACTGTTCACAGCCACTGTCACCTCAGCGCTGCCCAGTGAGCCGTTGATGGCCAGTGTGCCGGCGGTGGTGCTGTTGGCGCCAAAAACCGCCAGTGCTGCGGCACCACCAGTCGCCTGCAACTGGTTGTTGCCGTAGACATTGGTGCGCAGGTTCGCCGTACTGGTGGTGATGGTCTGATTCGAGTTGGCTCCGATCTGGAACTGCTGGGTACCGAAGGTCCCGTCGAGCAGTCGCTGGCCATTGAATTCGGTGGTCTGGGATATCCGGTCCAACTCGCCGATCAGTTGCCCGGCCTCTGCCTGCAAGGCCTGCCGGTCACTGGCGCTGTTGGTGGCATTGGCCGATTGCACGGCCAATTCCCGTACCCGTTGCAATATGTTGCTGGCGCCGCTCATTGCGCCTTCTGCAGTCTGCGCCAGCGAGATGCCGTCGTTGGCGTTGCGCGCCGCCTGCTGCAAACCGCGAATCTGGGTGGTGAAACGCTCCGAGATCGCCAGCCCGGCGGCGTCATCCTTGGCGCTGTTGATGCGCAAACCCGATGACAGACGCTGTATGGATGTGGACAGCGACATCTGGTTGGTACTCAGATGGCGCTGCGCCGTCATGGAATTGATGTTGGTGTTGATTGTCGACGCCATCGCTTGACTCCTTTGGTGGGCGGGCCTTCCGGCCACCGATTTTTTGCTGACAACCGCGCCAGCAGCTAGGGAAAGATGCTTGCATTGTGGGCAGAGTGGCCAACCCCGTGGCGCTGATAAGTCGGCCAAAAACCAGCTACTTTTTCGGTTTGGGGCTAAAGTTTTCTGAAACCAGCCCGAAAACAACTGCAACGGGTTGCATCTAGAGCTCGTCGCCAGTGAGCCGTCCATCTATATGGCGTTGAGCTGGCTGTCAGGTTCAACCTGGCGTTTAGGCCGGCGGCAACGCCGGGTTCAGTCAGTTTTCTGGAGCTTTCAATGTCATCGATCAACACCAATATCAACTCTATGACCGCGCAGCGGAACCTGGGCATGAACCAGGCTTCGTTGTCGCAGTCGATCCAGCGTCTGTCATCGGGTTTGCGCATCAACAGCGCCAAAGATGACGCCGCCGGCCTTGCGATCTCCGATCGCTTCACTGCGCAGATCAGGGGTCTGAACCAGGCGGTGCGCAACTCCAATGACGGTATCTCGCTGTCGCAAACTGCGGAAGGTGCGCTCAAGGTATCCAGCGACATCCTGCAGCGGGTGCGTGAGCTGGCTGTTCAGTCGGCCAACGCCACCAACAGCGCCAGTGATCGCCAGGCCATGCAGGCCGAGGTCGGCCAGCTGATTGGTGAACTTGACCGGGTTGCGCAGACCACCGAGTTCAATGGCTCGCGCCTTCTCGACGGCTCCTTTGGCACGCAACAGTTCCAGGTCGGTGCAAACGCCAACCAGACCATTACCGCCTCAACGGCCAATGTGCGCACCAACGTTTACGGCAATAACCAGTTGCAAGCCGCTGGCGCCGTTGGTACGCTGGCGGCATTTGGCGCCAATGCGACCGTGGCCGGTACCCTGGCGATCAATGGCTCCCTCGGCAGCGCTTCGATCTCGGTGGCCGTCAACAGCACTGCCAAGACCAACGCGGACCTGATCAACGCCCAGAAGGCAAGCACCGGTGTTAGCGCGACCGCACGTACCGATGTGAGCCTGGCTTTTGGCGCGACTGGCGCGTATACGCTGACGCTGCGGTCGGACAACGCCACCACCCAGGCCCTGTCTTTCTCCGTGTCGGCAACCGGTACCTCGGACGGCCTGTCGGCGGCCGTTTCCGCGATCAACGACCAGTCTTCCAAGACCGGTGTGACCGCAGCCTTGAACGCGGCTGGAACGGCAGTGGTATTGACCAACGCCACCGGCAATGACATTGCTGTAGCGGACACTGCGGTCGTCAATGCCGGCGCCGTAACGGTGCAAAAGCTCAATAGCGCAGGAGCCGCGTCAGGTGCTTCGGCCGACCTTTCGGCAGACGCTACTGCGGTCACCGCCACGGTAGTGGGCTACATCACGCTCGACGCCGAGAAGTCCTTTGCCGCTGACGTGAACCTCTCGTCGATCCTTGCCGCCGACGCCAGCTCCACCCTGGTCAAGGTATCGGATCTGGACATTACCACCTTCACCAAGGCGACGGACGCGCTCAAGACGGTGGACTCGGCACTTACCTTCATCAGTGCCGCACGCGCCAAACTCGGTGCGCTGCAGTCGCGCTTTGATACCACCATCGCAAACCTGCAGGTGACGTCGGAGAATCTGGCGGCATCCAAATCGCGCATCGTCGATGCCGACTTTGCCTCGGAGACCGCCAATCTGTCGCGTTCCCAGATCCTGCAGCAGGCAGCGTCCGCGATGGTGGCGCAGGCCAACCAGTTGCCACAGGGGGTGTTGGCGCTGCTGCGGTAAGCAAGTTGTCCGGGGCGGGCCGCTCGGCGGCCGTTCCCACCGGTATACCAAGGTGACGCGCTGGGCGCGTCACCTTTTCCGCATTTTGGCGAGTGGGTCCGGTTTGCCCCATCTGTTTGTCGGTTAAGCCACTCGCCGTGGCCGGATAATTACCCAGCGTTCTTGCACAGGAGGTTCTCATGGCGACGATTTCATCACCTGGTATTGGAAGCGGGCTGGATGTGAAGTCCATCGTGTCGCAATTGGTGGCTCTGGAAAAACAGCCCCTGTCGAAGTTGCAGGTGCAAGCCGCGACTGTACAGACGCGAATCTCGGCTTTCGGGCAGATCAAGTCCCTGATGTCTGCAGTGTCCGACGCGGCCTCCAGCCTCAACAGCGTCACAACCTACAACGCCGTCAGGGCCAGCTCCTCCGACAGCAAACTGGTCGCCGCGAGTGCGGTCGGTGGCACTGCAGCGAACAGCTTCAGCGTCAAGGTCGATAGTCTGGCCAAGGCCCAGTCAACGGCTTCGGCCGCCTTGTTGCCAGTTGGCGGCGCATTGGGTGCCGGCACGATTCGCCTGCAACTGGGCAAGTGGACGGTGGTGCCGGTGTCGTTTTTGCCGCAAGTCGGTGTGGCGCCAGTGGATATCGTCGTCAGCGCATCCGACACCGTGACGGATGTGGCGAGCAAGATCAATGGCGCCAATGCCGGTGTCAGTGCCACGGTGCTGAACGATGTGTCGGGCCAGCGGCTGCTGCTGCGTTCTGCCAGCACCGGAGAAGTGGCCGGTTTCGAGTTGTCCATCGTGAGCGACGCGGACGGACTGCCGGCCGATGCCTCTGGCGTATCGCGCCTGGTGGCGGGCTCGACGATCAACTATGGTGCAGATGCCCAGATCCGGATCAACGACATACCCGTGACCTCAGCCACCAACACCTTCACCAATGTGGTGTCCGGTGTCACCCTGACGGCCAGCGCAGTCAGCACGGTGCCGGTCGACGTATCGGTGCAACCGGATGCGACGGTAGCCAAGGCTGCAGTGGACAAATTTGTCAGCGCCTACAACGCAGTCAACCAGTTGCTCAACGACCTGACCAAATACGATCCTGCCACCAGGTCGGCAGGCTTGCTGCAGGGTGACGCGACGGCGATCGGCTTGCAGAGCTCGCTGCGCGGGATTCTGCAATCCACCACGGCCGGCTCGGCCTACACGCGGCTGGCCGATATTGGCGTGACCCAGTTGCTTGGCGGTGCTCTGTCGGTCGACAGCACCAAACTGGGCGTCGCGCTTGCGAACGGGGACGAGGTCAAGAAGCTGTTCCGCAACGACAACACGGATGCCATGACGGACGGTGTCGCTCTCAAGTTCAAGACGTTTTCGCAAGGTTTGCTCGCTTCCGACGGATTGTTCAGCAGCAAGGATGCGTCCTTGAAGCGTTCGCTCGAGCTCAACGCCAAGGACCAGACCCGGGTCAATGAAAAGGTGGCGCGTGTCGAGGTGCAACTGAACCGCCGCTACAGCGCCCTGGATGTGCAGCTGAATCAGCTGACCGGGCTGAACAATTACATCTCCCAGCAGGTGGCTCAGTGGAACCGCGGCACGGGCAACTGAGCGCCGAATTGGCCCCCGACAGGGTCGATCCGCACGAAAGCAACTGCATTCGCGGCCTGATCGGGCACTACAGAACTTGAGTTGGCCGCTTGACTGCCGATATAGAAGCAATCCCACCACAATGGCAAGCAACATGTTTACCAGCGTCGCCACCAGATCCGCTTCGGCTTACCGCAAGGTAGGTGTTGAGACCAGCATTGCCCAAGCCAATCCGCACCACCTGGTCAGCATGCTGTTTGACGGTCTGCTGGCGGCTCTGGGATCGGCCCGGGGTGCCATGGAGCGTGGCGACATCAAGCTCAAGTGCCAGCAGATCGTGGTTGCGGTGCGCATACTCGAAGAAGGCTTGCGCTGCGGGCTCAACCTGGAGCAGGGGGGCGAACTGGCTGCCAACCTGGACCGCCTGTATGGTTACTGTGTGGTTCGCCTGACGCAGGCGAATGCCCGCAACGATGTGCAGGCAGTGGCCGAAGTGGTTCTGCTCATCGAGCCACTGGCCGATGGCTGGAAGCAGATCGGTGCAGCTGCCAGCCCACAGTTGTTGGCCGCCTGAACCGCAGGAGTAGCACAGTGCAAAAAATATTGATCGATTATTACCGGGCCATTGAAGACAGCAGCCAGAAGATGCTCGAAGCTGCCAAGACTGAGGACTGGGACGAGGTGGTTCGGCTGGAAGGCGCTTGCGCTGTCCTGATCGAACAACTGCGCTACAAGTCGCGCAGCGAGGAGTTGCTGCCCGAACAGCGCACCGAGAAGACCCGAATCATGCAGCGCATCCTGAGCAATGATGCCCAGATCCGTTACCTTGCAGAGCCTTGGCTAGCCCATTTCGAGAAGAAATTTGACCGCCTGCAGCAGCTATTGCACTGAGGCAGTGTCAGACCTGCATGTTCATGATGTCTGTGTAGGCCTGCACCATACGGTTGCGCACATGCAAGGTGGCCTGGAAACCGATTTGGGCTTTCTGGATTGCAACCATGGTTTCTTCCAGGCTGACCGCAGGCTTCTCCATTTGCAGTTCACCCTGCAGGCGGCTCGACTGGCTCTGCGCAGCGCTGACCGTCTGAAGGGCGGTTTTCAGCGCGCCTGAGAACCCGCCTTCAGTGCCTGCAGGCGGCTTTGCTGCGCCAGACAACCTGGCTGCGGCTGACAAAATGCCTGCCGATGCGGCGCTGGGGCCGAGTTTGAGGTCCATAGGACTGCTTCCAAGTGCTGGATACGGCCCTATCGTAGGCCCCCGCAGCATGCAGGTTGGCCTGAAATACGCGGTAATTCGCCGCCTTATCGGGCCAATGTTTGCCCACCGTCCCCGAATAATCGGTCACTCGTGGTGCACTGGGGCGCTGCGTTGTAATGGAATGACCGATGCCTGATGTAGCGACTGTCCCGACAGGTCCAAACTTTTCCCAACGCCTGGGCGGTTTGGCGCCAGCGCAGCGCATGCGCCTCGCATTGGGTCTGGCACTTCTGGTGGTCATCGGTGTGGTGGGCATCGTGATGGGTCGCCAAGCCGAGTGGCGGGTTCTGTACGCCAACCTGGGCGACAAGGATGGTGGCGCCGTGCTGGCACAGCTGTCGCAGATGAACGTGCCGTACAAACATGCAGAGGGTGGCGCGGCGATCCTGGTGCCGGCCGACCGGGTCCACGATACGCGTTTGCGTTTGGCCACACTGGGGCTGCCCAAGGGTTCTGTGGCCGGTTTCGAAATGATGGAAGCGAACCGGTTCGGCATGACCCAGTTCCAGGAGCGGCTGACTTTCCAGCGCGGGCTCGAAGGAGAATTGACACGTTCCATCCAGGCCTTGTCGTCGGTGCAAACCGCACGGGTACACCTGGCCTTGCCCAATCAGAACGGATTCTTCCGTGAGCAGCAAAAGCCGTCGGCGTCGGTATTGGTAAGCCTGCACCCCGGACGAACCCTTGACCGCAGCCAACTCGCCGGCATCGTCCATCTGGTGGCCTCCAGCGTACCCGAACTGACGCCGGCGGCGGTGAGCGTGCTGGACGACTCGGGCAAGTTGCTGTCCACACCCGCCGATGGCTCCGCGGGGGGTGCTGCGGATGGGCAACAATTGCAGTACGTGCAGCAGTTGGAGCAGCTTTACACCAAACGCATCCTGGATATTCTGGAGCCGGTGCTCGGGCGCAAGAACGTCAAGGCCCAGGTCACTGCAGAAATGGACTTTTCGCAGACTGAGTCCACCTCCGAATCACATCGCCCGAACCAGACGCCAGACTCCAGCGCGGTCCGAAGCCAGCAGGTGGTGGAAAGCGGCGTCGGAGCCGCTGCCGGCGCACCCCCTGCCGGTGTGCCGGGCGCAACATCGAACCAGCCACCGGGTGCAGCCACGGCGCCGATCAACGCCCCGCCGCAGGCTCTGGCCGCTGCAGGCGCGGGCAACGGCACTGCGGGTGCAGTGGGCGCCGGCGCGAAACGCGAATCGATCATCAATTACGAAGTTGACAAGACGGTGCGGGTGGTTCGTGGTGGCACCGGACTCGTCAAGCGCATCAGTGCCGCGGTCGTCTTGAACCACCAGTCTGTCACCGACGACAAGGGCAAGACGGTGACGACACCACTGAGCGCCGAACAGATCGAGAAAATGACGGCGCTGGTGCGCGAAACGGTGGGTTTCAACAAGGAGCGCGGCGATTCGGTCAATGTACTCAACACCCTCTTTGCGACCGAGCGACAAACCGTCGTCGATGTGCCGCTGTGGAAACAGCCAGACATCCAGGACATGGCGCGCAGCCTGGCCTGGCCGTTGGGCACCTTGCTGTTTGCGAGCCTGGTGCTGCTCGGTGTCGTGCGCCCGGCACTGAAGGCATTGGCCCAGGTGCCGTCGCCGTCGGCTGCGTCCCAGGGAGGTCAGTTGAATACCCTGGTGGCGGATGAGCCGGAGCGGCCGCCACTGCTGGCCTCACCAGCTGTCGGTGCCGTTGGCGCGTCGGCCGAGCAGTTGCGGCTTGAAGATGCACGCAAGCTGACGCGAGACAATCCGGCGGCGGTGGCGAATATCGTCAAGGGCTGGATGGGAAGCGAGGCGCCTGCATGACTGACTGGCGCGATCGCCGCTTGGCATGAGAATGCAGCACCATGTCTGATGATGGTTTGCAGGACGCCGCGATATTGCTGATGTCGTTGGGCGAGACCGAGGCTGCCGAAGTCTTCAAGCATCTGTCGCCCAAAGAGGTGCAGAAGCTTGGCGAGGCGATTGCAAAAACGCGCGTAGTCACACGCGAACGGGTCGAAGAGGTGGTCAGCAGGTTCACCGGCGAGGCGTCGTCGCAGAGCCTGCTGGTCAACGATTCCGGCGACTATGTGCGCTCGGTGCTGAAACTCGCTCTCGGAGACGACAAGGCGACGCTGCTGATCGACCGTATCCTCCAAGGCGGCGACGTGTCCGGGATCGAGAGCCTGAAATGGATGGACGCGCAGTCGGTGGCAGAGTTGCTGCGCAACGAACATCCGCAGATCGTTGCGGCGATTCTGGTTCACCTCGAGTTCGACCAGGCAGCCGAGGTCATGAAGCAGTTGACCGAACGCCAGCGCAACGAGGTGATGCTGCGCATCGCCACCATGGAAGGCATACAGCCAACGGCGCTGAAGGACCTTAACGAGGTCCTGTTCCAGGTCCTGTCGGGGGGCGACAAAGTGCGCAAGTCGTCGCTGGGCGGCATCAAGACCGCGGCCGAAATGATCAACCTGATGGGCAACGCGATCGAGGGCACGGTGATCGAGTCGATTCGCACCCACGACCCGGATCTGGCACAGAAGATCATGGACAAGATGTTTGTCTTCGACGACCTCATCAAACTTGACGGCAAGTCGATCCAGATGCTTCTCAAAGAGGTTGCGTCCGACAGCCTGATCGCGGCGCTGAAAGGGGCGCAACCCGAACTCAAGGAGAAGATTCTCTCCAACATGTCCTCGCGCGCGGCCGAGACACTGCGTGAGGATCTGGAGTCGCGTGGTCCGATGCGCCTGTCCGAGGTCGAGGCGCAGCAAAAGGAATTGTTGAAGATCGTGCGGCGGCTCGCCGACGAAGGACAGATTGTGCTTGGCGGTGGTGGCGACGACGCCATGGTCTAAGGCCTGTTCACGCTATTGAGGACTCACGTGACCCAAAAAACGAAGGCCATCAAGGCGCGAAGCGGGAGCTTGGCGTCGGCCAAGCTGAGCCTTTGCAACTCCGTGGATTCACCCGAAGGGCCCGGGCCGGGCAGGCCGCAGGGCGTTGTTACCCGTGGGTTGTGTGCCAAAGGCACACGGCCTTCCTCGCGCCCATACCGGTGGCCGACGCGGCCCGGGCGTAAGCACTCCAATAGCGTCAACAGGCCCTAGGCATGCGTGGCGATTCGCGATTTATCCCCGGCGAGCAGATTGAGGCCGTCGCGCAGTGGAGCTTTGCTGCGGTTGATACTGCCTCATTGCAGCAACTCGCGCGCGCCAAAGCCGATGCCGATGCCACGGCGCTGGCACGTGATGACCTGGTGCGCCAGCAGGCTTTCGCGGACGGATTTGCGCAAGGGCGCGCGCATGCCGCAATCGAAGCGGAGCGGCGCGTCAGCGAGTTCGCGGCACAGCAGGCGCTCGGGACGGCACAACGGCTCGCGGCAATGATTGCGCAAGCACAGGAGCAACTCGAGCAATCCGGCCAGGTGATTGCCCAGGGCGTCCTGGAATTGGCGTGCGAGATGGCCCGGCAGGTGCTGCGGCACGAACTCTCGGTCAACCCGAACGCGCTGCAGCCGGTCATTCGTGAAGCCCTTGGATTGTTGACCGCAGACGGCAAGCCCACCACCGTGCGTCTGCATCCGCAGGATCTGGAGGTTTTGCGCGACGCCCTGAAGTCCGAGTTCGGCGGGATGGAATTGAAGGTGTTGGCCGACCCCGCCGTGAAACCAGGCGGCTGCCTGATCGAAGCGGCCGGCAGCGTGGTGGACGCCAGTCTGGAGACACGTTGGCGCCGTGTCGTTGCCAACCTGGGGCTGCAAGTGCAGTGGGACGCATGATCCTGGAAACCGCAGTTGACCGCTTTCTTGCGCTGGAGTCGCCTTATGAACTCCAGCTTTTGTGCGCACCAGCAAGGTCACCTCA
>Ga0209181_10005354_pt1 | contig 18521 bp, 16 predicted proteins | sample MAT05_FD_187208 | JGI IMG/M metagenome (GOLD analysis project Ga0209181, IMG submission 187208) | Freshwater microbial communities from Lake Fryxell liftoff mats and glacier meltwater in Antarctica - MAT-05 (SPAdes) (version 2) | ecosystem: Environmental > Aquatic > Freshwater > Ice > Liftoff...
AGGCGCGACGAAGGATTGTAGCGGGCTCTCCATGACTGAGGCGCAACAAAGTATCAGTTCAAAAGAGTCGAACAAACCGTCAAAGACTTCGTGCCCCTGCCACTTGTGCGCCTTTACTTGCCGCTGCCATTCCATCAGAGGTTCTGAGCAATGGCTTGTGTTTTCCGTATGGCATCCGTCATTGAGGTGGTCGCCACCGACTCGGTGGTGAGGTTGAACAATTGCCCACGGTGAAGCCAATGGCATGGCAAATACCCAACTCAATCCTTCGCCTCGCGCCGTTTCAGTTCGTCGCGGACTTTGGCGGCCATCTCGTATTCTTCATTGTCGAGGGCTTCCTGCAACCTGCCGCGCAAGGCATCCATCGGCCAGATTTCTATGGCGTTGTCGTCCAACTGCGAAGCTACAGGCACGGCTGAAAAACCGCCGCCTTCCTGCTCTTCAAGAATCACCCCGGCAGCTTCCAGAATAAAATCGTAAGTAAAAATGGGGCACTCAAAACGCACGGCCATCGCAATGGCATCCGAGGTGCGCGAGTCAATTTCGAAGAGCTCACCGTTCTTCATACACACCAGTCGTGCATAAAAAATACCGTCGAGCAGATTGCTGATAATCACCTCCTTCAGTTGGATTTCAAAGGTGTCAAAAGCGTTTTTGAAAAGGTCGTGTGTGAGCGGACGGTTGGGCACCATACGCTCTAAAGCCACCGCTATGGCCTGTGCCTCAAAGCTTCCGATCACAATCGGGAGGCGACGTTTGCCACGGCGTTCGCCCAACACCACCGCGTAGTTGTGCGACTGGGTCATGCTGTGCGAGAGGGCCACTATTTCAAGTTCGATGCGTCTCATATTGTAGGGCGAAATTTATTTCGCCATATAGTTTTCGTTGTTTCAGGTACTGCGAAAATTGTTCCGCCGTATTTGTTTCTTTAAATTTGGCAAGTGGCGAAATGAATTTCGCCCTACCCTGCCTTAAACTTTTTAAACGCCTCATTCAAACGCGGCACGACTTCAAACAAATCGCCCACCACGCCATAATCTGCCGCTTTAAAAAACGGTGCTTCGGAGTCTTTATTTATGACCACAATGACTTTTGAGTTGTTCACCCCGGCCAAATGTTGGATAGCTCCACTGATTCCGATGGCAATGTACAAATTTGGACGGATCGCAATGCCTGTTTGTCCAACATGCTCGTGATGCGGACGCCAGTGCGCATCTGCCACCGGGCGGGAACAAGCGGTGGTGGCGCCTAGGGTTGTCGCCAAATCTTCCACCATGCCCCAGTTTTCAGGGCCTTTCATGCCACGACCTGCTGACACAACAATCTCTGCTTCCGGCAACGGCACGATACCTTCTTGGGTTTTCACGGATTTCACCCGGATTCGGCCTTTGGCAGTGCCAACTGAAGCCGTTTCGACTGAAACTGCGCCACCCATGGATTCTGGCTTCACCGCGTTGCCCATGAGCGAGATCACTTTTATCGCGCTCGTAATTTCATATTCGGCAATGGCTTTGCCGGAAAATACTGATTTTTTCACCCGGAGCGCTGCCCCATTCACCGTTGGCAATGCGTTTACGCCAGAAACCAACCCGGCGTTCAATCGAACGGCCAAGCGACCCGCCACCGATTTCCCGGTAGCGGTGTGGCTGAGAACGACAACACTGGCCGCATTGTTTTTTGCTACCTCAGCAATGGTCGCAGCAACGGATTGGCTATCGAAATCATCGAAGGCATTATCCGCAATATGGAGCACTTTGCTTGCTCCGTAGCGACCCAATTCGCCCGCATCTTTCACTGTGCCGAGTGTGAGCGCAACACAAGAAGTGCCTAACAAGTCGGCTACTTTTTTTCCGTAGGTAACGGCCTCAAAAGCCGTTTTTTTGAACTGTCCACGCGGGGATTCCGCAAAAACCAAAACCATTTTTTATGAAATGATAAAGTGATGAATTGATAAAGTGAGGAGGTCTATATTACTTTCGCTTCTTCGTGCAACAGCCTCACCAGTTCGTCCATTTGGTCCGGCTGCACTAGCCTTACACCTGCTTTTGAAGGAGGAAGGCTGAACTGCACAGCTTTTGTGGCATCCTCGAATGCAACTGCAGCCACCTCTTTGAGCGGTTTGCTTCGTGCGGTCATAATACCGCGCATATTGGGGATTCGTTGTTCGGCCATGCCTTTGGAGGCACTCAGTACGAACGGCAAATCTACTTCTACCACCTCTACCCCACCCTCAATGTCGCGTTCGAGCGTTGCTGTTGAGCCGTTGAGCTCAAGTTTGGATGCATACGAAACATACGGAAGATCAAGATGTTCTGCTACCATGGCACCAACTTCTGAACCGTTGTGGTCAATGGTTTCTTTGCCAAAGAAGATAATGTCAAAGTTTTCAGCGCGGGCGTATTCGGCAATTTGTTTTGCAACGAAGCCAGCACCTTGGGGATCGCTGTCAATACGAACGGCCTCATCCGCACCGATGGCCAATGCTTTGCGAATGGTGGTTTCATTGGCCGTCGGGCCTACATTGAGGGCAACGACCGTGCCCCCAAGCGCTTCACGCAGTTCGCAGGCACGCACAAGGGCGTACCACTCGTCGTATGGGTTCATGATGAACTGTACACCTGCCGCGTTGAACTCCGTGCCATCGGCATTGAAGGAGATTTTCGAGGTAGTGTCAGGTGTTTGGGAAATGCAGACCAATAATTTCATTGTAAAAAATGCCGCTACTTTTGTCGGCGCGCAAAGGTAGGGTGCAGGAAAAGAAAGTTAGAGATTCCGCCATCTTTGTAGCTGTAAATTTTCAAAAAAATGATGCCAAGCCGACTACTTTACCTAAATAAACTCCTCGAAGCCACTCCGAATGACTCCTTCCTACTTTTCGCAATCGCCAAAGAACACGAAACTGCGGGTGACGATGCGCAATCTCTTTCGTTTTACCTTCGTTTGAAAGAAGCTGATCCCACTTATATTGGGACCTATTATCATCTTGGCAAACTTTACGAGCTACAAGAAAATTTTCAAAACGCCATTTTAACCTACAAGCAAGGCATCGAAATAAGCCGTCAAGCAGGCGACCGTCATGCTCAGAACGAATTGCAGGGTGCACTTTTAAATTTGGAAGATCCAGAATGAAGTATCAAGAAATAGATTTCAAGTTTCAAGTTTCAAGTTTCAGGAAGCCTTCGGCACGACGCAACTTACAACTTGCAACGTTCTTCGTTGCTGCCTTAGCCCTGCTCTCTGCCAAAGAGACCGGTTGCCGAAAAAGCCCCAGCTTCGGGGAAACCCGACCAGCCACCGAAACCCGGAGCACAACGTTTTTAAAGAAAAAACTGCGCAATCACGAGCATTCAAACCTGAATTTTGTGAATGCACAAGCAAAGGTCTTTATGGAAGGCAACGGTCAATCCATCGGCGCGACTGCGAACATCATCTGGATTCGCGACAGCGTTATGTGGTTGAATATCAAGAAATTCGGGCTCGAAGCCGCTCGGGCTTTGGTGACCCGCGATTCGGTTTTTGTGCTCAACCGATTGGAAAAATCCTATTCTGTTCGTGGGCTGGAATCTTTGCAAAGACAATACAGCCTGCCCGCTGGTTTTGACCTCGTGCAAAGCCTGCTATTGGCCACGCCGTGGTTTTTTCCCGATATTTCTTTGGAGTCCGACATCAAGGATGGGCTCCACAGACTTTACGGTTCCAATGGCCGTTTTTCTACTGATTACCGAATGGAAGAGGAGGCTTTTTGGCTTCGGCAAGAGATCTTTTTACAACCACGCGATACCCGCGCTATGTCGGTGCAGTTCGAAAATTACAAAAAAACCGAGTTGGCAGGCTGGTTCCCGTATCTTCGCACCGTAGAGGCATCCAGTCCAGAGTCTGGCGATCTCCGCCTTTCCATCGAACTCAATGAGGTCGAATTCAATGTTCCCAAAAGTTTTCGCTTTGAGATTCCCAAACACTACAAACTTGTGGAGTAGCCAGTTCCGCCGAAACTTCCCGAAAGTTTCGAAGTTTCGGAAAGTATTAACGACGATGGCCGTACTTCTGGCCTTCGCGCTTCTTTTGCCTGTTTGCGCATTTTCCCAATCCAAAAAAGAACTGGAAGACAAGCGCAAAAAAATCATTCGGGACATTCAGTCAACAGAGCGAATGATCAAAAAAACGGCCAAAAACAAGGAAGCCGCCTACGACCGATACCTGGCATTGCAAAGTCAAATCCAAAGCCGCGAAGCACTCATCAGGAATCTGCAAGCAGAAATAGGGGCAGCGGAGGATGGTATCGTGCGCAATCAGATGGTAATTGCATCGCTCAGCAACGATGTGACGAAGATGCGCAATGAATATGGCCGAACCGTTCGCAATGCATTCAGGCGCAAGACTTTGAGCAACCCCATCCTTTACATGCTTTCCGCCGAAAGCCTCAACCAAGTCTTCCGGCGCTGGCTTTTTTTGCGCAAGTACGACGATCGGCGAACCGAACAAGCAGAGGCCATCCGCCTTACGCAGGAGATGTTGTCAAAAAAATCCTCCAGCCTCGAAGAAACGCGCTTGGACAAAGAAAATTTGCTCATTTCTATTCAGGGACAGAAAGCGACCTTGACGGGCGAACTCACCGAAAAGAATTCAATGTTAAAGGATTTGGGCAGAGATGAGACGCGATTAAAATCTGACTTAGAGAAAAAACAGGCCACCCACGAAGCACTCAACAATGCAATAGAAGGTGTCATACAGGAAGAAGTGCGAAAGCGTGTGGAAGAAGCGCGAAGCAAGCCAAAAGCCGCCACACCCAAGATCGAAGCTCCCGAAAAAAAACCAAGCGCAAGCCCTACTTCCACTCCGTCTGCAACCGAAAAAACAAAACCCGCCACACCCGAAGCTAAGCCACGCGCCGATGAGGACAATGTGTCGTTCAACTTTCGGAAAAGCAAAGGCCGTTTGCCGTGGCCCGTGGAAAGCGGCTTCATTTCACGCGGCTTTGGCAAGCAAAAACACCCTACCTTGAAGAACATCGAGATCACGAACAACGGAGTTGACATTCGCACCGAAGAAGGCGCGAATGTGCGCTGCGTAGCCGATGGTCGGGTAGCTGGCATCCAATTTGTGCCTGGTCACGACTATACGGTGATCGTGCAGCACGGTGATTATTACACGGTGTACACGAACCTCGCCTCTTCAAGCCTCTCGAAAGGAGATGAGTTGAAAGCCCGGCAAATCATAGGCCAAGTAAGCACCAACAACATCACCGGCACCTCTGAATTACACTTTGAGTTGTGGCAACAAAAGGAACGGCTGAACCCAGCTGTTTGGATCAAAAAATAAAGTAACTGCTTAGCATGTTTTCCAAATCTGCTTTTACCAAGGTCTTTGTTGTGTTGTTGTTTTTGCCTTTGATCGCAACAGCGCAAAAACCAAGCACGCCAAAATCACCCCTTAAAACCGAAGTGGATTCGATGATGCTGACGAGTAGTGTGCTTTTATTCAAACAATCAAGCATCAGCGCCGACACTGCCAAAGCTACCCTGAGGGTACGGGTATTTGAAAAAGGTACCGATACCGCGCCAGTTCAGGGTGCAACCGTACTGCTGCGCCGCGATAAAGACAAAATGCTGGGCCGGGTTACGAAGCACGACGGTCGGTGCCTGTTCTCGGCTGCGCCTGCCACCTATACCATTCGAATTCAAATGACCGGGCTGAAATCGCTCGAAAAACCAGGATTTGCGCTTGAAGCAGGCAAAGTGTACGACCTGGAAATTGGGATGTTGCGCAATTGAACGCAACGATGAGCAACCCTCAGCTTCACAGCCCAATTGTATGGATTCCCACACCGCTTAAAAACGACATGAGCCATCCCGAAAGTTCGGGATGACTCATGCTGTTCGAAAAATTCTGTTTGCCGAGGCGCTTAATCTTCTATATCTGATTCGAAGAAGCCTTTAGACCTGTATTTTATTTTTTCTACAGGTTTAAGTTTTTTCTTTTTGTGTTCTTGGTCTTGTTGACGGAAGTCACGGTCGTCGGCACGACGGGGTTCTTTTTTGTTGGTCTTTTCCCAGTGTCTCATGGCAAAAGTGAAGGAAGGTTTTTGAGTCCTCTTATTCTTTCTTCTGAAAGTTTATTCGGAGAACGCAGGTGAGAAATAAGGTGTTCTAATTTCGGCAAACAACAGGTTTTGAAGATGATGAACGCCGAATTGTTTTACAAAAATAGTCCGTCTATCTAAAATAGCAAGGGCTTGCTCGTTAAATTTTTTTGGGACAAGTACATTACATTTGGCTCGACTAGAAAACGCAATGTGGAAAACTGATGCGTTTACAAAAAATATCACTTTAAATTCGCAGCACACTTTCTTCGCAAACAATTAGAAATCAATCCATTATTCGATTGTAACCGAATCACAACCTATCCTTACCTAGCATGAAAAAACTTTTTTTCGCCTTGTTTTTGATGTTGGCAGCTTGCTTGCCAACATTTTCTCAAAACACATTCCCCGTGCGATTTGCCCATGGCACAGAGTATTTCCCAGAAAATTTTGCCATCGCCCGACAAAATCCCAAAGTCGAGACAGCAGAATTGGTGAATGGGCTTTACACCCGATACATCCAATTTGAAAAAATCATGAACGCTCAAGAACGCGCTGTTTTTGAAGCCACTGGAGCCCGGGTTATTGGTTACGTCCAGTTCGGTGCGTACCTTGTATTGTTGCCGCAAAATTTTGATTTTAAAAAAATCGAAATGTTTTCGCCGCGCAGTGTTTTGGCTGTAAAGCCAGAATGGAAAATGGCGCGCAGCCTGCGCGAGCCGCCTTATGGCGCATGGGCGATGCATGGCGATTTCATAGATGTGAATCTTCAAATTTATCCCTCGCTTCGTATTGCAGAAGGCGCAGCACGCTGTCGCAGCCATGGACTGGATGTGTTGAAAGAAGGCACCCAAAACGGCTTCGTGCAAGTCCGCATCCACCAAAACAAGGTGGGCGAAGTTGCGGCCATGCCCTTCGTTCAATTCCTTGAATTGATGCCCGAGCCTGGCAAAAAAGAGGATCAACGAGGCCGTTCGCTTCATCGTTCCAACTTGGTGGCAAGTGAGGTCCCCTCAGGCAAAAAATACGATGGTACAGGCGTCGGCGTGGTGGTGCGCGATGACGGCCAACTTGGCCCCCACATTGACCTCCAAGGTCGCTTGTACAACTATGCGGCGGATCCTGCCCCCTTCGGTACGCACGGCGACGGTGTGGCGGGCATTGTTGGGGGCGCCGGTAATCTCGACCCGACAAAAAAAGGCATGGCCGCTGGCGCCGATTTGTATTCCTTGGATTATGTGAATGACTTTCAAGACCTTACACTGCCACTTCACCTTGATGAAGGGGTCACTATAACCAACTCGTCGTATTCTGATGGCTGCAATGCGGGGTATACCCTTGCAACTCAGACGGTAGATCAACAGATTTTTGAGCACCCAACGCTGATGCACGTTTTCTCAGCAGGTAACTCGAACGGTTTGAACTGTGGTTATGGTGCAGGTAATCAATGGGCCAACATAACCGGTGGGCACAAGATGGCAAAAAATGCCATTGCAACAGCCAACGTTTTTGCGGACGCTACCCTGGAGACAAGTTCGAGCCGTGGCCCTGCTTACGATGGTCGTTTGAAGCCCGACATCACGGCCAATGGCCAAGACCAGGAATCGCTGGATCCAAACAATGAATACCAGGTTTTTGGTGGGACTTCAGGGGCGGCGCCAGGCATCGCGGGCTGTCTTGCCCAACTTACCCATGCTTATAGGACCATCCAAGGGGTGGACGACGCGCCCTCCGCGCTTTTGAAAGCCACCATTCTCAATACCGCCAACGAAATGGGCAACGTGGGGCCTGACTTTAAATTTGGCTGGGGCCTCATAAACACTTGGCGAGCACTTCTGCTGTTGGAGCAAAACCAATGGCTTGAAGGAGATGCCGACCAGAATGGCGTTTTGACACACACGATTCAAATACCCAACGGCGTAAAAGAGGCCAAAATCATGCTCTATTGGGCCGAGCCGCCTTCTCCTGAAAATAACGCCAAGGCCCTGCTCAACGACCTTGACCTGACCGTGGCGAACACCAGCGGCACCGTAAGCCTCCCATGGAAGCTCAACCCAACCCCCAACCCAAGCATCCTCGACACCCCTGCTGGAAAAGGTCGCGATTCCTTGAACAATGTGGAACAAGTGCTGATTGAAAATCCTGTGGCAGGCACTTACACCATCCGTATCAACGGTACAGAAGTGCCTTTTGGTCCACAACATTACTATATTGTGTGGGAGTTTATCAAAGATGAGATAAAAGTGACCTACCCTGCAGGTGGCGAAGGCCTTGTTCCAGGTGAAGTGGAACGAATTCACTGGGACGCTTATGGCAACACCGGGATGTTCACCTTGCGTGCCAGCTTGGATGGAGGTGTCACTTTCGGGAATATAGCCAATGTGACCGGCGACAAGCGAATGTACGACTGGACCGTGCCCAACACGGTAAGCGGCAAGGTGTATATAATGGCGATCCGCGGCGCGAAACGCGACACCTCGGATTTCCCATCCAGCATCGTACGCATTCCGGAAAATCTCCAAGTAGTAAAAGTTTGCCCAGACTCGATCACGCTGGCATGGACAGGAATCAATGACACCCTTTCCTACGACAGCTATCTTTTGGGAAATAAATACATGGAACTCAAAGGCACCACAGATTCCAATTCCGTTGCTATGCCCATTCAAAGTGGAGCGGAGGAGCAATGGTTGTCCGTGCGAACCAGCCACCCAAATGGCCTTGCTGGCCGACGGGCACTCGCCATTTATTGGCCTGGTGGATTGCTCGGTTGCCCACAAACCTTTGATCTTGCAATGAACGAAATACTTTCTCCTTCGGGTGATGCCATTGTTTCTTGTGGAGCATCTGATGTAACTATAATGATTCGGGTTAATAATGAAGGATTAAACCCAGCTTCGGGCGCCACCGCCTTTTACCAGGTAGACAACAACCCGCCCGTGAGCGAACCTCTGCCCGACATTCCGGCTGGAAGCTCCTTGGACTTTTCTTTTCAGACTCCATTAAGCATTGGTTTCAACGGAAACGTCTCTTTTAAAAGTTGGGTGGTTTTTCTGAACGATGTAGTGGATTACAATGACACACTGTCCCGTTCGTATGCCGTAGTTTCGCAAGCTGTCAATCAATTTTTTACTGAAAATTTTGAAGCCACGCCCGGTTTTCCGTCAGGATGGTCACCCATAAACCCCGATGGTTTAATTGGCTGGGAGACTACAGATGGCTTGTTTACTCCAGTAGTAGGTCCGGATGACTTAATTGGACGCTCCCTACACATGAATTTCTATCAATACGGCCCCGATGAGATTGGTCAAGAAGATTATCTTTATATGATTCCTGTTGATTTAACAGGCTTGAACAATCCTGCGCTTACGTTTAAAATAGCACACGCCAGATATGACAATACCTACTCCGATGGACTGAGGGTTGATATTTTCGCTAACTGCGATTTGGGCGCAGCTTATCAAACGGTTTGGGAGAAAAACGACCCACAGCTTGCAACCGTGCCAGACCAAGCCTCCTACTATTATGCCGGAAGTGGTCAAGACTGGCGTTCCGAAGCTGTGGATATCAATCAATTTGCAGGTCAAAAAATCATTGTACGATTTGTATCCATTAACGGCTTCGGCAACAGCCTCTACCTCGATAATATAGGTGTAATAAATCTGGAGCCCCCGACAGCTGGATTTATAGTACCTGATACAGTTTGCCGACTGGATACCGTGATTTTTCAAGCCACCCCTTCTACGGCAGATGCCAGCTATAATTGGTTCTTTGGCTTGGGTGCAAACCCTAGCATTGCCAATGGAATCGGGCCGCACAATGCCTACTATTCTAGTCCGGGCAACAAAACAGTGCGCCTGATCGTGTCTAATTCGTCCGGCGCTGATACTATGGTCCAAATTGTAAACGTGCGTCAGCTCGCCACCGCTAACTTTACGGCAGTACAAAACTTGCTCACGGCCACGTTTAACAACACGAGCACCAATGCAAGCTCCTACCTCTGGGATTTTGGCGACGGGATGACCAGTACCCTTGCCAGCCCAGTGCATACTTACGCTGCCCCCGGCACTTATGCAGCGAAGCTTTCAGCCACGAATGTCTGCCGCACCCATGTAAAGACATTGAATGTGGGCGTAACAGCTGTGAACGAACTGGCTGAACGCATCGGTATCCAAATATTGCCCAATCCTACGAAGGGTGATTTCGCGGTGGAACTTGACAGCCGAATCACTGGCAATGTGCAACTTGTTTTGTTTGACGCTGCGGGCAGAAAAGTGACTACGAAAGAAACAACCGTAAAGCAAGGCATTACCCGCGTTGCATTTGAAAACTTGAACTTACCCAAAGGCTTGTACCCACTGAATGTTCAGGCCGATGGAAAGCAAGCAACGTTTAGCATTGCTGTGCAATAGCAGCAGCAAGGCTCCAAAATTATCCAAAGATGAGCTACCCCTTTATTGGGGTGGCTCATCTTTTTTGATACCTGTGGCAATTGCCGCTCAAATCCACCGTACTGCTTACATTTGCCCGGAGCCCGGAGCCATTGGGAATTCAAGAAACCTACCACCATGAACAAAATCATTTATCGCGACCCGAATGTCACGATTTTTCAAAGCGCACTGTTCCAAACCAATTCCACGGTGGTTGTTACAGAAGATGTGGTGTTGGTGTTCGACCCGGCTTGGTTGCCCGACGAAGTGGAGGCTATTCGTCAGTATGTGGAGAGTATTCGGGGCAAAAAGCATGTGTTCCTGCTTTTCACGCATTCTGATTTCGACCACATAATAGGTTACGGTGCGTTCAAGGCTGACAAGGTTTTTATGTCCAAAGCCATGGCTGAAAACCCTGATCACGAACGTTGTGTGGAGAAATGTCTTGAGTTTGATGAGCAGTACTACATCCAGCGCCCCTACCCTGTTGTTTATCCTAAAGGAGATTTTCTGGTTTTCCGCGATGGGGTGCAATACCGCTATGGTAATACCAAAATGTCGTTTTACCTAACGCCTGGCCATACGGCTGATAGCATGATGGTGATCGTGTGGCAACTTGGCCTTTGCATCGCAGGCGATTATTTGTGCAATTGCGAATTTCCCTTCATTTACCACAGCAGTGTGGATTACGAACAGACGCTGGAGAAACTCCCCCGTATTCACGATCGCAATTGGTTCACTAGAATGGTGCCCGGCCACGGCGATCCCGCGTTGAATATCAACGACTGGCTGCAACGGCGCACGGAAGCACAGGCTTACCTTTTCGCGCTTCGTGAGAGCATCGCCACAGGCGTGGCCTTTGATGAAGATTCATTGTGGTCACGGTATAGTTTTCCTCGTTTACAGCGCAAATATCACCAGGACAATATTGCCCTCATGACGCGCGAATACGAGCAGGCTTTGTGGGTGTGGGACCCCGATTTTGAACTTACCTCCCCTATTATGCAAGAAACATACATCTCGAATACTCCAGCAGTTGACACCGATGACGAAGGCTGAAACTCGTGCTTGGCTTGAAGCGCAAATTCTGGTAGAGCACAGCAAGGCTCAGACAATGCGCATCGTCCGATGGGTCGGCCACGGTGCCGCTTACTCCGACATATCCATCGTATGGTAGACATTCAGCACATCGTCGTCGTCTTCGAGCCGGTCAATGAGTTTTACGACGGCTTCCACCTCTGCATCGTCCAATTTTTTAGTAGTGTTGGGGATGTATTCTAGTGCAGCACTTGTGGTTTCAATGTTGCGGTCTTCCAAGGCTTTTTGAAGCGCCCCAAAGTCTGTAAATGCACAGAGCAGCACAATTTCATCTTCTTCGCGTTTGAGTTCTTCCAAGCCTGCATCAATGAGTTCAAGTTCAAGCTCGTCCCATTCATGGCCTTCCGTTTTTGCCTTGAACACACCTTTGCGGTCGAATAGAAACGAAACGCTGCCAGAAGTACCCAATGCCCCGCCACAGCGATCGAAATACATCCTCACATTGGCGACTGTACGGGTTGGGTTGTCGGTAGCTGTTTCTACCAGAACTGCCACCCCGCCAGGGCCTTTGCCTTCATAGATTAGTTCCTGGAAGTTTTCAGCTTCTTTGCCCGAGGCTTTTTTAATAGCGCTTTCGACGTTTGCTTTTGGCATGTTTGCCGTTTTAGCATTCTGAATGGCACCACGAAGTCGGGAGTTGTATTCAGGATTTGGCCCTCCTGTTTTGACGGCCAGTGCGATTTCTCGCCCGATACGGGTAAAGGTTTTGGCCATACCGGCCCAACGCTTAAATTTTCTTTCTTTGCGGAATTCAAACGCGCGTCCCATGAATAGAGTGGTAAGTGATAAATGTTGAGTGCAAAATGTTGCAAGGAGTCTTGCTTAAAGCGCCGTAAAAGTAGACAAAGCCTTCGCAACAAAAATTGATTTTCAAGGAAGATGTTTGGGGACTTTTTAGAAAAGGGTGGCACACCTTTCCATCCTCTATTCAATGATTTGGAATTTCAGGTGTGCCGTATCTCCTTGAACCCGCTCTGTTTGGCATTGTTTAACCAATCTCTAATCCAAATTCCGAAACACACCGATGTATCTTTGCCCATCTTTTTTTTAACCTAAATCTTTTTCCCATGAGAAGTCTTTTCCTTGCAGCAACTCTTTTCGCTTTGCTTTTTCCTTGTATGGTTCATGCCCAAAAGGGTAAAAAGGTGGAAGTCGAAATTTCCAGCGACGTGCTCAAAACCGCCGAATGGGCCGCTTTCAAATACATGGATAATATATACCTGGCTCAAAGCGGCGACCAAAAAGCCATTAAAGCTCTCTTAGAGTTTAGTGCCTCGCTCGACGGTGTCGAAACGCTCCAACACGCAACTACTTGTATCGAACTCATCCCGATCATCAAGGATGAAAAATTTGGTTCCATTGTCTCTATTTTAAAGCCCAAACTCAAAACAGCGCTGCTTGATCGCTTTCAATTGGCACAGGCGCGCACCAAGAAAGAGGAATTGCGCAAGCCGTTTCAGGAATGGGCACCCCTTACATGGAAGGCACTTAATGGCGAGAAGGTTGCCTGTAGTTCTTGCATGAGCCAAGGTACTGTAACCAAACCAGGCGCCCAAAAACCAACGCCATCGTCCGGTTTAGAAGTAACTGAACCTGTCATCAGCTCAGAAAAGCAATGATGTTAAATCGTTTAGGTTCAATCCTTTGGCTAGCCATTCTGACAAGTTTGCTCTGGCAATGCTCCACAATCGGCTCAGTCAAAACAACAGCGGAACAAGATTTTCGGCACCTCGTAAGCTTCATGGTGGGTGATTTTAGCAGCCAAGCCCAAAGCCAGCAGGATTCCGATTTTTACGATATTCGATTGCACATCCGCCCAATTTGGAAACATGACAAGGCCAATCATTGGCTTTATGTGGAACAAGCCACCGCCGCTGCCGAATCCAAGCCCTATCGTCAGCGGGTTTACAAGGTAGAAAACGACGGCAAAGACGGTTTTAAAAGCATCGTGTACACCCTGCCTGAGCCAGCCAATTGGGCCGGAAAATTCAAAACGCCCGAAGCGTTTGACCGTTTGAAACCCACTGATCTGAACTTGCGCGAGGGTTGCACCGTTTTTTTAAAAAAACAAAAAGATGGCTCATTTGCCGGGGCCACACAAGGAATCGGCTGCGAGAGCACCCTCCGTGGCGCAAATTATGCCTCCTCGAAAGTTACCATCACTAAAACCGAACTCCGGAGTTGGGACCAGGGTTTCAACGAAAAAGGCGAACAGGTATGGGGAGCGACGAAAGGCGGGTATGAATTTGTCAAAAATTGACCACATTGTTCACACTTACCACACTGACCACATTAATACAAATGGCTTTCAGAATTTACACCAAAACAGGCGATAAGGGCGAAACCGCCCTCTTTGGCGGACGGCGGGTGCCCAAAAGCGACCTGCGAGTGGATGCTTATGGCACGGTAGACGAGCTCAATTCGTTTATAGGTCTTTTGCGCGATTCAGTTGAAAACCAACACGTTAGGGACATATTGGCGCATACTCAGCACCGACTTTTTACCCTGGGCGCACACCTGGCCTCCGACCCAGCCAAACACCCGCCCACACCCGACCTTTTAACAGCCGACATCGAACTTTTGGAAACAGAAATGGATACGATGGACGCGCAATTGCCCACACTCAAGAATTTTATCCTTCCCGGCGGACACCCAACAGTGTCTGTTTGCCATGTTTGCCGCACCGTATGCCGTCGCGCCGAACGTCTGACAGTCGCACTCGTTCAATCGGGCGAGCCTGTGGAGGATTTAGCACTGCAATACCTTAACCGGCTTTCTGACTATTTCTTTATGCTGGCGCGTTTTTTAGCAAAGGATTTGGGGGTGGAAGAAGTGGTCTGGAAAAACAGGTAAATTATCGCTGAATTGGATGATATTAACTTCAAGTGTTACAAAGTCCCCCGCAATTCCTGCTCGCGCTCTATCGCTTCGAAAAGCGCTTTGAAATTCCCCTTGCCAAAAGACTTTGCTCCCCGGCGCTGTATGACTTCAAAAAAAACAGTCGGTCGGTCCTGAATGGGTTTTGTAAAAATCTGGAGCAGATAACCATCCTCGTCACGGTCAATAAGGATATTAAGGGCCTTTAAATCTTCTAAATTTTCTTCAATTTCCCCAACACGATCTAGTACATCGTCGTAGTACACTTCTGGAACGTAGAGGAATTCTACCCCGTTGGCACGCATTTGTCCCACGGTCTTTAGAATATTATCGGTAGCCACCGCAATGTGTTGAACGCCCGCTCCCTGGTAGAAATCGAGGTATTCTTCGATCTGGCTTTTTTTCAATCCTTTGGCGGGCTCATTAATTGGGAATTTGATGTAGCCATTGCCATTGCTCACTACTTTCGACATGAGTGCGGTGTATTCTGTGGAGATGTCTTTGTCGTCAAAAGTGATGAGCAGTTTGAAGCCCATCACGTCTTGATAAAACTTTACCCACTTATTCATGCCACCAAGTTCGACATTGCCCACGCAGTGGTCCACATACTTCAAACCTACTGATTTTGAAGGATATGCGTTCTCTCGCGGTTCGTAGCCAGGCATAAATATGCCCTTGTAATTTTTCCTTTCTACGAGGGTATGAATGGTGTCCCCATAGGTTTTGATGGCCGCCAACACGACTTCACCATCCTCGTTTCGCAAGGTTTTGGGCGCAAAAGCCGCCTCTGCCCCGCGAGAGATTGCCGTGTTAAAAGCTTGTTCCGCATCGTCTACCCAAAGCGCCAGCACTTTCACTCCATCCCCGTGTTCAGCTACATGCTGTGCGATTTCGGTGCCTGGCAGCAAAGATGCCGTTAGCACGATCCGGATTTTTTCTTGCTGCAGCACATAGCTAACCCGGTCGCGCACGCCCGTTTCAGGACCAGCGTAGGCTACGATTTCGAATCCCAAGGCCGCCTGGTAATACATCGCGCTTTGTTTGGCGTTGCCGACATACAATTCAAGGTGGTCGGTACCATTGATGGGGAAAGTATCGGAGTTGGTTGTAACATTGGCGGGGGCGGTAAGTGGTGCGTTCAGGACTTCCATTTAAATTAAGAATAAGTGATTCAACAAAATTTGGCTACAAAAGTAGGCAAAGGCTCGAAAGTCGCCCCTTACTTATTTGCCATTTCCAAAAACCGGTCGTTCGTCTTTTTGCCCCAATTAGGGTAAATGTTGGTGACTGGTTTGAAAGCCTCAAACTTGGCAGCAGCGGTTTCCAGTGTTGCCTTGGCCTTTACCTTGTCTCCGCCCCACTGTGGCGGCGTAAAGAGCAGCGTTACTCCCTCCTGCATATAAACGCGAGGATTTTCGGGGTCAAGACTTTTGGCTTTTTCAAGTTGAAGAGATGCTATTGGGCTATATTTTTGTCCATTGACCACAGGATTGATCCTTATGTAAAGTCCTGAAATCATGCTTTTGAGCACATAGATTTCAGAATTTTCAGGGTTCAAGGCATCCGCCTTGGCGATGAAATCGTCGGCTCGTTTTGCAAAGAGTTCGTACATGGATTTGTCCTGACTCAGATTAAAAGCCATAGTTTGACAAAATGCCACATAATAATGCGGCAACCATTCTTTGGTTTCTTTTTGGGCAATGCGCTCAAAGTTATTGGAGGTCGCCAGCCACTGCTCGGCTGTTTTCAGGGTGTCTATGCCCGAAAGGGCCTTTTCCATGGCTTTGACGAATTTTTCGTTGGGCGTTTGCGCCTGCAATAAAAGGGCAAAAAGAAAGAGTGTGGTAATTGATAGTGCTTTTTTCATAGTTGAAATTATAGTGAATGATGGATTGGGTCAGTTCTGGTTGTCCAACACCTCCTGTCGCCGATCTGTGCCCCAACTGAAAAACGCCCCGACAAAGAAAAACTGTTGGGCAGCGGGGGTGATGGCAGTACGCATAGTCCCATCGGGCGAATAACGGTAGCCAAATATTTGCTCCTGGTTGAGCACATTCGTCACACCTACCACAAACACGGTAAAGGCTTTACGAACCATCGTGAGGTAACTGGCATTGATACTCAGATTATTATATGCGGGAGTTCGTTCCGTCAAGAACTCGACGGAGTCGTCTGGATTGTAATAAGGTCGCCCCGTGGCGTAATTATAGGCCATGCCGATGCTGGTTCTTATCTTGGGGAAAAATTTTTTCGCTACCAAGCTCGCTACATGGTTGGCTGCAAAAGTGGGCTGCGCTTCCGAAGGATACCATTGGAATTGCCGTTTTGTATCAAGCCAAGAGTAGGAAACCCAATAATCAACGCCGCGCAAAGTTTTTTTGTCGCGGTAAAACAATTCCAGTCCCTCGGCATAACCTTTCCCATTGTTGGCGAGCGTGCCACGGGAGGTCACAAGGTCCTCATATTTTTTGTAGAAGCCTTCTAGGCGAACCGTTCGGTCGTCCTTAATGTATTGATAATTAAGAATATAGTGTTCTGCCTTTTGGAAGCCAGGTACCGCGCCGTCAAACTGACCTTGCCAGCGCAGCAGGCTGTCGCCCTTTTGGTAAAAGTGTCCCCAGGCAAATGAAACCTGGGAAGCATCTGCCAATTTGTAGGCCAAGGATACACGCGGTGAAAGCCTAGCCTGGTCCAAAAGGCTTGAGTGTTCGCCGCGCAGCCCCAATCGCGCCACCAGTTTTGTGGTAATATAAAGGTCCGATTCTGCAAAAACTGCACCATAGTGGTCCCGCAAATCGCTCCCGAAGCCACGCTGATTCTCAAAATCATCGGTGGCATATTGGTACTCCCCACCAAAGTGCAAGGTAGTAAGTCGGCCAAAAAAACGCGTAGCCACCGCCCGAACCTGTGTCAAGGAGTTTTGAATATTGAACGTATCAGGGTTCAGAATGCCCGTATTGTAGGAGGTCGCAATATCATTGCGGTCCTGCGAGAAGGAGGACCCCAGGTTCAATTTCCATTCCTCATTGAGGAAACCCACCCAACTCAGGTTGGTGTATGCATTGGCATTTTTCACCTCGAAACCGAAAATGCTGTCGTTGGGGGCTTTGACATTAAAACCCACCCGCCCTGTGTTGAAGTAGCCGTAAAACTTTAAAAGCCCGATTTGTCCTGTTTTTTGGCGAAAAAAGCCCTCCGTTCCGATGTATTCCGGTTTGTGGGTAAAATCTGGGATTTGTTTTACCAAAGAAAAATAGGGGCCGAGATTGGTGTAATTGATGCTCCCTCCTACGGCGCGACCTTTGTCTTTCCAGAGTTTTTGTTGCCCAAAACCCAGTCCTACGCAGGATACAGCAATTGTGCCAGCCGAGCGTTCGGGCAAATCTTGCGAATCTAAAATCAGTGCCGACGACATTCCTTGACCATACTGCGCCGAATACCCGCCTGTGCTGAAAATGGTACCTTTGAACAGAAACGGGCTGAAACGCCCCCGTGCCGCATAATCCGGCGTGCTCGCTGTAAATGGATTGCGCACCAACATACCATCAATAAAGGTCTGCGCTTCCGTGCCACTGCCCCCCCGGACAAAAAGCCCTTCCTGATCGCCCGTAGAAACCTGCGCGCCCGGCAGTGTTTTCAGTGCCGCGTAGGTGTCGCCTCCGGCAGAGGCGGTCGTCACGATGTCGAGTGGTTTTAGCACGGTTACCTTGCGCTCGTCGCTGGCCTCAAATGACCCTGCCGTGATGACCACGATTTTGAGTTCGTTGAAACTTTCGCGCAAAACCGGATTAAAATCGAACACACCACCTTGCAAGCTAACTTGTTGGGAAACAGAATCATAGCCCAAATATTTCACCATCAAAACTTGCGTTCCCGATTCTTCGGTGTCGAATTGAAAGTTGCCTTCAGCATCGGAGGTTGCCCCGTCGTAGGTGTCGAGGAGAAAGATGTTTGCCCCAACAAGCGGCTCTTTGGATTTGTCGAGCACACGGCCTTGGATGGTAGTTTTTTGGGCAAAAAGAGCAGTGTAAAAGAGGAAG
>Ga0209181_10005357_pt1 | contig 18513 bp, 15 predicted proteins | sample MAT05_FD_187208 | JGI IMG/M metagenome (GOLD analysis project Ga0209181, IMG submission 187208) | Freshwater microbial communities from Lake Fryxell liftoff mats and glacier meltwater in Antarctica - MAT-05 (SPAdes) (version 2) | ecosystem: Environmental > Aquatic > Freshwater > Ice > Liftoff...
TGAACAACCGGATCTTTTTGTGTCGACAACGATTTTATCAACGCTTGTCGGACAATTTCTTCATCACTGAATTTACCCAAAGCCTCCAGCGCAGCCAACCGCACATTTGTGTTAGTATCTTCATTCATTGTTTTCACTAGTACATTTACTATCTGATCATCCGCTGTCTTCAACTCATAAGCCACTGAAACACCAATCATACGCTGACTGGCTGACTGCTGATCATCAATCTTTGCCAACATCATTTGTCTATTCTCTTTTATTTTTTCCTCCAGTACTGCAATTCTGCGATCACGTTCATTATTCAAGTTAATCCAGTAGCCAATACCCAAACTCATCATTACAAATACAACACCGGCCGCAACCCTATAAACTGCTGGTGAGAAGAAAACCTGGCGTCCTTTACTTTGATTCTGAATTTCCTTTTGAAGTGCTCTTTCAAATTCAGTTTTCAATTTAGAAGATGGTTCTATAGGTGCTACTTGATCAATCGCTTGAATCACTTCACGCAGTTGGTCATAAAGTGTAGCAAGCTCTTTATTCCTTGCTATCTCCTGCTCAAAAGCAATTCGCTCTTCAGTCGTTCCCTTTCCATCTAGGTATACAATGATTCTATCTTCCCACATTTCCTTTTCCATATTCATAACTTTTCGAGTTCAAAATAATTTTCGCGTAGTTGGCCAATAGCGCGATGTACTTTTACTTTCACGTTCGCCACGGTCATATCTAAAAAGCCTGCTACTTCTTCATACTTTAAATGTTGAAATCGAGTAAGCACCAAAAGCTCTCGATAATCATCGGGCAGTTGCGCCAGTGCCCGAATCAATTTCTTTTCATTCTCCTCTTGCTCCATCGCATCCAGTACATCAGGTAATTGATCCATTATTTTTTCTACTTCCAATTTCACCGGGCGTTGTTTCTGTTGTCTGTAATAGTCCGCAAATCCATTACGTGCCATTTGGTATATCCACGATTGAAATTTCATTTCGGGGTTGTAGGTGTGCCGATACTTGAGCATGCGCAGAAAAACATTTTGTGTTAAATCTTCCGCCACTTCCCTATCGGACGCCATCCGCGCCAAAAAATTGAAAATTCGCTTATTATACCGCTCAAAAAGTATGGTGGCCTGTTGGAGATCTCCGTTTTTCACGGTCTCCATAACATGTTCATCGCTCATCAGGTCTATGCTTTTTGTCACGTTTCGAGTTAGTTACCAGCATAGTAAGGAAAGGTTACAAAATAAGATAACTGTGAGGAAATTGATGGAAGGCGAAAAAATCAAACTTCTCAAATGTCAAATGTCCATCGAATTCCTGCCTCTAAATAAAAGTTAGTAAACCAAGTTGGATTAGTTGGCAATGGCAAATTGTTTTCAAGCACGGTAGCACCGCTACCTTCTAACAATATGGATCTCTCCTTCCTAAAGAAAATAAACCCCGATTTGTCATATAGGTACAGTCTGTTTTCGCGATTTACCGGAACATAATATCCAGCGTTAACAAAAAGTGATTTTAGTCCGCCTATCTTTTTCTCAATGGAAACTGATGGCTTAATTGAAACTACTCGTTCGCCTACCAAAAATCGAAGTTGTTCTGCATCGATCTCGCTACCATCAAAAATAAACTCGCCTTCATTTTTAAAAGTGGGAAAGTTCCATGCAAAATTATGGCTACCAAAACTGAATTCAGGTCGCAACAGCAACGGTCGCCCTCGTTGGTTTAGCAACATAGAATAACGCAACCCAACATGCCTGCTTTTAAATTCATACTTTTTTGAAAGATCAACGACACTTGACGTAAATAGCTGCCAGCGTCTATTCAATCTAAAAGAGAACTCATTTGATAGCAGTAAGGGAAGTCTAAAACTTTCGAGTGAAGCATTAAAGTTTAACGTATTAACACCCGAATTGTAGGTAAGAGAAAGCTGAGTTGGGTCGATAGAATAAGGCAACAACTGAGTACCATAGCTAAATCCCAAACGTGTGACAAACTTAATTATCTTTTCACCTTTAGAAGAATAGGTTAGATTGCCTTGCGGATTATTTTGTTGTGGTAGTGAAAGAGTATCATTCAAAAGTTGATTGCGTTTTTGTTCTGTTATATAGGGAGTTATCTGAGCCTTTAAACTGGAATCCTGCACAAGCGTTGTAGTGCCATCCCAAAAATCAGTTTTAAAATTGTTTGTGAGTTGAGAGAAAATATCTGTGTATCCCATTCTTTCCATAAATGGGAGAAGGGTAACCGAATCACTTACTATTTTTGTCGTTACAAATTCACCTGCTATGATCGTATTAGCTTTTAGCCGTTTATTATAATCTCTTCTATGAATATTCAAATATTGCAAAAACCATTTTCCATTAAACTCTTTATACAAAACCTGGCTACTTCTTTCCATGCTTTTTACATGAGATAAAAAGTTGCCTCCAATGGAATCTCTGCCATCCCAACTAAATTCGGTGCGCAGGTAGGCTTTACTTTCTTTTTCGATAAATAACTTGCCAGTAGTACCACCCTCCTTTTTTTCAAATCCAATTATCCAAACCTCCTTCCCATCATTTAGCGTAGTTGTAAGTAATTGGTATTGATAATTCTTTCGATCTGGTTTTAACACATCCCACCTATTCTTTACAGCATCGGCTGATATTGGAAGAAATACACCTCCATAGTAAAGTGTATTTCTAGTCGTATCGCCTGTCGCAAAATGATTAACGCGCGACTTTAAAACTTTTACATTTCCTTTTTCATTTTTAAACTGATACCCGCTTCCTTGCACTTTCAATTGGGCTTCGCCATAGTATAAGTAAATATCATTTTCATTTTTCAGGCTCTCACGGAAAAAGCCTTCAAGTTCATAAGGCTCTTGCGTATAATTTCTTTCAATGCTTTTATAGGCGTCTCGCAAAAACACGATAAGCGAACTATCAGGCATAATAATAACATCTTGTAGTTGGCGACTCTCAGGTTTTAAAGAAATAATTGTAACGTGAGAAACTATGGGAATTGAAATTTCCTTTGTCGAATACCCTAAGTAAGAAATTCGCAAGTTTGAATCAGCATACTTTTCGGGAATGGTTAACTTGAAATCACCTTCTGCATTGGTAGTGGTTCCTCTGGATGTTTTTTGGATTTGAATATTTGCATAAGGAAGTGGTTGTCCTGTTTCCGCATCTACTATCCTGCCATTAATTTCAAAATCCTGACCAATACTTGAAAATGACAAGGCTAAAAAAACAGCCAAGCAAAAGGTTTTTAGGCGATTCATATAATCAAATATAATCAAGTCCGATTTCCCCGAAACGTCTTGGGCGTTACTCCAATATACTTTTTAAAGAACCTGCCGAAATAGGAATTATCTCCAAAGCCTAGTTTAAAAGAAATTTCTGACACCGTCAGTTTTGTATGTGCCAATAAACGCTTGGCTTCCAACAAAACAGTTATTACTTACATGCGCCCCTTTAAAGTGGGCAATCGGATAAAAATCAGAGAACTTTCGGGCGATGTTTTGGAAAATCATTAATGGTTACACAAATACACTCGATCAAAAACGAAAACATTGCAATCCCAAACTCACCAATATCATCAGGCCTCACCATGAACTATACAACATCTGCCAAAGAAACGGGGCTTCTACTTGATACCGGAATTACAATTGGGTACGATGTGCCTTGGAAGCAAGTACACGAACTTTTAATAAAAGCCGCCCTTGCCACCAACGGAATTATGCAGGACAAAAATCACAAGCCGTTTGTATTCCAAACGAGTTTGGATGACTTTTATGTTGCCTATCAGATTAATGCATTCACCGAACAATCGCATCGCACGGCTGGCATCTACTCAGATCTTCATCAGAACATGCAGGACTTTTTTAATGAAGGTGGTGTTGAAATTCTATCGCCACATTGTCGTTCTGCCCGCGATGGAAAAATGACAAGCATTCCGGCAAATTATTTGTCGAAGGATTACCAGATACCTTCTTTTAATGTTTCAATGAAAAATCCGCAAGACGAAAAAAAATAAAGGGCATCTCTAAAAACTCCGCTTACCCTTCTCTTTTGGAGAAGGGGCAGGGGGTTGAGGTAATGAGAGTAAGGGTTTTTAGAGATGCCCTAAATATAATCTGCGACAGATTATAATCTTTAATAAACTTGCACTAAAGTTTAACCAAAATGACCACAACAAAAAATTCCCGTAGAAAATTTATTGCAACTGCTTCTTTATTAACTTTGGCTCCTGCCTTTGAAGCATTGCCCATGAAAAAAGAAAAACAAGTACTCGTTCATCATGTATTCTTCTGGTTAAAGAATGCCGATTCAAAAGAAGATCTCTCTAAATTAGTTGCGGGAGTGAAAAGTTTGGCAAAAATTGAAACCATTCGCACGATTCATATAGGCGTTCCCGCCTCAACTGAAAAACGCGATGTGGTTGATGCTAGCTACTCCGTATCGGAGCTTATGTTTTTTGACGATGAGGCTGGACAAAAAATTTATCAAGATCATCCGGTCCACCAAAAATTTATTGCCGACTGCTCGCACCTTTGGGATAAGGTGGTGGTTTATGATGTGATTAATGTGTAGTTGAATAACCGCTGAGGTAGAGGAGGGACAGAGAGATTAACGTAATTTTTTTTCTTTGTCCGACAATCTCTGGCTACCTTCATTAATCTACTTTCTCGCTAAACTCTCTGTGATCTCAGCGCCTATCTTTGCCAACGCTTCTTGTAGGCAGAACTCTGCGGCTAATAGAATCCTCTTTCTGCCAAAGCCAAAAATTCTGTTGAGCAATCTGAAAATTCTTTAGGTACGAATTCTGGAAATTTATCGTTTTGCCGTCACTAGATGATGTCATAAGTTAATGTGTTTTGATAAAGACAACTCTCTTCTGCTTTACCCCTACTTTTGGTGAATCGCATAACCTCCTCTATCTTCCCGCCCGTGAAAAAAGAAACGGCTTTAGCTTATTTTTGTCTTGCATCCATCTCACTTATCTGGGGCACCACTTTTCTGGTGATGCGGATTGGTGTTACGCATTTTCCCCCATTCTTGTTTGCGGCAATTCGGCAGTTGGCAGCGGGTTCGCTTCTGGTTGGATTCTTTCTCCTTATTAAAGGTGAGAAATTTCCCTCTCTTACCACGCTCCGCATTCAAGCTTTTCGTGGATTTCTGATGATTACCTGTGGAAACGGCTTAGTGTCATGGGCGGAAGTTTTTGTAACGAGCGGCTTGGCAGCAATCATTTGTTCCACCATGCCGATCATGGTAATTCTAATCAATCTTTCAATAAATAGAAACGAACAGCCTACCTGGTTGGTAACTTTCGGTTCGCTTACCAGTCTAGCTGGAATCATTTTAGTGTTCAGTGAATTTCTGTCAGACTTTGTCAACCCCAGTTACCGGGTCGGTATACTGCTAATATTCACAGCCACCTTAACCTGGGCGATGGGTAGCATACTCACAAAGCGCACCATTGAGAACTCCAATCCATTTCTCAATGCAGGGTTGCAAATGTTTTTTGGTGGATTGTTTTGTCTGCCTTTCAGCTTGGCATTTGATAACTTACATCACATAGTATGGACCAATGAAGTCTTCTTTGCATTGACCTATTTAATTTTGATCGGTTCGATAACAGGGTTTAGCATGTATGTCTATACTCTTAGTAAACTGCCCATTACGATAGCATCTCTTTATTCATACATCAACCCACTTGTTGCTGTAGTTTTAGGCTGGTTAATTCTTGATGAAAAATTGAATCTAAAAATTGGAATTGCGTTTTTGATAACCGTTTCCGGAATATATCTGGTGAACTTTGGCTATCAGCAACAAAAGAAAAAGCAATATCAGTCATTATAATTATAAGTATGATTTCTAAAATCAGTTTTCATCCTGTCGAAAAAATTAACTCAGATAAACCCATATTCTCGATATTAATTCCATCCTGGAATAATCTCGACTACCTAAAATGTTGTGTTCGGAGCATTCAGAAAAATTCAAAGTATCAGCATCAAATAATCATCCATGTAAACGAAGGTAAAGACGGAACGCTTGAATGGGTTAAGGAACAAAGATTAGATTACACTTATTCATCAGAGAACGTTGGAGTTTGTTATGGATTTAATTCACCAGCTTCGTTAGCTAAGTCCGACTATATTCTACTTTCTGACGATGATTATTACTTTGCACCTGATTGGGACTATTATTTGTTGGAAGAAATCAAAAAACTAGATCACATCTACTTTTGCATTTGTGGAACAATGATAGAGCACAGCCCAACTCAGTATTCAAGCATGATTGCTCCACACAACTATGGGAAGACTGTAAAAGAATTTGATGAAAATAGATTTTTACGTGAATACAGTACTCTTTCATTTGACGATTGGAACGGAACCAATTGGTATCCGCTTGTACTCCATAAGTATATTTGGAATTTGATTGGCGGACTAAGCACCGAGTTTACCCCCGGCATGGCATCCGATCCGGATATGATGGTGAAACTCTGGCACTGTGGCGTGCGGTATTTTAAGGGTGTTAGCCAATCAAGAGTATACCATTTTGTTTCGCGTAGTACTGCCCGCGTAAAGAAAAATGATGGCAACAAACAATTCTTGCTAAAGTGGGGACTCGCTAAATCAACCTTTTTTGATTTGTATTTAAGGCTTGGCCAAAAATTTAATGGCTACACACAGGAACCCGATACAAAAGGGTTTGAAATAAAATTACTTCGCGATAAGCTGAAGCGTTTATTTTCCGTTTGGAAATAAAAAACCATTAAGATAGTGAAGGAATTAAGCGCATTAAGATACCAATCTCTTCATTTATTAAATGACTTAATGGTAAAAATTACCAACCTTTTTTAATCACCTCGCAGATGTAATTAACATTTGCTTCCGTTACTTTCATGTGCAAAGGCAACACAATATAACGTTCCTCAACAGCGTCCATATTAGGTAGGTCATTCCTGCGACCGCCAAAAATGCTATAGCGATCATTTCGAAAGTGCACCTGGCTCGATTCAATTTTTTTATCGCGTAATGCGCGCATAAAACCAAGTCTGTCTTTATCAACTATAACGGTGCACAACCAGGCTGCGTGCGTTCGGTCAGTGCAGTCAGCTCCAACTACCTTAATACCTGATACACCTTTCAATCCTTTTTTATATGCTTCAAAAATTCGCTGTCTGTAAGAAAGTATTTCATCAAACTCCGCCAGTGAGGCTAACCCTAAGGAGGCGCTGATGTCAGTCATCTGGTATTTGTACCCCACTTCAGTAATATCATTTTCCCAGGTTCCTTTTTGTTTGTCTGATCGATCGATGCCAAACCAACGAATTCGTTCTGCTTTTTGAACCAAATCATTGTCTTGCAAGATCAACATCCCGCCATCACCTGTTGTGATATGTTTAATGGCTTGAAAAGAGAACATCGTAAATCGCGAAATCTCGCCAATTTTTTTTCCTTTGTACGTTGCACCTGGAGCATGCGCAGCATCTTCAATTACAGGAATCCCCAATTCTTTCGCCACCGCATGTAACTCATCCATATCGCAAGGCAAGCCGCCATAATGCACGCAAACGATAGCTTTAGTTTTTTCATTTGCCAATTTGCGCACATGCGCTACACTAATGTTTAAAGTTTCCGGATCAACATCGGCAAAGCGAATAATAACACCCATATATAAAAAAGGAATGTTGGTAGCGGTACAAGTAAATACAGGAACAATTACTTCATCGCCAGGCTGAAGTCCTGCCAAAATATAGGCAAGGTGTAATGCATCCGTGCCTGATCCAACAGCAATAGATTTTCCTGATCCAGCGAATCGCTTAGTAAATTCATTTTCAAACTCGGCAACTCTTGGACCCTGACCAATCCATCGCGAATGTAAAACCTTCGTTACCTGTTCAATTGCTTTTTCAGGTACATGCGGATAAAACAATACAATACCTTCCGACTCATGCATTACGGGCAGTTCGTTCAAGGGCTTTTCATGCTGCATAGGTGGAGTTATTTAAGTGCTGGCAAATTTAATCCAAAAAAAGAAAGCCCCGTATGGAGCTTTCAGTATTTAAAATTTTGATTCGTTAAGCTCAAATATTCGGCTGGGGAGTAGTTCTTAAATAAGGTTTTATTCTTGTATGCCCTTTCGGGAATTTAGCAGCTATGTCTTCATCTTTAACAGCAGCCGTAATAATTACATCCTCACCTTGTTTCCAATTTGCAGGAGTGGCCACACTATACATGGCAGTTAATTGTAAACTATCTATTACACGGATGATTTCATCGAAATTACGGCCAGTAGATGCCGGATAGGTGATAGTAAGTTTTACTTTTTTATCGGGTGCAATGACGAATACCGACCGCACAGTAAACTTATCACTCACCTGTGGGTGAATCATGTCATACAGGTTCGACACTTTAAAGTCTTGATCGGCAATAATGGGAAAATTCACATGTGTTTTTTGTGTCTCATTTATATCGCCAATCCATTGCTGATGCGAGCTCACCGAATCAGTACTTAACGCAACTACTTTTACATTTCGTTTGTCAAACTCAGCACGCAACTTAGCTACGGCCCCTAATTCGGTGGTACAAACCGGGGTAAAATCAGCCGGGTGCGAAAAAAGAACTCCCCAGCTATTTCCTAACCAATCATGAAATTTGATAGGTCCTTCTGAGGTCTCTGCTGTAAAATCGGGTGCAATATCTCCTAATCGTATTGACATAATATTGTGTTAAATGAAGGGCAAATATAACTCTACTAACTTTATATACTAATAGAGACTATTCTTTACTCAGGATATTTTCACGTTTGACGATTTTTGCAAGTGTACTTTCCGACAAGATTCGCAGGGTTTCATCCCGAACACCAACAAAACTATCGCGAATACCGCAGGTTTTTTCATTGAGGCACTCCTCACAGGGCTCGTAGTAATTAAGTGAAACACACGGCAACATGGCGATGGCGCCATCCATTAGCCGCATGATTTCCATAAGGTTAACATCCTCAGGATTTTTGTATAGGTAATAACCTCCACCCTTCCCTTTTTTGCTATGCAACACTTTTGCATTTCTTAATTCCAATAAAATAGCTTCCAAAAATTTCTTTGGTATGCGCTGCCTATCTGCAATCTCCTGTATGTGCACCGGACCTTGCTGATATCGTTCTGCCAAGTAAATCAGGGCATGAATAGCGTATTTACATTTCTTCGAGAGCATAGAGGCTTCAAGATACATTAATTACAAAATGAGACAAAAGTCAGAGCTGCATTCCTGTTTGGAAATCCGGATATAGTTTGGAGTGTACAGGTTTTTTTCAACCTTTGGGCTGCACATAAAGTCGTAAAGCCTTGGTCGTTTCTAAACCACAAACAAACACGCTTGTTTCCTTCTCGTTTTTCTTGATAATCACTTTTGGCGTGTTTACGATGAACGTTATCGCGATTGTAAACAAGAGTGCCGCTTGGTATAATTACGCAGTTGCGGTATTGCTATTACCCATCGGGTTGTTTGTCGTCTACAAAATTTTTATTCGATATAAAGTAATTCGGGCAGGCAATAATTCAGTTGAGATCAGTTACCCCGTTATGCGGAAAACGGAAAAATACCCGCTTCAAACTATTGTGGCGTGGCGCGAAAACATCATCAAGACAGGCAAGAAATCAGTCTATAAACAACTTGAAATTTTATTCGACAACAAAACACGGCTAAGTATTGGGCAGAAAGAGCACACAGAATACACACGGCTTGTTCAATACTTGCAACAAAAAATACCTAAGAAAAAGACAGCAGGTGCTTAGGCCTCCAAGGTTGGTAAAGTTTTAAAACCTTTTTACTTTTGCTGCCCCTCACTCGAATTTATTACCGAGTTTGTTTTATGCCCAGGTGGTGAAATTGGTAGACACGCTACTTTGAGGGGGTAGTGCCGCAAGGTGTGCTGGTTCGAATCCAGTTCTGGGCACTCGCTGCAATTCATGGTTCAAAAATTCAAAATTTTGAACCTTGAATTTTCTAAAAAGAAAGCTTCTCTGAAGCTATCCTTTTTTTAGCACCCAGACCAGAAACCCCAGGCTCAGTTTCTCCGTGCAATTTTACAACTGAATAGAAGAACAGAGTGAAAAAAGCAAAAATTGATAGTAGGCAAAACAAGATCATAGTGGTTGCGTTTTGTTGTTCTCAAAAGTGACACAATCAAATAAATCTTTAATAACCAACAGCGAATGCAACCCACAGAAGTAATTTCTTTTGCTTTTTTGACAAACTTCATCGCTATTAGGGTTGAAAAAGTGAGGTTATTTGTAAAAAATATCCTTTAAACGTTAAAAAAACCACTTTTGGCGCGATTTTTACTAAACACAATTCTATGATGAAGCAGCTGGCACATGTAATATTTTTTGTTTTATCCACCATTCCCGCATTTTCTCAGTCGCTTGGTGGCAATACAATACCCAACAATTGGTTTTTGCTCGATCCTGAGATAGACAGTGTTCAAGGCGTGAGTGCAGAAAGAGCCTATCAAACAGTTCTAAATGGCAAACCTTCACGCACAGTTATTGTGGCCGTTATCGATTCGGGTGTTGACATCGAACATGAAGATTTGCAGGACGTAATCTGGAAAAACGAAGCAGAGATTCCAGACAACGGAATAGACGATGATAAAAATGGTTATATCGATGATGTGTACGGTTGGAATTTTATTGGTGGTGCCAATGGAAATGTAGATGCTGATACCTATGAGTTAACGCGGGAATACATTCGCCTGAAGGCTATCTATGAAAAGGTGGCCGAGAACAAGTTGAATAAGAAACAAAAAGCTGAATACGAACAATACTTAAAAATTGCTGACAAGTTCACGAAGCTAAAAGCCAAGAACGAACAACAATACAAACTCTACAATGGAATTTATACAAACATGGTTGCCAGCATTGATACGCTGAAATCATTGTTGCATGTTGATACCATAACCCCAGAAGCACTTAAAAGTTTTGAAACCAGTGAGCCCGGCTTACTTTTCGCGAAGGGCTTTCTTTTGAATGTATTCCGTAACATGGAAGAAGGTGAAAGTGTTGATGAATATCTTGTTCAACTAAAAGAAGGAGTTGATTACTATGGCGTAATTGTTAAATATGGTTACAACGAGTCATTTGACTCACGGAAGATTGTGGGTGATGATAGTAACAATCCCAATCAAAAATATTATGGTAACAACCAGGTTACTGGTCCGGATGCCACACATGGTACCCATGTAGCTGGCATCATCGCAGCCGATCGTGACAATGAATTGGGGATAAAGGGTATAGCTGACAATGTAAGGATAATGGTTATACGAGCTGTTCCCAATGGCGATGAACGCGACAAGGACATTGCCAATGCCATTTATTATGCGGTTGACAATGGGGCAAACATCGTTAACATGAGCTTTGGTAAATCATTTTCGCCACAAAAAGAAATTGTTGATAAAGCCGTTCGATATGCCGAGAAAAAAGGCGTGCTACTAATTCATGCTGCGGGTAATGACGCTGAAGATATTGATGTAGAAAAAAATTATCCGTCCAGAATTTATGCCGATGGAAAAGAAGCTAAAAACTGGATGGAAATTGGAGCCTCTTCTTCCGGTAAAAATGAAGATCTTGTGGGGAGCTTTTCGAACTATGGTAAAAAATCTGTTTCACTTTTTGCGCCTGGGGTTGGTATTTATTCAACTGTGCCTGGAGATAAATATAAAGATGAAAGTGGAACGAGTATGGCCAGCCCAACCACCGCTGGCGTTGCCGCCTTGCTCATGTCGTATTTTCCTGAGCTTACGGCAGAGCAAGTGAAGAACATTTTAATGAATTCCTCACGTAAATTTGATGGCTTGAAAGTTCAGAAACCGAATGGCGATCGTGTGAACTTTAACCAGTTAAGCATCACTGGCGGTTTGGTAAACGCTTATGAGGCAGCGAAAATGGCAGAAGAGATTAGCAAGCAAAAGCCCTTGAATAAATAAACTCTTTTTAACAGTTATTGTGCGCTAAACAAGCTCACATTTTGGTCAAAAAAAAGCCCTTGAATTTCTTCAAGGGCTTTTCAAGATAATCTGAACCTTCTTACTTTGGAAGAACAACGCCATCAATTACATGCACAACACCATTGCTACCTTTCAAATCAGCAACAATAACATACGCAGAGTTACCTGACTCGTCAGTTAATTTTACTTTTTCACCTTCTAAAGAACCAGTCAATTTCCCACCACTTACAGTTGTCAGCACGGCTTTACCATTCCCTGCTTTAATAGCTGCTACTACTGCAGCGGCATCCAAATTTCCGCTTACGACATGGTAGGTTAAAATCTTCGCCAATTGAGCTTTGTTTTCAGGCTTCAACAAAGTGGTTACAGTTCCTGCTGGCAACTTATCAAACGCTGCATTGGTTGGGGCGAAAACTGTGAAGGGGCCTTTACCTTTCAATGTAGTTACCAAATCAGCGGCCTTTATAGCAGCTACCAACGTTGTGTGATCTTTTGATCCAATAGCGATATCCACAACGTCTTTCGTTTGGCAGAACGCTACTGATGATGCGAGAGAGAACAGAATGACAAATAATTTTTTCATAATTTTTAATTTTATTTTAGTCTTTGGCCAAAGAACAATGCGCTTGCGTTTTTGTTTCTCTTTTCACAAAAAATAAATACATAATAAGAAAGCAGATTAACTGAACATTAACAATACTTATGGCGTTGCCATTCTCCTTTATAAAGAAAGGATGGCTGAAGTTCCAGTGTTACGCTTATGTGGCGTTAAATTACACGAAGGATAATGTAACACTCATCCCAATATCCTGTTAGGTTACTATAACTTAAATAATAAAAACATGAAGAACATTGTAGAGATTGCTTCAGGCAATGAAGATTTTAGTACTCTAGTGGCAGCAGTTGTAGCAGCTGGTTTAGCGGAAACACTTAGCAGTAAAGGACCATTTACTGTATTTGCTCCCACTAATGAAGCTTTTGCTAAACTTCCTGCAGGAACTGTTGAAGAATTGGTAAAGCCCGAGAACAAAGAAAAGCTGGCCGCTATTTTAACTTACCACGTAGTATTGGGAAAAGTAATGTCAACTGATTTATCGAACGGACAACAAGCGGCAACAGTTAATGGACAAGAAATAACAATCTCTATTGATGGTGGCGTAAAAGTTGATGGTGCTAATGTAGTAACAGCCGATCTTGAAGCATCGAATGGCGTAATCCATGTGATTGATTCCGTAATCATGCCGAAGTAATAGTAATCAATCCAATTAGACCGTGCAGTAAGATTGAATCATTACTGCGCGGTTTTTTAATTGAAGATAATCTGAACTTTTAAAATTTCAACGCCTCTGCAGCAGTCTCCAAACCAGCTTATTAAAATCGTTACCTATTGCAACTTTGTTGCAGTTTTAGAAAAAACGTGTGCGAGTGCTGCTCTAACTTTAGATCGTTTGTGCTAAAAAAGAAAAGCACCCGGTTTAGGTGCTTTGATGACATTTTGTGGCCCCGCTGGGATTCGAACCCAGGACCCATACATTAAAAGTGTATTGCTCTACCAGCTGAGCTACGAGACCTTTCTATTCTCTCTATTAGCGAATTTGCTGCTTTAAACAGCTTTTCCGTAATTGAGGTCGCAAAGGTAGCAGGATATGAAAAATATACAAACCCACTTTTTAAAAATTCTTCTGATAATCGGAGCCATTTTTTCGGGCGTGATTGTTCATGCAGAATATGTTCCTGCACAACTAAGCCGGGGCGATTCTTTGTTCGCAAAAAAACAATACACCCAATCTTTTGAACTGTATAATATCTTGTATCAAAGTGGTCGCTATACTCCGGGTATGTTATTGAAAATGGCTTACATACAGGAAGGTCTCGGCCGCATTAGTCAATCGATTTATTACCTTCAACTCTATTATAAAGCAACAAACGATGAGCAGGCATTAAGCAAAATTGAAGAACTGGCCACCAAGCATAAACTCGAGGGCTACACACCCACATTTGAAGATGTGTTTAGAAACGCACTGCAAAAATATCAGCTACCGATCCGCTTAGTACTTCTGGCCATAAGTTTATTTTTTGTCGCCTTAATGATTTATCAAAAAAGAAAACACCAAAAACCTATTGGAGCCGGTGTTGCTACCCTTTTTATGGCGAGTCTTTTATTTGTTCACGTAAATTTATTTTCTGAAACTAACGAAGGAATTGTTTCTGACAATCAAACTTATTTAATGAGCGGTCCTTCAGCGGGCTCATCAGTAATCGCCATCATTGGCGAGGGTCATCAACTGAAAATAAAAGATCAGAAAGATGTTTGGCTAAAAGTTGAGTGGCACGACAAAAATGTTTACGTAAAGGAAGACAAATTACTTCGCTCAACGTTATAGCCTATCTGTTCCTACAATTAGTTGTCCAAAAAATAATACGCCTGTATTTAAAAACTAATAGCGCAAAGAAAGCGGACCTTTGTATTGGCGATTGTTGTATTGAATGTGATAGTAGTAAACCCCGGCTGCATGATTATTTCCGCTCCACTTAAAGTCGCGATCCTTACTTTCAAAAACCAACTCCCCCCAGCGATTAACAACCGTTATCTTCTCAAAAACACCGGTACAATTATTCGGTGGCAATAGATTCACCAACACTCCACTTTCATCTAACTTAAGCATGGTGAAATAATCATTTACTTCATCCTCATTAGGTGTAAATACGTTGGGTGGAAGGAATTCGAGAGCTCCAGCGTCAACGTCCTTAATGTTTACTATCACGGCTACCGTATCTCCTTTGGCAGAATAACAACGATCGTCTGCTAGTCTAAACTTAAACGCATAAGAGTTTTCATAAACACCATCCCTAAAAATCGAACAATCGGGTTGCCAGGTAAACGTTGTCTCTACCCTACCCCTGCCTTCCACGGGAGTAAATACATAGCCTTCTGGCTTCACTTTACCTGTAGCTTCAATCAGCGTAAGCGATAGCATATCCTTATCGGGAGTTACATCACCATCAATTCCGGTTAGCAAAAATTGTATCGGTTCACCAAGAATAAAATCGACTGCTTTGTTATTGACCACATTGGTTCCTTGCTGCATGGTTAACTGCGGTGGAGCATTTAAAGGTGGAAGGATAATAACTTGAACATCCACGGTGTCAGCCTTATAGAACCTACATTTATTTGCGTTATCAACTACAATGAACTGAAATGTAAATTTACTTTTCTTATTCAGGTTAACTTTACTGCATTGAATGTCCCACTGAAAGCGTGAAGTCACTGTACCATTACCTGACACCAACGGAAACGTAATTCCTAACAGATCAAGTGAGTCGCGTTGTTTAATATCTAACACGAGCAAATCGTTATCAATCAAGTCCGCGCCTGTTACATTAAATGCAAGTGTTTCGTTAATTCTACGCTGCAAGTTAAGTACTCTTCGCTCGTGCGGATCTGCTGTCAGATCAGTATCAATAAATGGATCGGCATTGCCAGGCAGTTTTACCGAAAACCGAAATATGCGTGTGACCGGATCACCAAAATTGCAAAGGTCATTATCATTGGCAATAATTTTTACTTCGAAGTTAGTTCGGTTAGTGAAGTTATAAATATTACAAAAAGCATCAAAACGAATTTTGCCTTTCACCAATCCATTTACCCGAGGTTCATCAAACGTAACTTTAATACCTGCATCGGCTAATAAAAAACCATCGGTAGTAACTGCCATAATCAATTCATCGCCATCATCATCTCGAACTTCAAATTCCTTTTCAAAAAAATCGCCTTCATTCAATTGCACTATAGAAAGCTCTTGAATAGGATCAACAAAGTATGGATTTGAGTTGGCGGGCGGTTCAATGTTTACCGCTATTTTCAAAGTGTCGCTTAATGGCAAACTGCACGCATCATCAAAGGCAATGATACCAATCTGGTAAGGACCGCCCTCAATAAAGGGACACTGCGGAAAGCAGATCGTAAAATCCTTTGTGCTCCCATTTAGCAAAGTAGCCGAAGTAACAGCGGGAAGAATTTCGTTGATATTCTTTTTAAAATTAAGCGCCACTACCCGGATAGAAATATTCTCGCTGAAGTTAGCTTCGATTTTACTGGCATCCGGATCAGACACCTGCACCTGAATACATCGATCTGTATCAGTCACGGTATTGCTAAAACTGACCGACATGTTGTCGTTATAAGTATAGGCCGCCTCTATTAATTTTTTACCAACTATTTTTGGCGGTTCGGCTTTCGGGCAAGCATCAACTACCAGCATCTGAAAGTCGCGCCTGCTCTCGCCAATTTTTTCGCCATCCCGGAATTCATCAATCTTAACAGCGAATACAAAAAGACCTTGCGTTGTTGGCGTAGCTGTAAGCAAGCCATCTTTGCTAATCTTTAAATCAGGCTGACCATTAATAATTTTATTAAGCCCGTAGCCAAGGCGCCATTGAACCTCAGGGAAAGGCCCGGCCGAGGGTGCGGGAAGGGCAACAGCGGCAGTTGTGTTTAATGGTGTGACTAAGGTATAAACCAACGAATCATCGTCATCATCAACTCCGGCAAAATCGACATAGTATGGGCGAAACGGACACGCAAAATCATTGAGTGGCGGAAAGAGGCGCGGTGATGAATTGAGAAAAGGCTGACCATTCTTTACAACGGGTGGAAACTCAAGATAAAAAGTTTGACCCGCAGAAATGTTGGCACCTTGTGGCACTTGACTAAAGATGTTAGTGATCGTGTAGTTGCGGCAGCAGCGCTCCCACACCACAAAATATCCCTGCGGATCACTGTAATTTTCTGGCGAAAGTGAAACGGTTGTGGTATAGATTAATTTAGAAGTTATTAACTCGCCACTCGAGCATTCCGGTTGTGTATAAGGAACATTAGACTCGTTGCTTAGAGGCATGAATACCGAGCCCATAAACGCTTTATCTCTTTTTCTATATATGGTAACTGTTACATTTGGATCTTTTGCTCCAACAGAACCATTAATTTGATCAAAATAAAGAATCAAATTAAGCCGATAAGTGCTACCCGAAACATGGACTAACTCAAACTCGCCACCAACAATATGCGAAGCAACAAGCGGGAATGAAATTAGCAGAAGAAGAGTTAATAAAAATCGTTTCATCACAGGCAACCGAGCGCGAAATATAACCAATTCAAATCACAGCATAAAACCCCCCCATATTTCAGTAATTTCGCAACTCGTGAAATGTATTTAAATGAGAAAAGGCGATTTATTAGATAATGTTGAAATAGAGACCATGGCAGCCGAAGGCAAGTGCCTTGCTAAGGTAGATGGACTTGTCTTGTTTCTTAAAGGTGGCGCTCCGGGCGATATTGTGCAGGCTAAGCTAACTAAAATCAAAAGCAATTTCCTTGAGGGCACTGTCACCGCTATCCAAAAATCTTCACCACTCCGCACAGAGCCTTTTTGCGAACACTTTGGCACATGCGGAGGTTGCTCGTGGCAACACATTAATTATGAAACACAATTAAAATATAAGCAACAACAAGTTATTGACAATCTTGAACGCTTGGGCGGATTAACGTTACCCATTATTACTCCCATACTCGGATCTAAAAAAATAAATTACTACCGCAATAAGCTCGATTACACCTTTACATCCAATCGCTGGCTTACAAAAGAAGAACTTGATCGTGCCATTGAAGAAAGTCGTTTCGAAGTGGGACTAGGCTATCACATTCCTAAAATGTTTGATCGCGTGTTTGATGTAGGTAATTGTTATTTACAACCTGATCCTTCAAATGCTATTCGGTTGCTGGCAAAAAAAACAGCCGTTGAAAACAAAATTCCTTTTTTTGACTTACGCAGACAGATTGGATTTCTGCGCACACTCACCATCCGCTCATCGAGTACGGGCGAAGTGATGATTATTTTGCAAGTGACAGCTGATGAAATAAAGTGGACCGAAAAAATGCTGAAGACATTAACGGATGCATTTCCACAGATCACTTCAGCTAACTACATCATCAACAACAAAAAGAACGACACCTTTGCTGATCTGGATGTAGTCTGCTGGAAAGGCAAGTCATACATAACCGAACAAATGGAGAAACCCGATAGAAGTGGCCTGCTTCAGTTTCGTGTTGGGCCTAAATCATTTTACCAAACCAATTCCGATCAGGCACATGAATTATATAAAGTTGCCTGGCAAATGGCCGACTTAAAAGGGGACGAACATGTGTATGATTTATATACCGGTACAGGCACTATCGCCAACTTTATAGCCGGCCATGCAAAAAAAGTAATTGGTCTTGAATATGTAGCAGCAGCCATTGATGATGCTAAAGTCAATTCGAAAATAAATGGTATTACCAACACCAACTTTTATGCAGGCGACATGAAAGATTTATTAACCGGTGATTTTCTTTCGCAGCATGGAAAGCCCGACACCATAATAACCGATCCGCCACGTGCCGGCATGCACGAAGATGTAACCCGCATGTTATTAAAAGCTGCTCCCAATCGAATTGTGTATGTAAGTTGTAATGCCGCTAC